>JAEHJW020002798.1_pt1 | contig 13792 bp, 17 predicted proteins | sample 9271431 | NCBI WGS metagenome assembly JAEHJW02
AGCTGCAGGCGCGGCGGAACGTGGCGGACGCGCTGGTCGGGATGGCGTGGTTCAACGGCCTGAGCCAATCGGAGCGCACGTACTGGCTTGAGGCGGCCGACTCTGCGGCCCCAGCCGATGCGTGGCGGGCCTTTCAGTCGGGCATTCCCGGCCCGTAGCCGCGGGCACAGAGCCGCACGAGAGCGCCCCCGCATGGGGGCGTTTTCGTCGCTGGCTACAGGTCTTCGGGCTTCAGCCCCGTGCGCTTGGCGATCCGTGCGAGCATCTTGGGCCCTATCTCTTCTCGGTCGTGAAATGCGAAGGTATAAGCGGGCCACCCTGAACGTACAAGTCGTCGGTGAGAACCGTTCTGACGCTTGATCTGCCAGCCGATCCGCAAAAGCGCATCAAGAACGCGCCGCGCCGGCGTGGCCGGCCATTCGCTCAACAGCGGCTGGCCGAACTGAAGCCGCTACGCTTCGGCGGCAGCAAGAAGATACTCGCGAGGTCATCAGCGCGACGTTCGCCGTGCTCGATCTCATCGGCAATCACACGGAGCGCCAGTGCCACCGCTCGATCGATTGCGCCGTCCGGCGATTCGCCATAGGTCATGACGCCGGGCAGCTCAGGAACTTCCGCCAGCCAGCGGCCATCCTTCTCTAGCTCAGTCTCGATCGTCAGCCTCAGCTCGTTGTACACCTTTACTCTACCTCGGCGCTCTGCGGCGCCTGATTGAGCCCCTGGTACCCCGAGGCGCGGGAATCGCTGGAACGACAGATTAGCACGCTATACAGGAGCGTATCGTCCGAGATTGCCGAATCCCCATGCGCGGGCGTGCGTCACAGCCTGGAGGAGCCGCCTGCCGGCACATTCCGGGGGTAGCCAGGTAGCGGGTACCCCCTCGATCGCGCCACCACGGCCATTATACGCGGTCGATTCTCCGCGCCACGCTCAAGCCTCAGCGGCCAGCGGCCGGGGGCGGCGGCCACAGCTGCCGCACCTGCACAACTTCAGTCGGCCTCGCGCACCAGCCTTCATGCGTCGGCCGCCATCCCTTCGGCCCGCGTCCGTATATCGCGCGCTGGCGGTCGCGCTCGGTGTGACGGGCCACCTCAGCGCGGACACGCCGGCCCAGGCGGCGCGCCCATTTCGCGCTGCGTTTCATTACAACACCCCCGGGATGCCGGCCGTATCGAGCGGCACGGCCTGGATCACGCTGATCCAGTCGTCCGCATCGGTGCCGCGGAACTGCCCGATGGCACGGATCGCCGTCACGATGAAAGTTCCTGAGAAGTTCAGCTTGTTGTCGAACTGCGTGCCGGCGATCGTCGGCATCGTGAGCACCGCGCCTGGGCCGCCGAAGTCGCGCTTCGGCAGTGTGATGTAGCTTCCGAACTGAAGATCCGCGCGCAGCACCGTATTGATCGTGAGCACCGGAGGCTCAAGCCACGTCGGCTGACCGATCAAGTCCGTGAACTTCAGCGCGATCACGGGTCCTGCGGACTTGCTGAAGTCCGTGACGGTGACTTTCGATCCGTTGTAGTAGATATGGACGCCAGGGTAATTCGGGCCGAACTCCTTCTTTCCGATCGCGTGCGTGTACTGATAAATGAAGTGCGCCATCGCGTTGGCGGTGGCGACGAAGTGCAGGATCGGCTGGTCGGTCGTCAGCGCTGGGTTGACGTGGATCGACAGCGCTGAATTCGGGAACGCCGTGTTCATCGTCAGCGTGATCGCATCCGCGAACGATTGACCTGGCTGCCAGTTAAAGACCAGGTTCCCCGGATTCTCATGCGGGGTCTATGTGCTCGGGTTGATCACGAGGTCGAGAGTCTGCTCCGTGCCCTGCCAGTTCCCGAAGGCACCGAGCACGGTGGCATTGATCAGCAAGCCCGGCGATGGCTGCGCAGTCGAGAGCGGCAATCCGCCGCTCATGCCGGCGTAGAGCGAGAGCGCGGAGCCGCGAAAGTTGTTCGCGTGCGTCAGGTCCTCGATGCTGACGCCATGCACGCTGATCACAGTACCGCCGCTCGTGATATGACCAGGCGACATCTGCAGGTCGAATACGATGTCCTGCGCCTGCGGGTCGAACTGGCCGTTCGGGAAGCTCGTCCACTGCCGCGCGACGCCAAGCGACTTCGCGCCGTTGGCCGGAAGCTTGCCGCTCGGGGTCCAGCAGACGCCGTTGACGGCAGGGACTGGCGTCGTCTGTAGGTCGTAGAATCTCATGGTGTGTTACTTCCTCAAAAAAAGGTGCCGGCCGCTGCTAGCTAGCCCGCCGGCTCTCGCTCACGTCCGAGGATGAACGGCGCGGGCCGTGTGCGGAGGGCGGAGCAATGGCGCCCCGCAGTTAACACACGCCTGCGCTGCCGGTGTTGTTTTACGCGACACCTCCGGCTGGTCGCGACCGCCGGACTGCAGTTCGACGGATTGGAAATCACGCATCGGATTGCGCCTCGGGGTCTACCCGCAGCCGTTTCAGATAATCAACTTCGGCGTGGATGTCAAAGCTGAGTTCATCCCGCGAGAACGATGGCGCAGCACACAGTTCGAGAAAGTCCGGCGGAACTGAGCCACGCATCGCGCCGTAACTTTTTCCGTACAATCCGACATCCGACAGGACCGCCAGCTTGCGCGCGAACTCAGCCAGGACCGCGTACGCCGAGCGCACGTCGGGCAGTTCCAAAGCTATCTGCGCCATGCGCAAATTCCATACCGCAGCGTCGCGTTCCAACTCGATGTCCCGGATCGCCTGCGCGGCCTCGCGCGTGCGGGCCGCGAGCGTCGGGAGTGCGGCCCGTGCAGCCTCTTCGGCGGCCTCGGCTTCCTCGAGTTCCCGTTGCGCCTTCGCGATCGCCTTGACGAGCGCCGGGTCTGTGCCGGGCGCACCGGCGAGAGCGCGTCGCTTTCGCTCCGAAGCATCGGCCTCACGCGCCGCGGCGAGGCGGCCTTCGGCGTGGCCTGTTAGTTCGAGCTGTTCGCGCGTCCGCTCCTCAAGGGCGCGGGCGGATTCGAGGGCGGCCTTCGCCTGCTCGAGCGCCTCACGGTGCCGGCGGATCGCCTGGGTGGCCTCCGCGATCGCAGCGCGAGCGTCGCCTACGTCATCGATGCTCGGTGCCATGGCCGCCGCGGCGAGCGGAGGTGCGGGGAACAGAGTGTTGAGCAGACCCATTATTTCAACTCCTCGGGTCGACGGACGCGCAGCCGCGCACCGCCGCCCATAAATGGAGCCATCCAGGCGGCAGGATCGCCGTAGTACTCGGTGATGTTGTGTCCGGTTGTGTCCTGGTAGCGGTGCGCACGCAAGGTGCCCCGCGGGATTCCGGCGCCGGTCGCGGCTGCAGTCTGGGCATCCTGGTAAATCCTAGCCTCGATGGCCGTCAGGGCTCCCGCCGGAAGGCCCGCCAGGTTCGCGCGGCGCAGCCCCGCGGACTGATCTTTTAGGCCATCGGCGAGCCGCTGCCGATACGCGAGCGGGGATTCACCTGGCAGGTGGTCCGGAAGTTCGCGCCCGAGTGCGGCGTAAACTCCATCCGCGCGCTTGCGGGCCTCCGCAAGTTGGTTGCGCTCCTCGCTCGTCGGCGTGCGCCGCATGCGCCGGAGCATCGTCGACATCATTTGCAGTTCTGCGTCTGTTCGGCTCATGTGTTGACTCACTTCCGGGGCTGGCCCTGGGTGTTGAGACTGTTCACTCCGCGCTCGAGGCGCGGGTCGCGTGGCGGCCGGGTCGGAGAGCGCTGGAGGCTCCGCTGCTCGGCCTCGCTCGCCGAGGTCGGCGACATTCGGTCCCCGGGGAGGTGCAAGGTTCCTCGACCAGGGGTCGCCGCGACTCCATCGGCGATCCTGCGGTTCAGCTCGGCGACCGAGCGATCGAGGGTTTCGCGATACGTCGGGACTTCTTCCCTATCAGATATCCGTCGAATGTTATTAGCCATTTGCGGTGCTCCGGTCTGCGTTCGATGTTATGCGGATGCCGGCGGTCGGGTGCGTCGGCGGCGGTCCGATGCCGAGGGCTATCCAGCTGAAGGGATGCCATCGCGGGTTCTTCAGCTTCGCGCGGATCTGCGCGATGGCTTCCTGCTTTTTCGCTTCGTAATCTGCAAGCGCCGATTGATACGCGGCGATCGCCTCGGCGCGGGTCGTTGACCGCAACCGCAGCACGCGCTCGTAGTTTGCAACCGTAGTAGGTGAATTGGTCATTTCGGGTTCTCGAAGGTTAGGTCTGTTCGGGAAGTGATTCCGCCAGCTCGGCGGCAGGCCGCTCGAGCCGATCTAGCGCCTCGGCGAGCAGCAACTGCGCCGCGTTGCTTCGATTGCGGTGCTCATCGAAGGCGAAACGATCGAGCCGCTCGAGCAGCGGCTCGGGCAATGTCAGTGCGACGATCTTGGTTTGATAATCTTTCATAGTCGTTAATATGAACGCATGCGTTGGGTGGGTAAATAAGCCGCAGTCCGGTCTATTCAGCTGTCAGAACTCGTCCGCGGCCACGACGCGCACCGGAATCGCCGAAGCGGGGTTCTCGGGCGGCGGCCCGATGTCGAGCACATGCCACGACCGAGGGCGCCATGTGGGATTCTTGAGTCGCGCCCGGATCTTCTCGATGGCCTCGCGCTCCCGTTCCCGCCACGCGGCGAGGTCGGCCTCGTATCGCGCGACCCGATCGGCGCGGGAAGGCCCCGGAGGCGGTGGGGTCGGCCGGCGCTCGGCGAAGGCGGCGGCGGTCGCGGAAAACTCAGGGCCGTGCAATTCCAGCGGCATCCCGTCTTCGCCGCGCGCGAGGCGCCGCTCGACATCGAGATTGCCCGGGAGGCTGATCAGGGTTGCGATGCATAGCGCGTGCAAAAGCTCGGTGCGTGGCTCGGTATCTGACTTACCGGAACCATGCGCGAGGATTTGCCGCAGCAGATGATTGCGCATTAGGCCGCGGTACATCATCACCTTCTCGTGAGCATCCCGCCCGATTCGCACGAGCTTGCCGGTCCCGACGTATCGGGCAGCGAGGTTGACTCGCTGCGACAGGTCGACGGGCAGGTCTCGCAGGGAGTCGGTTGCATCGATCACCCCGAGGCCGCGCGCTTCGCCGAGCTGCAGGAGCGGCGCGCCGATCGGTGTGCGCTCGATCCAGATGCCACCATGCGGCGAGCGCGTGAGCAGGGCCTCGCGCCAGGCAGCAAGGCGCTGCGCGACATCATGCAACCATGTGCCCATGAGGGCGGCCTCGTGCTCGACGATCTCCCAGTCGATGATCGTGAGCGGGTAGCCAGGCTCCCGAGCGCGGCAGGCGTAAATGACTGCCGCGGAGTCCCGGTCCGGCCCGGTCTCGTGCGGGGTGCCGATGACCGCGAAGCAACTGTCCGGCGGCGAGGTGAGCGTGACTGGCTCGCCGGCCTCCAAAAACATCGCCTCGCGAAAGAATCCGCCGGCAGGCAGGCCGAGCATCAGTTCCGTCAGCGCGAAGACCAGCGCATCCACGCGGTCGGGCGACCCGTCGCGAGCGCGCGTCCAGTCGGAAGTAAACCGACACGCCTGGTCCTCGAGTTCGGGGTGCGAGCCGACCATGTGCGCCTTGCGCTGCTCGAAAAACGTCGCGATCGGCTCGGCGCGCAGCACCTTGCCGCGGCTGCTCGATATCGTGCTGACGGGTACCGAGGCATCGATTGCCTCGATCGTAGCCTTCACCATTTCGCCGCCGTAGTTTGTCTCGCAGACGATCCGGTCGGCCTTCCAGACGTGATACGCACCGATGGCGCGGCGCGCCCATCCCGGCGGGTCGTAACGGCCCGAGAGGTCCTCGAGCACATAACCTTGACCGTCCTGGCCGAGGCCGGCAACGATGACGCCTGTCTCGTCGGCCCCTTCCTCGCTGCTGCCCGCCGGGTCGATCGCCACCACGATGCGCTGCAGGTCCTTCGGCGCCGCATCGACGCGGGTTTGCTCGAGGCTGTCGCGGTTCCAGAGCGCGCCAGGAGTGTCCTCGAGGACCTCACCGAAAATCTCCTGCCGCTCGAGGCGCGTCCCCCGGTAGCGTTCGATGATCTGCTCGACGTAGGCCGGCGCCAGATTCTCCCGGTTCTCGAGCGTCGACCCGCGGGTCACGACGACATCAGTCCCTTCGCGGGCGAGAAGGTCCCGAATCACCTTCGTCGGCCGCGGCGTCGTCGCAATGGCAACTCGAGGATTCTTCCCGATGCGCAGGCCGAGCAGCAGCATATCGAGCGCTTCGGGGTACCGCCACGCGGCCAGCTCGTCGCAAATCGCCAGGTCGAAATTCGGGCCGCGCAACCGGTCCGGCTCATCGGCCGAGTACATCGTTGCGATCGCGCCGTTTCGCCAGGAGAGCAGGCGCTTTGTCGGTTGATAGTCGGGGCGGTTCCATTCCGGGGAGATAGCGAGTAACCCCGAGTGACCCGTCACCAGCACGTCGCGACAATCTGACGCGGTGGCGGCGATCAGTGCGATACGGCAGGCCCGGCCGGCCTCGACCTCGGCGCGGACAAACTCGCACACGGTCCGGGTCTTGCCGAAGCCACGGCCGGCGAGAAGGAGCCAAATGCGCCAGTCGCCAGGGGGCGGGAGCTGGTTCGGACGGGCGATGCGGGACCAGTCGCCCTGTAGCGCCTGGCTGAATAGCTTGCGGAACCCGCCTTGCTCAGGCGGATCGATCGGCTCAGGCGGGTCAGTCGGTGGTTTCTTCATCGGGATGATGCTCCAAAGCGGGTTGGTCGACGGTCTGCTCGAGCGCCTCGAGCCGATCGAATTCGGCAATGACGGCCTCGCGGGCCTCGGGGAACCGAGCCAGGACCCGGATCAGGTCGGCCTGGAACCGGACGAACTCGGGGCTGTTCACGACCAGGTTGATTGTGTTCTGCTGGATCAATGGCGATCGCGACAGCTCGCCGGTGATCTGTCCGCGGATGCGCGCGTTCTCATGCAGGCGGCCGGTCAACGTGCCGCGGGCATTCGCATCTTCCGCAGCCGCGACGTTGAGAGCATCGATGAGCGACTTGCGCGCGAAGTTCAGGTCCTTCAGGACCGAGATTTCCGCCTCGGCCACCATGCCCTTGAGTTTATGGACGGGGGCGTCCCCGAACTTCAGCCGGTCCTTGTGCTCCTGGGGGACATGTCGACGCCAATGGCGCCATAGGGCGTCATAGCTGATCTCGTATCGCCGAGCCAGCGGGCGCAGGCGGGCGCCGTCGGCGAGCTCGCTCTCGAGGTCGTGCCGCTTCGGATGGGTGCAGATGATGCAGCGAGTGTGTTTCATCGGTGCGCAAACTCAGTGCGAAGTTGTTTGCAGAGTTCGCACTTCATCTTGCCGCCTCGCCGGGCATAGATACATCGGCGGCTTGCCGGCCTATTTCCAACTCGGCGCCCAGCTCGATCTGCTGAATGTGGTAGCAGATGGCCGAGCGCTCGATGTAATAACGCCGCATGCGAAGGTGCGCCTGAATCTCCCGCCACGTCGGCCGGCGGGCATATCGATGCAGCTGGGCGTGCTCGTCGAGGTACTCGCGAATGGCCGCGCGGATTGCCTGCCCGCGTTCCCATGCGACGCGATTGCGAGGGCCGCTCATGGCGCCACCCCGAGCAAATCGCGTATGGCGCGTTCAGAGAGCCGCAGAGCGGTGCCGATGTCGCGATAGGTTAGGCCACGGGATGCCAGCTCGCGGGCCGCGGCGCGCAGCGTGGCGCGGTCCTGCGGGCGGTGCGTGGCGCGGCGGGGGAAGGCGGCGGCGACCAGCGTCGACCAGTATGAGGCGCTCACGGTGCGCCCCCAGTGCAAAGCGAGTGCAAATCGCTGGCTAACCGTTTGATTGAACGGACCGGATTTCTCGCCAGCGGATTCATACTCCGCTGGTAGGGTTGCCAGGGCGGACTAGCGCGAACCGGGCCGGAGGTCGGCGCGGCGACGGCGAGCGCGGACGCCGGGTGAGCCCTACCCTCCGGCATGGCGTCTGTGCGTGCGCGTATCAGACAAGAGTTAATCCTTGCCACTCTTGCCAGTCTTGCCACAGATATAAACATTGCCACTCTTGCCAGTCTTGCCGCGGTTTCCGAAACAATTTTCATTTTTTGCGCTGCAATGAAACCCTGGCAATGTGGCAAGGGGTGGCAAGGAAACGGCCAGGTCATTTCTCCTTCCTGTGCCTGATCGGCGCTCGAGGCCTGGCAGAGCATGACTTCGGAGGTGTTCACCTCAGAGCCTCGTTCATCTCGTTGAGCGCGCTGCTGATGGCGCCGCTGAGGCCGGTCACCGACTCACGGATCGCGACGCCAAGCCCTTCGATGGCGCCCATATCGGTAGCGGCGTTGCCATTCCCGAGGGCACGCAGAGCCCTCGCGATCGCCTGCAGCCCATCGGCGATCTCGTAGAGAGCATCGCAAGAATTGCCGCTTTCTCTCGCGTTCACGGGGCGGCCAAAGGAGTCGTAAATCGCGTCGCCTGCGCTGTAAGTGCTCATGTGGGTTGTTTCCAGATGTCGATGATGAGATTGGCCGAGAACTTGCCGGCGACAATGTCGGCGTGGGTGCGCTCGGCTGCTTGGCGCAGGGCAGCGGACGACTGGCTCCAGCGCGTCGCGTTGCGCAGAACCCATACTCGCGTTGACTCGCCTGCGAGCCATATCTTCTTCGTCTGGGTCTGGCAGCCTATTTCCTTGAGCGCAGCGGCCATCGCGGCTATGCGCGCCTTGTGGTCTCTGGCGTGCTCGTCGGGGTCACGCTGGACGAGAACCTGGACGAGGTCGCATGCCGCGATCACGTCATGGGGGCACGCGCGGACAAACTCGACGGCCGTTTGCTGCTCATCCGTTCTCCCCGCCGCGATCATCTGCTCCTTCATTTCATTGAGCGGTGCGCGCCGGCCTGGGTTGAAGCCGCTGATTTCGCGACTCCTGAGTAAGTGCCAGACGGCTGCAAGAAACTCCTGATCCTCGAGGTGGCCGTAGAGGGTCGTGTAGTACGTGGCATCACGCGGCTCATCGGCGCACCGGATTACGTACACACGCCGATCGGTCTCGGACAGCGGCAGCGCGTCGTCGCGGTTCGTGAACATGAGAAACCGGGCGCAAAATCGCTCCGTCCACTTGGGCTCGTGTTTCTCGTTCACCCTGATGCTCGTGTCGGTCAGCAGGCCCTTGAGCCGATCCCTGTGCGAGTAACGCTCATCTGCCGGGGCCTTCACCTCATGCACTGCCATCAATACCTTGGCGCTCAGCACCGAGTTAAAGCTGTCATCGAGCAGCCGGTGCAAGTCGGTCTCGCCGGCATGGCGCTCGCCCCAGAGCCGGCGGAGCACCTCGACGAGCCACGAGCGGCCAGTTCCCTCCTGCGCGGCCACTAGCAAGAAGTGGAAATGCGGTCGCACCTCGGGGCGCTGGACCGCGTGAGCGAGCCAGTCGAGCAAATCCTCGCGTTGTGTTCTATCCGGTATCAGGTACTCGAGGTGCGCGCAGAATGGCGCCGCCATGGCCGTATCAACTGGCGGCCAGTCGGGCGCCGTCCAGATATTGAAATGACACATCCCGCGCTCCGTGTAGAACTGTCCCTCGCCGGGATGAAATGTCATGCAGTCCGCCAACATGCGTCGCTCTGACTGCGCCCACAAGACCGTCGTCGGCACGGCTTTCTTCTCAATCACGACCTTGTTGTGAGCATAGGCAGCGGAAAATTCTCCGGGTCTCATCCGTCGATATGTATTCGCGAGGTCGACGATGATCGGTCCCTTCGCGACGTGGACGAAGCGCTTGAGCATCTCGTCGAGTGTCAGCGATTCCGGGCGCGTGTCTATCGGTGTCGGCGCGTCCGGCTCGATGTGCCCCTTGCCGGCGGCGATCGCGAGCAACTCCTCGTCGGGGAGCGGACTCTCGAGGCGCGTGTCGTTGAGCGCGCGTAGGGTCTGCAGAATGCCATCAACGTCAGCACCCTGTTTGCGCAGCCTGAAGGCTTCGCGGCTCAGGTAACTGTTACGCTGGCCGCTCGGAACCTTGCGCCCGTCGCTCGGGCTGGCCTGCAGCGCCACCTGTGGCCGCGCAAGCTGCTCGAGCAGCCATGCAGGGACCTCCGTCAGGTCCTCCAAGTCTCCAACGGCCTGGCAACCATGAGCCGGCCACCAAATGATGTACCCGCCTTCGCCGCGGACATCGACGCCCGCCGCGAGCAGGCCGGCGCTGTTCCTGATCTCGGTCGCGGGGTTGCGATAGAGGACGTGGTACCCGTCCCGTCGGGTGCGATGGGTGCGGCCGGCGCCGAGTTGTTCGGCATGCTCGGTGTACCAGCCGATGCCGTCCGGGTCGATGTCGACCGCGATGAGCCTTGAGGCTCGGCCGGTCGGCACGCCGATCAGAGCGTCGGGCCAGCGCGCCCACCACTCTGCGATCTGCTCAACGTTGCGGGTGGCCTCTTTGAAGCCGTGCTCGGTGTACGGGCGTTTGTCGGCTCGGCAGGGGAACACGGGCATCCCGTATTCCTCGGCGAGCTGGAGGGCCGTCTGCAACGTCGAGGTGGGGTCGACGAGGTCTGCGCTCATGCACAACCCCTCGCCAGGCCCAGCTCGATCGCCAGCTCTCGCGCGCGCTTCTGGCACCGGTGCCGGATCGTGATTTCCGATCGCGGTCGCCCACTCGCGGTGCGCTGCCAGTGCCGATATTTTGGTGGCAGAGACTCGACGTACAGCGTCGCCTCGAAGATGATGCTGTCGAGTCGAACGCGCAAGGGGATGTGCAGCGTGACGCGCGCATCAGTATGCAACCGCGCGATCGCCGTTGGTATCCAATCGCGCTCTGCGGGCTTGATCGAGAGCGCAAGCCCGAAGTCCTTGGCGATCGCGCGCGCCAGGTCGCTGGCCTCGGAGAACGTCAGAAGACGGGCGCTCATGCTGCAAGCTCCAACGGCGGCATGCGCCGAGTTGCCTCGATAGGGAGCCATACAGCCGGGCTCCCCCATGTACGAGCGTCTGTGTGACGGATGTTTGATACGACCGTGGCGCCGCGGTGCCGATAGGCACTTTGGCGGCAAGCCGGCGAGCAGTAGATCGAATCGGCTCGGATCGGCTGAAAGGTCGTACCGCACTCGCGGCAGGCTTTCGCGGTATGCTTTGCTCGAGCACGCTTCCGGTTGTACCAGGCGCGCGAGCATTGCTGAGAGCACCACACGCGCTTCCGAGGCCGGCCGAGCACCACGGGGCGCCCGCATTGTTCGCACGGAGCGTTACGGCTCTTTGAAAAACTAGCAGCAAACTCGGCCCGGGTGGCGTGAAGCCATTTCACGAGCGCCAGGTCCGGGCCGGGATGGTGTACAAACCAGTCCTTGCTACGCTCGACCGGCGCGGCCTCTCGGCGGGGAGCCTTGGCCGCCCGCAGCCTAGCCGCGAGCACGACATCGGCGCGAGCTTGATCGCCACCACACTCAGCGAGGGTCGCGCGCCACAGAGCTTGGCGCTCCTTGTCCGGCGCGGCGTCATTCTCGACGCGCCACCGCTCGTGGCGTTCGAGACATTCCGCATACGATGCGCGCTCCCAGGGCGCTATCTCAAATTTCGAGCGCTGATCTTCCGGCAGTCGCCGGAAATACCACTCGGCGCACGGGAGCTTGATTTTCCGCGACTTGGTCGTCGCGGTTTTCTGGCGCCATGCGGCTCGCCGCTGGGGGCTTGAATTAGTGCCAGCGGTGGCTATATTGGTCGCGCCGTGCTCGTCCGAGCCGGTCTTCCTGACGACGCTGAATGCCTCCGGGGCCGCCACCCCGGAGGCGCTGGTTGCGGTGTCCATGTCACGCAACCTCCCGCGACTGCTCACGATTCGGCGCCGGGACGTACCCCGGTACCTCCGAGGCTCGCTTTTCGAGCCAACGGACATAGCGGGCGCCGAACACAACGAGTTCGCGGCCGACGCGAGCCAGCGCGCCCTCACGGATCAGCTCGTCCTTGTGCGTCCGGATGATGTATCGAGCCCTTGAGGTAGAACTCGGGAAAACAGCAGGCGGCCAATTCTCTAAGTCCCAGCTATGCGGGACTTGGTTCGCCTGGGTGTGTGAACGAGTCATTGCGTGCGCTCCTGGTTAGGACGCGCACACTTCAACGCAGATGCGTGGATAGTAACAGGCGCCTGCTGGGCCTGTTTTCGTCAGACGAAACGAAACTCAGCGGCGGGCGGGTATTTTTCTTTCGCTGTATCCCGGCGCCTCGCGCTCAGCGATCTCATGGGCGCGAAGCAATCCCTCGGCGAGCACCGCGGCGAGCCGTTGCAGGGAATCTGGAGCTGTCGCCGTTGGCGCGGACGAGAACTCGCCGAGCGCCTTTGGCAGTGTCGTAACCACTGGGTGCATCGCGCAGCCGTCGAGCAGGTCCTTGTATGCCGGCTTGCGCAGGAGCGCTGCAGCCTGCTCCACCGCCAAGTACAACTCATCAAATGCCCTTTGGGCGGCGCGTGTCTTCACTGCATCGGCATCGCGCTCAGTCTCAATTGTCCGCATGAGAGCATCGCCTTCTGTGACGATGTTCTGAATCTGGCGCGTGGTCAGGCCGTACTCGTGTGCCATCATGCGGTTCGCGCTGCCCCTGGCCGTCTTCTCAACGCCGAAGCGAGGTAACGCTGCATTCTGGTAGAACGCATACCAGTCCCGATAGATCCGGCCGGCCTTCGCGTCACCATAGGCCGCCAGCACAGCCCGCGTATCCTTGCGCGGCCGCCCTCGCTTCTTTGCGTTTGCCATGGCTCAGCCCTTCCCTCGGCCGCCGAGCTTCTCGTTCAACTTGTCCGCGCCGGCTGGCTTCGCGCCCGGGACAAGATGCGCGTATCGCTTCGCGGTTGCGACGTTCAAGTGCCCGAGCTGATGCGCCACCTCGGCGAGCGTCGCGCCGCCTTGGATCAGGAACGACGCCGAAGCGTGCCGCAAGTCGTGCCAACGTACGTCGTCGAGCTTCGCGGCCTTCCTGATCTTCTCCCATCGGTCGATAAGGACATGATTCTTGAGCGGCTGGCCTTGCTCGTCCGCGAATACGTACATCTTCGGCATCGGCCGCACATTCGCGCCGTGCAGTTCCTTGAGAGCAGCCGCGACGGCCGCCGGCATGTGTGCGCGCCGCGAGGTGTTGGTCTTTGTGACGCGGATCGCAACGGTGCTCGAGTTCTCGTCGATATCGCCCCACCGGACGCGGAGCTGCTCGGATTGCCGACAGCCGACGCCGACCGCAAACATGACGGCGGCGTACATGAGTGGCGATTCCGCCCGGGCCGCGTCGAGCGCCCGGCCGAGTTCCTCATCGTTCAGGAAACGCTCGCGCGCCTTGGGCTCGGTGAGCATGAGGCGCGGCGGCCATACAAGATTCGGAGGGAGCAGCCCGGTCGCCCGGCCGAAGTTCACCATGGCGCGCGCAGCGGCGAGGTAGCGATTGACGGTGCCGGCTTGGTGCTCGGTCGAAAGCATGTCGCGGGCTTCGCGCAGCAGCACCGGGCTCGGGAATTCGAGCGCCTTGGTGGCGCCATAGCGGTTCAGCCACCATGCGATCTGCCGCTCGCGCTCGCTGTAGGTCGACAGCGCCTTGGTCTCAGGGTCGCCGAGGTATTCGTCGCCGAGCTGGCGCAGCGTGAGGCTTGCGACATCACTGCGCACGCCGCCGCGCACCTTCTGCTCGCGCAGGGTCTTCTCGAGGTCGCCCGCCCAGCCCTCCGCGGCCTTCTTCGCGCCCTTGCGGCCGTCCGAAAAGTCGCGCTCATGGAAGGTACGGCTCGCCGGCTTGAACGGTTTGATGCGCACCTGGGCGACGTAGCTGCGCGAGCCGTCGCTGTTCTTGCGTTCGTCGATAGTGGCCAT
>JAEHJW020007050.1_pt1 | contig 13774 bp, 16 predicted proteins | sample 9271431 | NCBI WGS metagenome assembly JAEHJW02
GAAGGGGCCGGTCACGCTGGTCTGGCCGCGATGGTTTGCCCCCACGTCGCAGGAGCTTGGAGACATCGCAGGGACGCTGCGCACGAATACCGATGCGTCTCATTTGTCGAACGAAACGGCAGCGCGAATCGTGGCCGAGCTCTATGACATCGAGGATGTCGAGGCCGAGCTTGCGCGCATCAAGGCCGATGAAGCGGAGCGCGCGGCCCAGGCGCCCCAGATCCAAGAAAAGATCGTCGCTTAACGCGGCCTGATGCCGCCACTCGAGGGAACCATGACAGACCCAGCACCGAACACCGGCGAGCCCGCAGGCACGCCGCCGCCGCCATCTCCGCCACCAGCGAATACCTTCTCCGCCGAGTACGTGCGCGAGCTCCGCCACGAAAACGCGGGCTACAGGCTGCGCGCCACCGAAGCCGAAAAGAAGGCCGCCGAAGCCGCCGAAGCCGCCAAAAAGGCAGCCGAGGAAGCCGAAGGCCGCGCCAAAAAGGCCGAGGAAGCCGCGCAGGTCCGCATCATCAAGGCTGAAATGAAGACCCATGCGATCAAAGCCGGCATCGTCGACCTTGATGGGCTGACGCTGGCCGACCTCTCGCAGGTGAAGATCGACGAGCAGGGCGAAGTGACCGGCGCCGAGGAAGCCATCGCGGCGCTCAAGAAAGCGAAGCCGTACCTGTTCACGACGACGACCGCCACGGGTGGCAAGGGCGGGTCGGGGCAACCGCCACCGAGCGACAGGCCCACGCAGAAGCGCGCCACCGAAATGACGACCGAGGAATACGCGGCGTTCAAACGCTCGAAAGGGCTCAGCAGGTAATCCACGCCGGCATTCGCCGGCCGCAAGTGCATCGGGGCCAGGCGCCCATGGCACGTCCTCCAATCAAAACAGGACTTAGACCATGGGTATCAATAACCTTCCCAGTTCACTGCAGGACGTCATCCAGACCGGCATCCTCGAGCGCGAGTTCCATGCGGCGCTCAAGGCAAAGTTCGGTTTCCGCGCCATCGCCGACCGCGAGATTTTCCCGGCGCGCATCGGTGAGACGATCACCAAGACCCGCGCTGGCTTGCTTCCGGCCATCACCACGCCGCTGGCGCCTGCCGCCAACTCCGACTTCACCAGTGGCCTGACGCCGCAGAACTGGTCGGTCGAACAGTACACGCTGGCGATCAACCAGTACGCCGGCAACCAGCAGCTCAACGTGGTGACTGCCCGCGTGGCGATCGCCAACCTGTTCCTCCAGAACGCCGTGGCGCTTGGCTATCAGGCCGCGTTCTCGGTGGACACGCTGGCGCAGCTGGCGCTGTTCAACACCTACCTCGGCGGCAACACCCGCGTGCGCACCACGCTCGGCGCGGCAGGCCCCACGATCTCGGTCGACGACATCCGCGGCTTCCAGTACACGTGGAACTCGCAGGGCGCCCCGGTCCCTGTCAGCGGCACCAACACGGTCAACGTGCAGGTGGGCGGCGACGTCTACTCGCTGACCACAGCGACGGCGGATGCGTCCAACGTCTCAACGACGCCTGGCGGCATCAGCGGCACGCTGACGTTCAGCACGAACGTGACGGTCGCGGACGGCACTGCGGGCAATGCGGTGGTCTCGGCCGTCGCTCCGATCGTGTACCGCCCAAGCACCAGCGCGGGCGTCATGGCTGCCACCACGGCGGCCATCAGCGCGTCCTCGGACGTCAACAACGGCAAGCTCACGATGCAGATGATCCTCAACGGCAAGGCGCAGCTGTCTGCCAACGCCGTGCATCCGGTCGAAGGCTCCGGCATGTATCACCTGTATCTGGACCCGATTCAGGCGGCCGGTTTGTTCAGTGACCCCGCGTTCCAGTACCTGTTCCGCGGCCAGCCGAACACGCCGGAGTTCCGCGAGGGCATCGTCGCCGACATCCTCGGCGTGCGCCTGATCGAGACCAACCTGAACCCGGTGCAGGCGCTGTCCGGTGTCGGGAACGTCCGCCGCGGCATCCTGTGTGGCCAGGGCGCGCTCGTGGAAGGTGTCTACACGCGCGAGGGCTATCAGGCGACCGACAAGATGGACGACGACGACATGATCACCCTCGTCGACGGCATCGCGCACGTCACCCGCGAGCCGCTGGATGCGCTGAAGCAGGTCGTCACGCAGTCCTGGTCGTACATCGGCGGCTTCGTGGTCCCGAGCGACATCACGACCAACCCGCAGACGGTGCCGACCGCCAGCAACAGCGCCTTCAAGCGCGCGATGATGCTGGAATCGCTCTGACATGGCGCGGAGTGACAAGCAGGCGTCGGGCGAGCAATCGCCCGACGTTCTGGCCGCCATGGCCCAGGCCAAGCCTCAGCCAGCAGCCCAAGCGCCCCACAAGCTGGTGCTTGCCAGGAACTTCGGCATGCAGATCCATGGGGTCGTCTCGCGCTTCTGGCCAGCTGGCACGGCCTTCGATCCCGTTGCAGACCGCGAGCTGGTCTCGCAGATGCTTCGGGCCGGCGCGCGCTTTCACTGAGGTGAACTGCCATGCCGTTTAGCTATTTCACGTTCACCGACCAGCAGTTGGTGGACATCCGGCGATTCTGTGGCTATCCGGCGCTCGGTGACGGGAACGTGGTGTTCCCATTCCCGTGGATCATGAAGCAGTACCTCGCGCTCGAGTACCGGCTGACGCACCTCAGTACGGACGAAGGCAACACGCTCGTCACGACCTACCTGACGCCCCTGTACGCGATGGAGACTGACCTGGGGACCGTCTACAGCAACCTCGACACTGCCGCGGCGGGTCCGTGGCAGCACAACGCGAACGAGCAGCGCGACAAGGTTCGCCTGTTCGATTACTGGCGCCGGCGCCTGTGCACGTTCCTGGACATCCCTCCGGGGCCGAATCTGGCCGCAGGCGGCAACTCCATGCAGATGGTGGTGTGACGCATGATCGGCTCGAAGGTCAACGCGCTGCTCACGAAGGGCTACGCGCGGGCTGCGTCGCACATTGGCACACCACACCAGCAGTACCGACCCGCTTCCGCGATCAATCCGCTGGCAACGGCCCTGGCGACCGTCAATGCCAGTTTCAATATCGGCGGCAGCTACAAGAACCAGGCGAAAGCCGACCAGCTCCTTTGGCAGTGTCTGACCGACGCTGGATCGCTGCAGATCGGCGATTATCTCGTCGGCACGTACACATGGGCCATCATCGGGCTGCAGGAACTCATGCCGGTCCTGGCGTTGCGCTGCACGGACCTGATCACGATCAGCCGCGGGACGCCATCGTTCAACACCACGGACGGACTGCAGGACACCGTGACGGTCATCGCGCAAGGGCTGCCGTGCTACATGCAGCTCAAACGCGACAAGGGATTCAGCGAGCCCCTTGGCTTCCCGGCACCAAGCAACAGTTCGGCGGCAATGCCCATGTTCGACCTCACCGTTTGCCTTGGCGGCGTGACGCCCGATGGCTTCATCAAAGATGGCGACATGGTCACGCTGGCATCCGGCCAACTGCTCAAGGTCGACGCAGTGGCCACTTCCACGGTCACGATGGACCTGGCCTGCACTCCGTATGTGCCATCAGCATGATCGAACTGGATGCCGAGCAAGTTTTTGCGCAGCTGGGCGCCATGCTCGCGCGGGCCGCCAATCCGGCCCCGTTCTTGACGTGGGTGGGCGAAACGGAAACCGAAAAAGCACGGCAGCGCATCGACGACACCAAGACAAGCCCGCAGGGCGTTCCGTGGGAGCCATGGGAGCCGTCAACGGAGAAGCAGCGCGTGCGCAAAGGCAATGCGCAGCTGGGTCTTCTGTACGACGAGGGCGACCTGTTCGATTCCATCCATTTCGTGGTCGATGGGGGGACTGTTGCCATCGGCTCTGACCTCGACTACGCGCTGTATCTGCAGGATGGCACTGAAAAGATGGATGCCCGGCCATTCCTCGGCTGGAGCGACGATGCGATGCCGTTCTACGAAGGCGCATTCATCGACTACCTCGGGAGCAACTTCCTATGAAGGTCACCGTATTTCGCAACCATTTCCACGCCGGCATTTTCTTTCCGGCCGGCTCAGAAGTGGATCTTCCGGACGATGCAGCCCAATACCTGATCGACATCGAGCAGGCACGCCGCGCCGGCATCCTCCAAGTGACGCAGCAGTTCCGCGCCATCATGGAGCGGCCGCTGGAAACGCCGCCCGATGATCGCTGAGGCTGCCCAGCAGCTGTTCTCGTTGGTGCAGGCGATTCCTGCGCTGGCGTCGTCGACTGGGCTCGCGGCTGGCGGCAAGACGCCCGATCCGGGCGGAACGAAAATGCCGCTCCCGTTCGCGTGGATCGTGGCTGACGGCGCGGAAAACACCCAGGACATCAGCCGTCCACTGGTGCCGGTCAACGCGACGACGCGCATTGGCTACTCCGTCATCCTGTACGTTCCGAACATCGGCCAAGCCGACCTCATCGCCAACCAATTCCCGCTGCTCGAGACGATCATTCAGGCCGTGCATGGGCAGGTAGCGCCGACCGGACAGCGATGGTTCTGGAAAGGCTACAAGCTCACGGTTTTCAACGCGGATCGCCTTTGCTACCGCCTGGCGTTCCTGCTCGACGCCGCGATCTCCTGACGCACTCAAGCCCCATCCCGCGCCAGGTGCGTGCGGATGAAACAACGCAACATCCCATCACCTGCTGAGGATTTAGACCATGTCCGGTTCTGCTGCGACTGATACCACTTATTTTGTCGGCCAGGGCGAGGTCAACCTCGCACCGCGCATCACCGCAGGCGCCATCAACGGCGGCTACACCTACGTTGGCGACTGCACTGCCGTGCAGCTTGGCCTTACCCAGAAGTTCGCGGACGTGAACGAAAACACGACCGGCTTCGGCTTCAATGCCCTGCACGCGCCCGTCCAGATCGATGGCAACATGAAGATCACGATGGCGATCTGGTCCACGCCGAACCTCGAGAAGGCGCTCTGGGCTACCGCGCCGACCGCCAACCCCGGTGGCACCGTGACAGCCGAAGCCACGACCGCCTACAACGGGCAAAAGACCTACCTCGCCAACATCGACGTCACGTCACTGGTTTTGAAGACCAGCGGCGGAACGCCAGTGACGCTGGTCGAGGGAACCGACTACACCGTGGACGGCAGCTACGGCTCCTACACGATCCTGCCAGGCTCGACGAATGTCCCTGCGGGGGCACCTGTCGCGCTCAGCGCCGCCTACACCTTCGGGCCGACGAACGGCAGCGTGGGCGCATTCACGGGCACACCAACCGAGTGGAGCGTGCGAGTCGACGCCAAGAACGTCGCCAACCCGTTCCAGGACACCAACAACAGCGCCTTCCAGGCCGTCTCGATCCAGGTGTATCGCGTCATGTTCGACGCCGCGAAGATGCTGGACCTGATCGGCAAGAAGGACGCGCCGCTGGAAATCGACGGCATGGCGCTGATCGACCCGACCGTCACGTTCCAGCCGGGTAATCCGCGGAGCGTGCTGTTCAACATCACCAAGCGATAAGGACGGTTCATGAGTGACCTCGATGTACTGTTCCCCGACCGCGATCTCGCGGTCGGGGGCAAGAGCCTGATGCTCAAGCCGCTGTCGTTCGGGCAGCTACCTCGGGCCGCAAAGCTGCTGCAGCCCATCGCCAAGGCAGTCAACGCGGCTGGGCTGTTTGCGCTGGATGCGGCCTCGGGTGCCATCCGCATGGTCGGCGACTGGCCGATGCGCCTCATTGACGTCACGGCCGAAAGTGGCGACGCCGTGATGGCATTCCTGGCCTTGGCCACGGGCGAAGACCCTGCGTGGATTTCGGCACTCAATACGGACGATGGCGTGCTGCTCGTTCGCAGCGTTCTGGAGATGAACGCGGATTTTTTCGTCCAGAGGGTGCTACCAGTGATCGCGCCGCAAGGCAGCCCGATTGGGGACACTGCGTCGCAACCCTCCTTGCAGCCGGCCACCGTCGCGCCGACATCGACGGATATACCGTCGACCAACTGAAGCTTTACGTCGCAGCGGCGCAGCGCCAACGCAAAATGGAGATGGCCGATTTTGCGCAAGCCGTCGCGCTCGGGATTGCCGTTTCGTTTGGAACGTCTGGCGCAAAGCAGGAACTTGAAAAACTGGCCAGCGGAGACTAACGTGCCACCATGGACGCGATCCTCGTCATCATGCTGGGTGGTCTGGCATTCGGCGCTTACCTCACCCCGTACATTGTCGCCGCCATACGTAATCACCCATTCACGTATTGGGTTTTCTGGGTGAACCTGCTGCTGGGTTGGACGATCGTCGGTTGGCTGGCCGCATTTATTTGGGCTGTTGTCGAAAAGCCGGTGCCAACAACAAGTAGCTGAACGGCTAGCCGTTGCTCCACCAGGCGCCAATCCGGGCGTATAGAAAAACGCCAAAGCCAAGAAAGAGCCCGAGCGCTCCAAGCCCAACATTCCACGCCATGCCGATCAGGCCAATGGCCAAGATGGCCACGCCGGTCAATTCTGCAACTTTGTAGCGCTTGCTCGTCTTCTCGATCGTCACCGGCGCCTGCGTCTGGTCGGCCTGCATCGGGCGCGCACAGCTTGGGCACGTGGGCGCGAGGTCCGAGACCTGATGTCCGCAATCCGGGCAGCTGATAAGTCCCACAGCACGCTCCTTTGGGCGCTGAACGCGCACACCCTACCACTAACGAGCCGAGCCTGAGACATGGAAAACATGCGGGTCGTAATGACCCTGTCCCTCGATGATCTGGCCAGCGGCCCACTTGGGCGGTTCATGGCGGCCATCGAGCGCCTGCAACAGCAGACGGCCGAGGTTGGGGGCGAGTTCGGCGCTTTGGGCAAGACCATCTCGGGCGTAGCAGCCAAGGCAGCCGAGGCAAGCGCCGCGAGCGCTGAGTCGGTAAGCGAACTCGGAGATGCAGTCGCCGGCGCGGCCGAAAAGGCCAGGATGGCGAGCACCAGCATGGTCATGCGTTGGCGTGCGGCCATGGCGAGCATGGCTGAATCGTCCGATGTTGCCGGCGAAGCCGCTGGAACTCCATGGTTTACGGTAGCAGACAAAGCCAGCCGCGCCTCCATGGCCATGGTCAGCCGATGGCAAAAGGCCATGGCAGACATGGCGGCGTCGACCGCCGAAGCGGGCGGCGTCATCCAGGAGCAGCTGAACGCCTGGGGATTGACTGCAGCGGAGGAATCCGCGCGCCTCGATGCGGTCGTGGCTGCTGCCATGGAACGCATGAACGCAGCGCGCGCCTATGCGGCCGATCTGGTTGGAAGTCGGCCAAGCGCTGCCGGGTCAACCTATGCGGCGAGCGGTGTCGCGCGTGACACTGCTGCCGAGATCGCCGACTTTGGCGCGCTCGATGGCATCATGCGCAAGACAGCGGCATCAGCCGATGATCTGGCCGCGCAGGAATCCGCGCTGGATCGGCTGCAACAAGCCGGGTTGCTCAGTGCCGAGGAATACGCGGCCGCATTGGCAGCCTTGAACGCCGAGGAAGAAGCGCTAGGGCTGCAGGTCGAGAAGACGACCGCCAAGATCGCCGAGCAGGACGTCGCGATGAAAGGCGGAGGCCGTGGGCGTGGCTTCCGGTTCCATGGCTACTACGGGACGCTATCGCAGGGGCTCAATTGGATGATGACGCCGACGGGAGCCGTGGTCGGCGGACTGGCGGCAGTTGCCGGAATGGCACTCTATGGGGCGTACAAGGAAAACCAGTTTAACGAGGCCTTGATCGCCACGGGCCAGGATGCGACGGGGGCTGGCTCGTCGCTTCAGTCGATGGCACGGCGCATTGCTGGCACCGGCGTACCGCTTCGCTATGCGCAAGCTGCTCTCCTTGCGTTGACGCGCGATGGCAACCTCACGGGCAAGACGCTGGAGCGTGCAGGCCAAGCGGCGGCGCAGATGGCGTCCATGATGGGGGTCAGCGCGACGCAAGCTGCCCAGCAGATCGATGCGCTTGCGAAAGACCCAGTGAAGGCGGTCGCCAAGCTTAACGATCAGTTCCACTTCCTGACGCTCACCCAGTTCAAGGCCATTGATGCGTTGGCGACCACTGGGCGCACAGCGCAAGCCGCCGCCCTGGCGATCTCCGACTTTGCCAGGGTGATGAACGAGCGCATGCGGCAGGCCTCGGCGTCGACGACGCCCCTGATGAAGGCGCTCGATAGCCTCGACTGGCTCATCAATCGACTGCTCGGTGATCTCGAAAAGCTAGGCCAGACGCTGGGTCCAGCGCAACAGTTGAAATCGGTGCAGGATCAGTTGGACAGCGAGGCCACAAAAGGATATGTGAAGTTCAATGCACTGAGGGGGCCATCATTTGGATGGCAGGTCACCGCAGCCGGTGACTCCTACGATGCGGAGCTAGTCAGTCGCTGGCATAGCCTGAAGCAGCAGGTGGCGACCCAGCGCGCGAGCTCGATTGCGCACGCACGCAAAATGGCAAGTGATGCGGCGCACATCGATGTGCTGGCTGCGTCCAGCCATGCGACGCACGCGACGCACGCGGCGCGCGCGCATGCCGCGCACATTGCTGCGGCCTCGGGCCAATGGTTCGACAGCGCGTTCTCTGCCGGCACGCAGGCGCTCCGCACCCAGTTCGCGCCCCTGCACGCGGCGTTGGGCGCGGCGCATCAGGCCGACCATAACTCGCCCGAGGCGATTCGGGCGCGATATGCAACCTATGCGGCCACGGCGACGCAGTGGGGCATGCCCAGCACTGCGGCGGTGCTGACGACGATCGGCAATCACAAGGCCAACCAGGCCGGCTACAAGCAGGCGATGGCCGCGCTCCAGAAGCTCAAGGACCAGCTTGCGGCCGAGGAGCAGCTGATCGCCGCGCGCGTGCAGGTTGGATCGATCACCAAGCAGCAGGGCGCGCAACAGGACATTGCGGCGCAGAAGGGCATCGCCCCGGCCATGGAGCGCGCGGCCGAGGCGGCATTGAAGTACGCCCAGGCGCTCAAGGATCCGGCGTTGATCGCATCCCTTGATGCGATGCTCGCCAAGATCCACGCCATGGGCACGCAGCTCAACGACCTCCAGAAAGGCATCGCGCAGAGCTTTCAATCCGGCATGCAGGGTTTCCTGCAGCAGTTCATGCTTGGCCGTGAGACGTGGCGCACCATGTTCGCGCAGCTCAACAACGCGATCCTTTCGGGCATCAACAAGAACGTCGCGCAGAGCCTGTCGCAGTCGATCACCGGGAAGGGCCAGAACAGCGGCTTGGGGAGCTGGTTCCTGAGCCTGTTCGGGAGCGGTGGCGGTTCCAGCGGTGGCACATCAAGCGGCGGCACATCAAGCGGCGGCGCCAGCTGGCTATCGCAGATAGGGAGCTGGTTCGCCACGACGTTTGGGGGTTCCAACAGCTTCTTCCCGTCGTTCGCTGTCGGCATCGACAAGGTGCCGCACGACATGGTTGCCCAGATCCACGCCGGCGAGCGCATCCTGCCGGCAGCGACCAATTCAGCGCTGTCCGAGGCACTCGCGGCCGGTAGCTTCGGGGGTGGCCACACGGTCCACCTCAACATCACCGCGCTGGATAGCCAGAGCGTGTTGGGCGCCATGGATCAAATCAAGCTGCAACTTGCCCAGATGATTGGGGGCACCGCCAGCGCCTATAACTTGGGAGCCGCGTGACGTGGGATTCTCAGGGCAATCCTTCCCGGCGCTGCAGTTCGGGACGAAGTTCAACAAGACGAAAGTCACGGTCAACTGGCCCGCTTCGGTATCAGCCAATTCCGGGTTTGAATACCGCGTGCTGCGGTTTGGCTATCCGCGGCTTTCGTGGCAGATCCCAACGCGCAACCTGACGTGGGATGACAAGGAGACGCTGCTGGAGTTCTGGAACCAGATGGGTGGTTCCCTCCAGTCGTTCCTGTTCACCGATCCGGAGCACAACACGCTGGCCAATTTCGACTTTGGCGCAGGGACGCAGATCAGCGCGCCAGCGGCCCCTGCATTGCAAGGTGCCTCTGGCACCTTGACCGCTGGCACGTACAGCTACGCGGTGACCGCACTCAATGCGCAGGGTGAGACCGTCGCTAGCACACAGTCCAGCTACACGTTAACCGCGTCTGGCGGCATCGACGTCAGCTGGAATGCAGTGGCTGGCGCGACAAGCTACAACGTTTACGGGCGGTCCGGAACCCTCGGGCTCCTGTACTCGACGACTGCCACCAATTTCCTGGACAGCGGACCCGCCACGCCTGGCGTGGCCGCGCCCACGGTGAACGGGACCGGGACGCTGCAATACCCGTGCATCATCTCGCTGGCCGGCGTCGACCATCCGCTCTGGCACCCGACGGGCGTCACCATCACGCCATCCAATTACACCGTCGAGGTGGTCAATGGCGTCCCGACGCTCGTCTACCCTGCAGGCAGCGCGCCAGCCTATGGCAGCAACGTCGTCGGCAATGGCACGTACAGCCTGACGGCGCGATTCGATTCGGCCGCTGGCTACGCCATCCAGAACGCCGCCTATCCCACGACCTCGGCAGTGACCTTCGACACCATCAAGCTCGTCGAGGTTTTCGAGTAATGCGCCCGATCAGCGCCACGCTCGCCGCAGACTTCGCGGCGGGGTGGGTCAGCGCCGTTGCGCAAGTCACGCGCACCGACGGGACGGTGCAGTCGTTCACAGACCATGACAGCCCATTGACGCTGGGCTCGACGGTCTATGTTCCTGCCGCAGCGCTTGCCGGCATCAAGCTGACAATCACCAACAATGCCATGGTCGGCACCGTTCAGACACGGGCGGCGTGGTTGCCCGTGCTCGCCGAGGCGGACGTGCTCGCCGGCCTTTACGACAACGCCACAATCAGCTTCGGGTTCATTAGCTGGATGAATCCGCAGAAGGGCATCCTGTGGGTGTTTTCGGGCCCTGTCGGTGCGATCAAAGCGACCCAGGACGGCTTCGAGGCCACCGCGCAGTCCGCCATGTGGATGCTGCAGCGGCAATTGGGCGTCTATGTCATCCCAACCTGCCGCCATGTCCTGGGCTCAACGGTCGATCCGCAAGGGCTCGGCGGCTGCCTCCTGAATCTGGCGCCTTACACCTACACGGGCACGATAACGGGCTTGACCTCGCAGCTCGTCTGGACGGTTGACATTGCCAACTGGAACCAGGCGACTACACCCAACACCCCGAATGCCCCAACGGCCAGCGTCCAGCAGAATGTGGCCGGGCAGTACCTTCCTCCTGGCGAGTATCACTACTCAGTCAGCAGCATCGATGCCAACAAGCAGGAAAGCTCGGCGTCACCAATTACGTCGGTGATCGTGCAGCAAAACGACCCTCCGACCGGGGGCGGCATCGTGACGCTGAACTGGTCTGCTGTCGCCGGCGCAGTGAGCTACAACGTCTATGGGAACACGTCGCAGCAGTTGATGGCGAACACGACGGCCACCACATTCAGCGACAACGGCGCCACCGCCCAGTCCGGATATGCGCCGCTGTTCGGCGACTACTTCGCCCTCGGCATTCTCACCATGACCTCCGGCGCGGCTTCCGGCCTGTCGGCGGACGTCAAGACGCTGCGCGGGTCCACGCTTTATCCGCTGCTGCCATTGGGTCTTCCCGTCGCGGTCGGCGATACGTTCACGATCACGGCCGGCTGCGCCAAGACAGCCGGAGCTTGCCAGTACAAGTTCAACAACATCGTCAATTTCGGCGGATTCCCGGACTTGACGCCGGAGCGGCAATGGCAGTGACACGAGCCGCCGTCGTGCGCGAGGCGCTGGAGTGGATCGGCACGCCGTTCCAGCACGCCCAGCACTGCAAAGGGCGTGGCTGCGATTGCATCGGGCTCGTGATCGGTGTTTTCCAGCGCCTGGGCGCCATTCCGGCGAACTATGCGCCGCCCGGCTACTCGCAGCAGTGGCACGCCCACAAGAACGAGGAGCTGCTGGTGGCGTCGGCCCATGGCATGGGATTCATGGACAAGGCAACGGACCCGGAACCGGGCGACCTGCTCGTCTTCAAGTTCGGCCGCGTCTGTTCGCACAGCGGGATTTACCTCGGGGGTGGCGAATTCGTGCATGCTTTCTTTAATCTGAGCCGCGTCGTGAAGCAACCTTTGCGCGGCGAGCTCCAGCAACGCATGCGGCGCGTGATGGTCGCGCCATGGGTGGAGTGCTGACGCATGGCCGTTGCCATTCCCCTGATCGCTGGCGGTTTGGGCGCGTGGGCCGGGACGTCCCTCGGCATCGGCGCCTCGATTGGCTGGGCGATCGGCGCGTCCGCTGGCTCAATGATCGAGCAGCATTTCTTCGGCGCGCCGGTTCCACCGAACGCGCTTACTGACTTGCAGGTGCAGACTTCGAGCTGGGGCGTCGGGCTGCCGCAGGTCTTTGGCAGCCAACGCCTCGCCGGCAACATCATCTGGGCCACCGACAAGCAGCTCATCGGCGGACAGCAAGGCAAATGGGGTGGCAAAGGCGGTGGTGGCGGCAAAGGCTCCAAGGGCGCCGGGTTTGGCAAGAAGGGAACAGGGCAGCAGGGCTACTACGTCACGGGCATTGCCTTCGCGCTGTGCGAGGGTCCTATCGGCGGCATCAAGCGCATCTGGGCTGGCGGCGATCTCATTTTCGATGATGGACAGCCCGTCTACGTGCCCAGCATGGATCCTTCGGTTCCGCAGGGCGGCTACCAGACCTTCACGGCCAACAACCAGCCACTCATCAGCACGGGCGGATCAAGCCTGGGTTCGTGGACGCTGTACCACGGCACTGAATTGCAGGACGCCGACCCGACCATCGTCGCCAATGGCTCCGGAAACGGAATGGAGGGCGTCCCATACCAGCTCGTCACCCTCGCCAATGGCTTTACCTACAGCTACGGCTCGCCGCAATACGGCAAGCTTGGCACGGCGACCGCGTACCGCAATATCGCCTACATCGTCTTCCCGGCCCTCAACTGCGGATTCGGGGGCACCATTCCACCATTGACATTTGAGGTTGTTGGGCAAGTCGGCACGCTCGATGCGCCCGCCGTTATATCGGGGCCGCACAATCCGATTCCGACTTCCCTGCTCATCAACGCAGGTGGCGTTACCTATTCATCCTGCTTTGAAGTCTCGCTGGTCGATGACCAAACACTGTGCATTCCGACCGGCGCGGCCATTTGCTATTGCTCGACCAGCGGCCAACTCAAGCAATATGCATTGACTGCTGACTGGCCGTACATAGCAGTGGCCAATCCTGGGGTCTCGACTGTCATTCAAAACGGCGTCCAGCAGGTCATATTGTCAAATTACGACAACGGTGTGCGCGCCGCTTCAAGCAATCTTGCGTGGGAGCCCATTTCACAGGCCGGCATCAACGGCGGCTCGTCATCCAATGGGTACGGGCGAAATTACGTCATCAACGGCCAGGTGTTTCACCTTGATATATCGACCAACGAACTGTGGAATCCAGCCGTCCACTCTGGGGCGCCATACTATGGCGTTATTCCGTGGAGCTCGCCTAGTTTCAATTGCACCGGGACAAGCTGCGTTATCGGCAGTGTGATTTATGCGCCCAGCACAACTTCAACAGCCATTGCCGGCACATTCGATACATCGACTTATGCCTTTTCGACGATGCCTCTTGCGCTCAATGCCGGAGCGACCATCAAGGAGCTTTTCACGGATGGCATCGACCTGTACGTAATCGACAATGCCAGCGAACTCTACAAGTTCACGATCAGCAATGGCATAGCGACACTGGTTTCATCCGTCCCGATTTCTGACGCACCGACCAATGTATTTTGGGCCAACGGCTGGATTTACGGTTTTACATTTGTTGGCGGAATTAAC
>JAEHJW020009357.1_pt1 | contig 13764 bp, 24 predicted proteins | sample 9271431 | NCBI WGS metagenome assembly JAEHJW02
TTCATGATAATGTCCCTGAACAGCACACATTCCCATCATTTGTGAAAGTCTAAGAACATTGCTGCTCTTACCATGATGAAAATATGCTTTCTGCCCTGTAGGGAGCGTAATTGTCAAGTCATACATCCAACTCCACCCGCTACCCACACCAAGGATTTCATTATAGCTCTTGATGTAGTGCCTTGGAATGCCATTAGCCTTAGCTTTCCTCCACACCAAAGAGCCATGATTGCTTTCTAGGATGTCCATAACAGGGAACATCCCATGTAGCCAGCCAATACACTTCTTAGCCTGCTGTAGCTCCATTCCTGGGCTATTCAAGTCAGGATCATGCTCATGGAAAGACAAGCCGTGTCCGTCCACTTCATCCCCCATACAGATCACCCTTGTAGGACGATATTTCTCCTTTAGGTGATCCAAGAAAGCAAACACATCTGTGTGGTGATAGGGAAAATGTAAATCACTAATAAGCAAGATTCTCTCATTGCTCTTATCATCTTGCTCTGTATGTCTCACCACTTCAGCAGGAGGAGGGGAAGATCGCAAGGCTTTCCGTAGCATATCACTCACTGTGCTATGAGGCTTCCCTATTGCCCTAGCAACTCCTCTCCAGCTTTGCCCCTCTTTGGCTAAAGCCAACGCTTGTTCTTGCCATGTAGCCTCCATCATTCCTCCTCATGTATTGTTCCCACGCCTAGCACATGCTCTATGGCTGCTCTTCGTGCTTTAGCATTAGTGGGCTTAACACCAGAATAGCCCATTCGCTGTAGCCATGTCAAGATGCTTTCAACAGAGCCTTGAGATAATCTGATAGCTTCCTTGATCTTACTGGCTTCCTCAAAACTAATATCATGCTTCTCAGCGTAACTCTTGATAGCATGGCACTCCTTGCAGGCAAACTGAAGGTCATCCTCTCGGATGAAGGCTATCCCTTCCACAAAGGCTTGTAAGTCATCTATGTGCTTGAGGGAATGATTGCCTGCAATATGATCCACTTGTAATTTCCCTTGAGGGAATGCCTCATTGCAGAATGCACATATCCCTCCCCACACTTCTTTAGCTTTCCCTTTGGTATTAGGGTTGTCTATCCTGATACGATGCTTGTAGATGTAACGTAGCTTTACGGGGTGTTTCTCCCATAAAGCACGCCTGATTCCCCCTCGTACCCAAGCCATAAACTTAGCTTCAGTGTTCCAGATGTCAGGGTGCTCTTTCCACATCTCTTTGTTCATACATTTACACCTAAAGTGTGGCAGTATGTCTTAGCATCCCATATCTCCCCCTTCTTAGAGCGCATACGCAAGAGGATTCCATTCTCCCTGAAGGGGCTTTCCCACCCTGAGCCATAGTAGTCCCTATAAGCATCTACAACACGCTGCGCTGCCTCTTTCTCGCTGGACACACCGTCAAGAATTGTTGTAGCAGAAGTCTCACCACACCCTTTGGATGTTCTCAATCCATATTTATTTCTAGTGTTCTGTCCAACTCCTTGCAAGCCTGGGATACAGTCTGTAGGATCTCCTTTGAGCATCTGCCACCAGAAGTGTACACCAGCCTCTAGGTCGGACAGCCAGAATACATCTTCATCCTTGCTGTAATTGTAATGCCAGCCTGGGATCTGATTCAAGTCCTTGTCCACATGACATATCACTACATCCATCAGTTCCTTGTTACGCTTGGTTCTAGCTTTCAGGTAACGTGGCCATGCTTCATAAGCCACTCCATCTTCTGCTTCTTCTCCATGGCACATTGTGATGTAGCCTTTATATTCTTCCATGAAGAAAGCTAATACATCATAGAAAGCCAGAGGCTTTTCCACACGATTTCCCTTGTATGGTGTGATAGTGGCATAATCTTTCCGGTAATTACCATTCCCTCCTACATACAAATGTATTCCCTTACACCACTCCTTAGAAGCCACTTTCTCCACTTGTAGCTTCAGGACGTGGTAAGCATGTTCAAGAGGCTCTGTCAAGATGGCTTCCTTGGAGATTTCAAAATGCTCTTCCAAATAGCCTTGATTCTCGTCTTGTTTAAGCCATGTACGAAATTCTGTGATGTTGTCCCATGTCTTGACATTCTTCCTGTTTACCTTATGCTTTGTTGTCACAGGGTTTTTCTGTATCAACGCCGCTGCCTGATATATCATTGTGTCTGCATCAATGAGAGCTAATTTCTGTTTCATTCATCCTCCTTAGCATGTAATGTCATATGGCCCCCACCCCCATCGTGGGACACACAACGGTAAGCGTGTTGGTGGTAGACAGGGAGGGCCATGCACCACACGCATAGGATTACAAGGGCTTGTATGTGGTGCTGTGATGGTAGGATAAATCTTCTGCATCTCGTCCCAAAAAGGAGAAGGCGAAATGGGTGTAATTGGGTAAGTAATTGGATTATCATGGGGCTTATCACACTCCTCTGCAAGTAGCCCCATAATGATTTCATCCAACTCCTTATTACCAGTGGGGACAGAGTATTCTTTCCCATTCACAGTGATAGAGAATTTCATATTTCCATCCAAGGCTTTCCTTAGAAAGCCTCCTCATCTTGCTCACCAAAAGCAATATCAAGCATTTCCACAAGAGCCTCTGCTTCTGCAAGAATTTCCCCTGCTCCTCCTGCCATGTGCGCCAGCGCCACTTTCTTGATAAAGCCCTTGGATAGCTTCGTCTTTTCTGCTACAGCAGAAATTGTCTCTTTCAGCGTATCCTGTGCTCCTCCAAGGATGATAACAGCATCCTCTACACACTTAATCCCATCCTTGAATTCTTGGAGAGACTCTTGGCTCCCCATTATCTCACTCAAGATTTCCTGATTGTTAATAGGCTTTCTACCTTGTGTCATTCTGTCTTTCTCCTATGTCAGAAAGGTATTAAATCATCATCGTCAGAGTCGCCGTCTGGATCAGGCTGTACGATCTTGGGTGTACGCTTTGCAGGAGCCTTCGACTTAACGGCTCTAGCGTGCTTTTCTACAGGGACTTCATCTTGGACGCTGTCTTGTACAGCATCTTCCTCTTGTGGGGCTTCCTGAGCCTCTGGCTGCGTTTTAAGGCCATTCCGTACATAGCTGTCCATAGCAGGGACAATCTGAGACAGGATAGCCTTAGCTGCCTTCTCAATCTGTTCTACAGAGGTATCTCCCTTAGCCTTAGCAAACTTGGCTCCATTACTCACAGCATGTCCCACACAAGCTCCCACGTCATATTCACTCATCTTGGGATGCTCTGCTGCATACTCAGCCTTGAGCTTCAGCGTGAGCGTATGCACATCCTGAGCGACTGCCAAGGCATCCTTCATGCCTTTGTAGTCAATCAAGTCAAAGGCAATGTTAAGAGCATGGCCCACTTGGATACCTGTAGTATCCTTGGGCTTGCCGCTGTATGCTGCTGGCTGCGAGGCTGCTTTAGTCGCCTGCTCTACGACAGCCTCGCCTCCGACCACGCAAACGTCCGAAAGGCGTGCTGTATACTGAGGCTTGCCGTTATACTCCTCCCCTTTTTCAACGGGCAACGTGATCTCCAGCCCCTTCCCAAAATCAACATACTTGTCGTCTGCATTCTTGACACGCAGATTATCAGGCTTATCCGTGAGGCCCATACTAACTCGGTCGCCGTCCACCACAATGTTGACACTGTGCGTTGGCGTCCACGACTTTCCCTGCTGCCCCGTATAGGTTTTTACATTGCTCAACTTATTTACATAGACAGCCGTTACAGTCCCTTCGCAAAGCAGGGTAGTGCGCTTAGTCCGACGATCCACTTCTTCAACAATAGCCATATATTTCCCCTCCGTATTAGCGTACAATACGCTGCGTTGTTTTTACTTGCACAATTCGATAAGTGACGCCATTAGAGTGACGTTCAAGAATACGCTTAGTGTCCCTTGCGGATTCTCTCGTTGGAAGTCCAACGCTCACTACAACATGATTCCCCTTATCAATAATGTTATATGTAATACTCATTTTCCCTCCTCTTCTGTCTTTACATACTGCTTTAGACTTGCTCTTGCATGTTGCACAGTGTCAAAAACTGCCAAAGTGATATTGAAATGTTGATAGGGCGCTATAATCTTGTTCTCATCTTGGAGCATCCTTATCTTATGGTCTTTGACATAGTAATCATGTCCGTGGTAAGTATATATGCCATCGCGCCTAGACAAGGCTCTTTCTATGATATTATCTACTGTATCTGCTTTCATCTTAGTAACTAACATGATTCATCACATAGCCTAGATCCGCAAGTAGAACAATTTAGAGGCGAATGGTCACAGCCATATTGTGCCTCACCGTCCACTGTTGGCATACCACAGTCAGGGCATTCACCGTCCACTTCAGCATCTGGATATTGCCATCCTTCACAACACATATTTTCCCCTCCTAGTGACATTGTGCCCAATTTCTTCCGCTATTCCATTCAAAAGCAAGAGGGACATTTAGCTTGAACATATCTGTCACTTCGTTAATTGCATCTTCAATCCATTCAGCAATTTCACTCTCAGCGACATACCACTTCTTGCCATGTCCTACAGCACTCATTAAATGGCCTCCCTGTTTCCTACAGGCTTTAGCATCTTCCTCTGTATCAAAGCAATGGTACTTTATCAAATCCCTTGATATGCTTAATTGTGCTTCATCATGATACACAATCATCACATTTATCCCACTTTCCTTGTGGACATCGTACACGAAAGGATCAAGCCACTTCCCTTCTTGCTCTGCTCTCCGTATGAGGTGTACAACAGCATATTTAGCTGCCAAGGCTCCAGCACTCTGAAAGAGGCTATTGAGCAAGCTATGCTTGCTACGTGTGTACACTTTACGTCCGTCTATACCGAGAATGTATTTCTTCCCTGTGCGCTCCCAATAAGCCTCTAGCTTTTCCTTTAGCTCTGCCAGAGATGGCAAGTTGGCCCAATAAGCATTGAATATCTCCTTGGCTCTGTGGTCAGACACACCAAGCATCTTCGCCAGCTTAGGCCACTGTGCTCCATAGAGGCAAGCGTAGTTAATATTCTTGGCAGCATCGCGTATAATGCCTAGTTTATTAGCCGTTTTGGTATGAATGTCATTAGGCTTCTCTTGCAGCAATGTATCAGCCAATTCAACGCCATCTGTATATTTATACACATAGTGTCCTTCAATGCGAGCCTCTAGGGATGCAAAGTCAAATCCAAGCTGGATTCTGCTCTTTTCAACACCAAAAAGAGAGCGCATATTCTCTCCATAAAGAGAAGTCAAGCGAGGGATGTTAGCCACTTCCCTGTGCAAATACCTGCCCGTCGCTGCTCCATTAGTATCAGCGGGTGTAGATATTCTACCATCTTCTCTCACTAGTGTCAAGTACCCTGATGTAGGTTCCCCTTCTTCGTCTATCCCTCCTGCTATACTGTTCTTTCTATGCCTGTATGTCAGGAAATCAGCTACGCTCTTAGCCCAAGCCACTGTCTCACCTAGCTCTAGGAGTGCCGGACATAGCTCTTTTGTCTGAGGCACTGTAATACTAGGGGATGTAGGAACACGGAGTGGCTTCTGATAATTCAGAAGATGGGCCATTAGCTTAGGCTTCAGTTCTCCCTCTGTGCATTCCAATATCTCTAGTCGAACATTCTTGAATGGACATCTCATGGTCTGCTCTACATACCTATCCACTGTAGCAATGTAATCCTCTTTGCTCCTCTTGTGCTTCTTGCTATCCATAGTGAGATCACGCTCTTTCCAGATAGAAGGTTTCCACCCTAGTTGAATCAAATATCCCTTAACGTGATCAATATCCTCAATAGAAGCCTCCTTGTGCGTCAATACAGGCTCGTATGGCAGGGGCAAGGTGTATGTATTGCCATAGAGCGTAACACACCTAGAATCGACTATAAGGCCGTTATGTTTGATTATCCACTTCTCCATCAAAGATGAAAGGGAACCGTCCTTCTTAAACTGCTTCTTAGGTGGATAATACTCATCCTGTTCTCCTTTGTTCATCAAGGCCGGAGGCAGGTGAGGCTCTACAGCCTGTCTTAGCTTTTCCATCAGAGGCTCTAGCTCGTCTAGCCAAGCATGGGCCTTCCGGCTATCAAACTGAAAGCCATAGTGCTCTTGTCTCACAGTGAGGTCTACCACTTTAGTCTCATAGGCCAGAGGGACACTCCAATCCCATCCTTCTTCCTTCTCTTTCAAATTAAAATAAAGAGACATATTGGTGGAGGTGTCTTGGATACAGTAGACAAGCATCTCTCTCGTATACTCTGAGAAGTTATGATAATCTATCTTTTCATTCCCAAGCCTATGTCCCCAATCCCCCAAACTGTGCCCTATGATAGTGTCGCTGTAGTAGAGCTTAGACATAATGAGTGTGTCAGAAAACACGCAAGGATTTCCCTCTAGCGTGCTTTCTTCTCCATAATAGCCAATGTGATACTGTAGGCCAAGGCCGAGCATCAGCACAACCAGATCAAATGAGACAATGTTGTGCCCAATTACCTCATTTACATTCTCTTTTACCCACTTAGGGAACGTCGTCATATGCTCAAAAGCGATATTAGGAATGTCCCATGCACCACACTCCCCTCGATCAAACACCACGACAGCGCCTGTATCTACATTGCGAGCAACGATACAAAAGATCTGGTAGTCTGGCTTTAGACGATAAGGCATCTGGCTATAATCTATCCCTTGAGACAGCAAGTTATTACTCTCAATGTCCACCACCCATCTGCCTTTATCCATTATTTCCCCCTATTTGCCTTCATATTGCCATAGTACAGCATTACATATATTGTGTACTGCTCCAACAGTGTAGCCTGTCTCATGATCGTGGTGGAGATGAACAGGGTAATCAAAGAAGCCTTTTGGGAAAAGACGTTTATTGATCCACCTGTGTCTCACTATCTCTGCTGCTGGCTCGGCAAGGGGACAAGAACAGTACCAACACAACCCCTTTTGGAGGGCCACATACTTGTTTCTAACATCTCTTTTCTCTCCCACGGTCAGGTGGCGATAAAGGGCAGGTAGGCTCACGGCGCGTTCTCCTAGTATTCGTCTGTTAGCTCTCTGAGCCTTCCTGTGTGTGTCTCATATTGCAGCTTGCAGCAAAGCCCTGTAACACCAAAGAGCCTATTTTTAAGAGAGCGTACAAGACTCTGATTCTTTACGCTCTCATCTTCGTTTTGCTGATCACGCTCAATAGCGATGATATTATTTGAGAATGCTTCAATACTTCCGCTGCCCCTGAGATCCCCAATTTCAATCATTCCTCCATTGTTGGGTGATCGTCCTGGAACACGCTTTAAGTGATTTACTAGGATAATCCCCATGCCTGTGCTCTCACATATTCCAGCAAGAGATGCCATCACTTTGTCAATAGCTTTACGCTCATCCTGCTCTGCACTTCTTGCTGCGACTAGCGTGAGATTGTCTATGACAAGGAAGTCACAGGCTACAGCCAAAGCAAAATACCTCACCTTATTCATCAGGGCATCAAAATCTAGATACCTAGAGCTATCAAAGAATGTAAACATCCCACTCTGTGTGAAATAACGGTATGCTTCTGCATACGCATCGTGTGGGATACAATCAGGGTGAAACTTGAGTCTCCCTGGAGGAACATTACAGTCAATCGCAACGAAATTCCGTAGGCTATCCTCTACAGTTTCTTCAAGGGACATGTAGCCAAATGTAGCTCCTCCATTCACAGCAGCATAGTGTGTTATCTCTCGAATAACCGTGGTTTTACCACACCCTGAACCAGCTACTACCGTAGTAAGTTCTCCTTTGCGTAGTCCCTTATAGACATCATTAAGCCCCTTCCAAGGAAATACAAAGCCCTTATCTGGTACTTCCATTAGCTGTTCTAGCGTTATCTCTGATGCCTGTACAATGCTCTGCGGTTGATACACTCGTGTGCCATTCCTGAAAGCATCCCACCACTCGTCCCACTTCTCTTCCATAAGGGCTTCATTGTGATCCTTGCACTCAGTCTTAGCAAGAGACATAATTCCCACAGAGGTGATTGTGCATAGCCAATCTGCTACAGCATAAGCGTATGTCTCGCCTGGCCCATCATTATCGAATGCTAGGACAATCTTCTCAAACTTACTCAGGAATTCTACATTATCCTTTAGCTCAGGCTTGATAGTTCCGTTCGCATCAGCCCCATTCCTAATGCTCACCACAGGCCAATCCTTTCCTTGGGCTGCAAGCAAGTCACACACAGACAGGCAATCTAGCTCTCCTTCCGTGATGAAGAGAATCTTGCGCCTCTGGCTCTCAAACAAGGGCTGTCCAAACAGCATGGCCCCTTTTTCAGAGCCAATGAAAGAAAATGATTTAGGGAGTCTCCTTTGCTTGTATGCTACAATGTGCGTTCCCTTATAATAGGGATAATAATGAATTGTGTTTTCTCCAGTCTCCTCATCTACGCTCACCCTGACACCATATTTCTCACACGTTTCTCCACTAATTCCACGCTCAGGGAGGCCATCAGAGGCTATACTTGAAATACTGTCAAGGGACTTGACTGTTGCTCCGCTTCGTTTTTCCACGTGTGCTCTCTCCTTCTGCTCTCCTGTTTGATTAGGAGATTTTTCATGATAGCGGCAAGAAAAGCAGAAGGCACTCCCGTCCTTATATCGAACAAGATTGTCTCCTGCTGCGTCCTTGCCTGCTTCTTGACATACAGGGCAGGCTTCTCGTTTCATTCAGGCTCCTTAGTTTTTCAACAGAACAACCTTGCCATTGTCTTTGTCAGGATGATCGTCGCCCTTCCCCTTTTTATTCCTGTCTGCTAGAGCTTGGAAACGTCCAAAGACATAGCTAAAAGCCATACTCCAGTTCACGGCGGTAGACAGAGAATGCAGATGAGCACCAAAGCGATCAATTTCACGCTTAGATAGCTTAGACAAGTCGTACAGAGTAACACGCCCCTCATAATAGATAGCCTCTCCCTTTTCATCTTTCCAGATACGCATGTAGCTCTCCCGCTTGTTAGCCACTTCTGCTGGATTGATACTTTCAGCATCTCCTGTGGCCAAAGCCTCCCTCGTATCCTCATCGTCTGTAATGCGTGTCTCTTGCTCATTAAAACGCTTAGTCATTCTTCCTCCTCGATCCCATACATTGTATCTTCATAGATGGACAGTGCAGCATTATAGCCATCCCAATCACCAACCCCTGCTGCTACCAATGCTTGATACATAATAGCGTCCTCTAAAATTCTGTTATATGTGTCCTTCAACACTGTCATTGTGTCTTGACTCATAGCTTATTCTCCTTTTATTTTGTCATATAATTCTTCAGCGTACTCAAACGCCACATCGTCATCACATGCATATATAGCTTCTTCAAGACACTTTGCCCATATATCTCTATCAAGCAAACCCTCATATTCCTGCAAAGGGATACTCACCCAATTCTTTGTATCCCTTAGATCATCCATATCAATCTCCATGTTTCAGCAAATAAGCATTGCTAATAACCTTGAATGAGAAATCACGAGCAAGGCTCTTGAATACAAGCCCTTCGCGCATCTTTCCGTTAAGCCCACTCTCTCCTTCGGCAGTCTTGATGCACTCCTCAACCGTCAAAGGGAGCGTACTGCCATGACAATAAATAGGGACATGCTTAATGTGTTCAAAGCACTCCAAGAGTTGCATAACTGCCGCACGCTCGTCGGGAAGCAAATAACGCTGTTCCTCAATGTCAAACATATCAAAGATGTAAAACTCATTCTCGTCCACACCTTCGTGATTACTCTGAATGTTTGGCCCAACAAGCTCGCCTTGGATAGCAAAACTGTTCACGCCAAAGAAAGCTGAGACAGCATCCAAGACGGCACAATACTGCATTTTGTTGGCCATGTCAACAAAAGCATTTCCCTCTTGCTCTGTTTTCAGATCAATGTTTCGGGAACAGACTCCGTACTTGACACCATCGTCCTTGCTGCCTTGATAGCGGTAGATCGTCATACTCGATCCATCCAGCTTGTACGTCACCTCAAAATGCTCATTGTGCTCCAGTGCATCTTGGTACACCCCTTTGATGTTCTGGACGCGCTCTTGGTCGGTCTTGGGAATAAAGGTTGGGAAGTTTCCCTTGGCCTGTCCACGCAAGCAGGCGGCAAGAGGCTTCTCCCACTTGATGATGCCAAGGATCTCTGATACATCGTCACAACCAGCAGGCGGCAAGTGTGGCAAAACACTCAACGGAAGGCACAGCCCCTGGCTGACAACCCCACGCATCTTGGCAGTCTTTAGCCGCTGCCCCTTTACGCCTTCATACTCCTTTGGATCGTGCCCTTCTCGCGTAAGGGTAGGATCTACGGCATGAGGAATCCAACTATCAATCTCACAATAAACCGTGAGATCTCCTGCCTTGTACGCACCCTTGCGTACAATCACCTGCCAGCCGCCGATGTGTGCTAGCTCAATTCGGTCTGCTCCCTCAATAGGGGATAGGCTGTCAATCTGGCGAACCGTGGCCATTTTCCGCATGTCTTGCTCCTTTACTTGATAGTGTGCTTGTTCCCACACACAGTGCAGGAATACGTCTTGATGCCTACCGTGAATACGCGCTTGCCCTTCCCATACAAAGAGTCTTGGTATTCATTCTTACAAGTGCAAGAACGAATGTTGCTAGTAATCGCGGGAGTATCGTTGGTGTTGTTTGCCATGTGGCCTCCTAGTCTAAGTATTTGTTCATCAGGATCTGTGCTGCCTGCTCTGGCATTGTATCATGTGAAAACAGAGAGATCAAGAAGATGTTTGAAACCTTGTCAGAGATGACATCGTAAATGTTCCCCGACATGGAGCGTAGGACAGCAAACACTTCTGCTTTCCATCCGGTGTATTCATAGTCTACAGCACTTCCCTTAGCTCCACAATAGCTATGCATGTGAATTCTCCTTTAGATTTCTTCTAAATCAGAATACGGTACTCCGTACCATGGCCCCTTGCCATCCCTGCATACAGGGATTTCATCATCTGCACAGCAGCCATAGGTGCACCCATCGTAGTATTCTACGATCTCTCCTTCCTTGAGATCATAAATATCACACAACACACGATACTTGCTCATCTTCCTCTCCTCTTTCATTAGGTGGCTTAGTGCTCCACCTGACAAGGTTCCTAGCACAATGATAGCACAAAGAGCTAGCCATGTCCAGCCCTCTGTGGGAACCTTCAATGGATGTAGCCCATCACAGCCCCAAGAATTCCAACAGGGATACCAATAATGCGTATCACATTTTCAGGAGTGAAAATACTATGTGTGCTGTGAATAAGCAAGATGATGTTCTCCACCCATCCATAGAAATAGGCTACGACAAGCCCCAAGATGAGCAGAAAACCTGCCAGCCATACACTAAATTCATAGTCATTATTCATTTCGTTTCCTCCGCTTCATTATATTTGATTTGTTCTGCAAGATCTTGGCTGTGGCGCCTAAATATTGCAAGGATTATCCCTCCACATGGTACATTGTCTGCTTGGTGTGTATCCACTTGATTGTGTCTACATTGACATTACGCCTTTCCCTTTCTTTCACACCAAAGACATTCAGATACTTAGCTCCACCCATGTCACTCTGAATATGAGCACACGTATTCACACCACCCTTTAGGTCATACTTGACGCCTGTGCGCCCCGTTATCACTCTATCGGAGCCATCTTTCTTCACAAAAGCCACTGTGAAGAATTTGCCATTTGTTCCTCGAACAATCTCAGCGGCTTGTTCCTTGGTGATGTTTATACGCTTCATGGTATTCTCCTGTTTGAGTTTAGGCATTGTACCAAGAGCGTCCCTACGTGTCAAGTCTTTTTCTCCTTGCGCTTTACAAGCTCAAGGTCATCACAATATAAAGACTGCTCTCCCTTCCTCCATTCAGATAAGCCTTTTCTCCCCCAAGCCTTTACTACTACGATAGGCTTGCTTTCGCCTTGAAGCACTTTAACCACTGTAGCCACTTGTCCTACAAACTCCTTGTATTGCAAGACATTTGCAATATCTGTTTTCACCAACACTTTGTCCCCGGGCTCAAATTTCATGTGTAGCTCCTTTTTGAATTGGTGGCCTCAGCAGGACTCGAACCTGCAACCTATGATGTAGAAGATCACTGCTCTATCCAGTTGAGCTATAAGGCCGTATTTAATAAAAACTAAATCTTGATGTAATTAGTATAATTAGTATAATTACTGTGAATCATACTTAGCATACACAATACATCTAAGAAAATGGTGGGCCTCCTGGGAGTCGAACCCAGCACCTGCCGATTATGAGTCGGATGCTCTAACCATCATGAGCTAGAGGCCCATGTCTCACTTCTCGGTTTGTACGTCCGGCTCCCAAGCTGACCACCTGTTTCCACGCTTCTGTCGGCGCTCTTTCTGTCGTTGGATCTTTGCGGCGGCTTCTTCTTTCCGAGCGTTGGTGTGGCTGTTGTCATTGTGTTTCATGATGTTTGTTCTCTCGTCTTGATGTCTTGAATGATACGCCACCTTTCCTTCTCTGTCAACAGGCTCCACACAGAAATTTCATCGGCCGTTCTTAGACACCCTGTACATCTCTCCCCTTGTGCATCAAGACGGCATTTGCCGACACAAGGGCTATCAACAGGAAGATGCTTACGAAAATTCAATAAATTGATAGGAGGAAGGGTGTATGGTGGTAGCACATAGCGTAAATGCTTCATGCCTCTATCTTCTCCTCTAAAGAGAGAATCGCTCTTCGGATGTTCTCAAGCGCGAGTTCTTCGGTACAATGCACATTTTGACACTCAGGACACTTATTTCCCTTGACAGGAATATCAAAGGTAGCTTCTGCGCCATCTGCCATATAGACAGCGGGCATTATCTTCTGTCTGGTGTTCCATGCAAGAAAAATTACAGCCTTACCGCAGCAAGGGCAGATGCCCTTAGTCCCTGTAGTCTTGAGCTTAGACTCCTTCTGCATTTTTGTTGTCATAGCTCGCCATCCTCGGCATTTTCAAGCAAAGTGTGGATAGAGATAATCTTGTCGGCGTCAAAGCATTCCAAGAGGGACTCTATACTATCGTAGGATGGGCTAACGTCCATCCCGTAGGATGCTTTATACACAGCATACCATACTTTTTTCATGGTGTCCTCCATAAAAAGGCACTCAGGTGTGGCAAGAAGCCAATGGGAGCGTGGGGCAGTTTTGCTGGCCTCTACAAGGACAGCATACTTTCCCTCGGCGTCCGGCTCCCAAGTGGCTCTGATTACTGGTGCTGTAATGTGAGTATCTCGGTAGACAACACGTGCCCCTCGCAGCGCACTCGCTAAATCAAAAGGCGTTGCAGACATCATTTCTTTTCTCCTAGAAGTTCTAAAGTGGCCTCAATCTCGTCATCTTCCAGCAAAGATGCCCAAGCCTAGAGACCAGAGAGCAATGTACTCATTCTGCAAGACCTCTTTGGGCTGACATATCGTTCTTATCCTCAAGAGCTTGTTCAGCCATAGCGCGAGCAAACTCTGCCGCCACATGCAACTCTATCTCCCGTTCCACGGCCCAACTCACGAGTTCTAACACATTATCGTCGGTGAAAACTGATAGAATCTCCCCTTCGTCGTCCACTGTCACACTAAAATTAGTATCAAAGACTCTAATCTTGAAAAACATCTTGTATCCCCTTATCTTGTCTGCCAAGGTATAACCCATCGTGCGGAAGGCCGAAATGTCTACTGTTTGCGTGCAGTATGGACACTGACAACTCATGGCCACTCCTCCCTTGCTCTCAGCATGGCATCAGCCTGCATG
>JAEHJW020009131.1_pt1 | contig 13753 bp, 20 predicted proteins | sample 9271431 | NCBI WGS metagenome assembly JAEHJW02
TTCGGCGGTGGAGGGAGATAGAACGCTGGATCGAGAATGGCGCGGCGGCGGACCGGGCTAGCAGATACCCGATGCTGCCATTGGCCGACGTGCTCGTCGCGCGCCACGAGCCCGTGCGAGTCGATGGCGTGCTGGGCGATTGGCAGGCCATCACCATCAAGTTTTCCGGCGAAGTGCTGCCGCGCTCGCGCGCCGACGCATTCAAGGGCGCAATGTTCGCGGCCTACCCCGGCGATCTGGCGTTTTCCAAGATCGATGCACGCAATGGCGCGGTCGGACTGATCCCGGACAGCATCGCCAAGGCGGTCGTCACCAGCGAATACCCGGTGTTCACGCCCAAAGCGGACAAGCTGCGTGCCGCCTACCTGCACTACCTGCTCCGCGCCGAACATTTCAAGGCCGACCTGCAAAGCAAGGCATCCGGCACCAGCGGTCGCAAGCGCGTCACGCCCGAAGGTTTTTTGAGCCTGGAAGTTCCAGTTCCCACGCTCGACGCGCAGGATACCTTGGTCGCTGCCTACACCGCCGACTTGAATCGCGCCGCGCAACTGGAGCAGGAGGCCGAGGCCATTAAACGCGCTGGGTGGCAGGCGTTTGAGACCGCGCTGGGCGTTGCACCACCGCCGCCCCTGCCGGATCGTCCGGTATTCGTGGCCCGCTTCAAGGATGTGGAGCGGTGGAGCCACGGCGGCATCCTTCGTGGCGTACTCGGGAATGGTGCGCCGTCATCGGAGGTGTCGACGGAGCCGCTGGGCAATGCACTTTTGGAGGTTCGCCACGGTTGCTCGAAAGGGCCGTCCAAGAAAGCCACCTCGCTGCGCGTCCTGAAAATCAGCGCTGTCACCAAGGGCCGACTTGATCTAGAAGAAAACAAGTTCATCGCGGACGAATCAGTCCTGCGCGAACAGTTCGCGCTCAAGGCCGGTGACATTCTGATGTGTCGCACCAATGGCACGTTGGCCTATGTTGGTATGTCCGCGCTTGTCGAAGCAGACATCGACGACATGATTTTCCCGGACAAGGTCATTCGGGTCCGGCCCAATCTTGACCGGATCGAGCCGGGGTTTCTTTGGAGTTTGCTTCAGGTGCCTGCCGTGCGAAGCCAGATAGAAGCAGCAGCCCGAACGGCTGTTGGCAACTTCGCAATCGGTGGCAAGGACATCAAGACGCTCAAGGTTCCGCTACCACTGCTCGCCCGGCAATTGGAGCTTGCGCGAGCACTGAACGACGCCGTGACCGACGCGAAGTCGAAACGCACCGCCGCCGCCACCCTCCGCCAATCCGCCTGGGCCACCTTCGAAGCCGCCTTGTTCACCGCCACCGATGAGCCCGCACCATGACGCTGGACGAGTACACGCAGGCAGGAAAGGAACATCAGAATCGCGCATAGGCTATCGGCAAGGACTGCCAATCGCTGAGATAGCATGGACTGCGCCGGTCGGAACGCATGGCCCACTCCCGCTCCTGCCGGATGCCGGCCACTCCGCGAACCAATATCCCCTTGCCAAACCTCGCTTGCGCTCGATGCATAGTCTCCTGGAGCGCGTCGCTCCGTGTTTCTCCGCCCGTATCTGAAGCGGCAAAGAGATCCCCGCTGACCGCGTTCGCGGCCTGGAGGTCGAACAGGAGAATGCCGGACTTTTGGTACGCCACCCCCGCCTGGAAGGCTTCGGCAGCGGCGCCGCGCACGGCATCCCAGAGAACCCGGTAATCCCGGCTGGGACGGAAAAGGCGCCGATGCGCGGAGCCGCTGTAAAATCCCTCCCGAAACGGCGAACTGCGCAGCGTCACCTGTACCGACGCTGCCCGGAGGTTTTGCCCGCGGAGTTTCTCCACCCCGCGCTGGGTGTGCCGGGAAAGGCTTTCCAGCACGGCGGAAAACGTGGTGACGGGGTTGCCGAAAGACCGGCTGCACTGGATCTGTTGCTGTGGCGGCGGGATCTCTTCCAGCGTCAGGCAAGGGATGCCGCGCAGTTCCCGCTGGGTGCGGACAAGGACAACGCCATAGTGACCCCGCAACCATCTTTGTTCCGTGCGGGCCAGGTCTGCCGCCGTAAGGATGCCGTGGGCCTGCAATCGGGCCGCGAGTCTGCCGCCCACGCCCCAGACATCGGATACGGGGGTCTCGGTCATCCACCGGCGGCGTTGATGGCGTTCCAGATCCTCCCAGATACAAACACCCTGTTCGGCGCGGCCCTTTTTGGCCCAGTGGTTGCAGAGTTTGGTCAGGGTCTTGGTAGGGGCCACACCCACGCAGACAGGCAAACCCAATTCCTTGCGTACCCGCCGGCGGAGATCATGAGCCCAGGGAAGGATGGCCGCCCCATGTACGGGGACTTCGAGGAACGACTCATCGATGCTGTAGATTTCCTGACCGGCGGCCTCTCGCCCCAGCAGCCGCATGAGCCTGGCGGAGAGTTCCCCGTACAGGGCGTAATTGGATGACAGCACGACGATGTCCTGCTCCCTGGCAATCTTCTCCCACTGAAAATACGGGGCGCCCATGGCAATGCCCAAGGCCTTGGCTTCGTTGGAGCGGGCCACCGCGCAACCATCGTTATTACTGAGCACGACCACGGGTTTTCCTTCGAGTTTGGGCTGAAAGAGCCGTTCGCAGGAAACGTAGAAGTTGTTGGCATCCACTAGCGCCAGGGTCATGGGGTTAGGCTATGGATGACATGCAGCACCACCCCCCAGACCACCAGTTCCTGATCCTCTCCGATGGGAATCGGGGCGTAGTCCGGGTTCCCTGGCAAAAGCGCGGGCCGGCCCCGGTGGCGCCCCAGGCGTTTGACGGTCAGGTCGCCATCCAGGGCCGCCACCACGATCATCCCTTCCTTCGCCTCCACCGCGCGGTCCACGATGAGCAAATCTCCATCATGGATGCCGTAGTCCCGCATGGAGTCCCCGGAGACGCGCAGAAAGAAAGAGGCGTCCGGATGCGCCAGCAGGTGCTGGTGCAGATCCAGGCTGCGCTCCACATGGTCATCCGCCGGAGAGGGAAAACCGGCAGGAATTCTGGAGAGATACATGGGCAGCGGCGATGGTTCGGCGTCCGCTTCAGGCCGGAAGACGGTGAGCCCGACTCCGTCCAGTTTGTCGAGTACAGATTGCTCCAGCATGCAATATTCCCTCAGACCGTCGATTGCTATTATTGTGGCCGCTGAGACCGGGCCTGTCGAGCCAGGGAACTCCCGCGCAGGTCAATCACCGGGTGATTAGGGAGTGGGGGTCGATCACGGCTAAAAAGAGCGGGACCATAATGGTCCCGCAGTTCCATGGCCGGACGACCGGCACAGCCAGGCATCCGCTTTCGATATCCGGCATATTCGTCTGGAGCAACCCGCGCCGCATGCGGACGGACTGCCAGATAAACTCTCATTTCTCGCTGTTTTTCAAAAAATTTCAACAAACGCCGTATGAGAGAATAACGACATGGAGGTATTTACTATGTCGAAAATCGATCACCAACTCGTAGGGCTATCCATTGCGGCATCTATCTGGGCGCTGCTCGCGCATCTGGGATATGAGTACGGAGTTATCGCGCTCGCCGCTTTTGCCGCCATCTCCGGATCCACGGCCCCTGACTGGCTGGAAATCGCGCATGCGGAGCGGGACATGCGCGGCGGGTGGCAACGGGTTTCGGTCATTCCCCACCGGACTTTTACCCATTGGGTGCCTCTTTGGATAGGCGCGTTGGGAGTAGCCCTGTGCGCCCTGCCCTTGCATCCCGCTGTGGGGCACTTCGGGTTTTCTGATTCTCGGGCCGTATGGAGCGCCATTCTTTTAGGCTTTGCATGCGGCGGTCTTTCCCATTTGGCGGCGGACATTCCGAACCCAACCGGCATTCCGGTAATACTTCCAACCCGCCAATACCGTATCAGCCTGAACTGGTGGAGGTCCGGGTCCGGGTATGAGTGGATGGAAATCTTTGCATTCTGGGGTTGCTCCGCGCTTTTTGTCGGGATCCTGTAATGTCTAGGCCATCCAGGATATCCAGAGAAAAAATTGAGTTTTCGTCCGCAGGACCTGTCGTCGCCCTCGACGTCGATGGCGTCCTCGCCGATTTCGACGCGCACTGGCGCGGATGCGCCGAAGAAGTGCTTGGCCGACCCGTGCTCAAAGTCAGCGAGCAGCACGGCATGGGACCGCGCTGCGGGCTTTCCGGCAAGGAGGTGTCCGCCGTCTGGGACGCCTTTCACGAGCATCGCTGGGCGGATCTGCCGCTGTACGATCACGCTTCAGAACTGGTGCTCGCCCTGGAGGATTTGGGTTGCACGGTCTGGGCGGTGACCAGCATCGACGAGCGGCACCAGTCAGCGCGAGCGGAGAGCCTGGCGGGACTGATCCCGTTCGCCCGCATCGTGTGCGTTGGGCAGACGGCGCCCGCGAGCGCCAAGGCCAAGGTGCTGCGGGACCTGGGTGCGGAGGCGTTCCTGGATGATCACCCGGCCAACGCAAACGCCGCACAGGGCATGGTGAGTCTATCGGTACTGCTGAATCGTGGTTATCACGGAGTGGAGACCCCGGAATACGGCGTGACGGTCATCGATGACGCACTGGATTTCCCGGTGCTGGTGGAACAGTTGCTGAAGAGGACGGGGCGGCGCACCGGCAGGTGTGCGACCGGCAAAGGGAGGGCGGTGGGATGAACGGCGACATGGCTTATTTCAGGAAGGGTTTGCGCGTTTGTTGGCGGAGCGTGTCCGATTCCCTGCCGGTAACGGTCAGCATGGTAATTCTGGTGGCCACGATTTATCTGTCCATATACGGGCTGTTTCACGGGTTCTTCTGGCTGGATCGCGCGCCCCTGCATACGCCATGGGGCGTCGTGTGGCTGTGTCGCGTGGCGGCGATGATCTGGGTGGCGTCTCTTTCCTTTCTGTGGTGGCGGCACATGGTCAGGCTGGGGAAAGAGTCGGCGGACGCGGAGAAAAACGATCAATGAACAGCGTGCATCTGATCATCAAATACCGCACGGTCGCCGCGCAATTGCGGAAAACAAACCCCGACGCCGCGCGGAAATTGATTGGCCTGGTGGATCGCTGGGAGGCGCTGCGTTTGGCGCAGCGCAAATTACGCACGGCCTGCGATACGGAGGAACGACAATGATAAACGATATGGACATGGACAACCTCCGCCACATGCTCGGCATTGGTTCGCACATTAAAAAACGGCAGTGGGGCTACCGCAACCATTTTGCTCCGGGAGTATCGGATGTGCAAAGCATGGAACGACTGGAGTCTGCTGGACTGGTTAGGAAGGGGCAACTTTATCAGGATAGCCATTTTTATCATGCGACAGAAGCGGGATGCGTGGCGGCAGGGCTAAAACCTGTGCAAATAAAAAAGGCGATGGAATCATGAGCAATCAAACATGGAATAATTTTCGCGTGGGGCTGCCGTTATTTTTGCGAAATGACTTTATCATCGCTGTGCTGTTCATTTTCATGCCGCTTGTGCCGACAACAATCTTCGCTTGCCTGGTCTTTGGAATACTGCTACCTCAGCCGCCTATCCCGTTTTCGTCTCTGTGGTGGGACGCCATGTATGCCTTTTTATTGTGGACGGCTCTCGCAGTTGTTATGGACGTTTTCGCCGCCAAACGAATAGTTGAGATTGGACGGGAAGCGGTGACCGGAAACGAAACCGGGAACAAGCACACTACCACCTATACATATCTGGATGACCCGCAAGATCTCGATCTCGGGTACGCGGTTGGCATGATTCAAAGATCTTGCCATTCGGCCGCGGAAAAGGCTGGATGGTGGACTGATATTCATACCGGAGAGCCTATCATTCGCAGGCCGCATGTGGTCGGCGAGAAATTGATGCTGATCGTCAGCGAGGTCGCCGAAGCGATGGAGGGATATCGTAAAAACCTGAACGATGACAAGTTGCCACACCGAAAAATGATCGAGGTTGAACTGGCTGACGCGCTGATCAGAATTTGCGATCTGGCCGGTGCTATGGATCTCGATTTGGCGGGAGCCGTCGTCGAGAAGATGGTTTTTAACAGGACGCGGGAAGACCACCAGATCGAGAATCGCCGCAAGGAAGGGGGTAAGGCGTTTTGAAAAAATACGGATATGGAACAATCGCGTTGTTGGTGTTGCTTGGACTGAGCGGCTGCGGGTCCTATCGAAAAACGGTCGCCGACATCACGGGCTACACCAAGGTCTGCGTAAACCATGTGGAGTATCTGCAATTTCCGCACGGCGTGACAGTGCAGCGCAACCAACACGGCGGGGTGGTGACATGCGGATAAGCGGCGGCGTCATCAAAAAAGGCCCGGTCATCGGCCACTACGAAAACCAGCCCATTCACGATTTCCTGGTGTACGACGACAACCTGGTCGTCCGGTTTTCTCATGTAGCCCCGGTAGAGCGTGATGGCACGATCCTCCTGTCCCGGCTGTCGGACGGCGAAGTCGTGGTGAGTCCTGGGCTGGTGTACCGCAAGGATGGCCGTGCCGATCAGTCCAGGCTGGAGGCATAGATGGCCCGCCTGACGCTCGCCGACCTTTCCCCGGCCATCCGTGAACAAGTGATGGCGCAACACGGGATGCACGGGCTGGCGCCCAGCAAAGGCAAGGTGAAGCCAAAACACATCTGCGCGGCGCTGTCGCCCTATGCGGACCGGCTGGGCGAGGCGCTGGACGCGCGGTTCCCCGGGCGGATGCTCCGTGAATACCAACCGGTAAAGGATCGCAAGTTCCGTATCGACTTCGCCTTTCCCATGGAAAAGGTCGCCGTCGAGTTCGACGGATACCGGTATCACGGGTTTTCCAAGAAAGGATTCAGGCAAGGACTGGAGCGCCAGAATATCCTGGTCGCGCACGGCTGGCGGGTGTTGCGGTACACGCTCACCGATGTGCGGGATAGGTTGGATGGTATTATCGAAGATGTCCGATCGGCACTTAAAGAATAACTGGGCGAATGAGACAAATATGATCGAGAACCAGAAAACCAGGTATGTGGTCTTGTGCGATGATAGCAGAGGCTGCGTCATAGCACTTCCTGGTGGGGAACAAGCTATGACGGTCATGACGCATGCGGGATTTATCGAGAACCAGAAGGCCCGATATGCCGTTTTGCGCGATGATAGCGGGGGTTGCGTCATATCGCTTCCCGGTGGTAAACAAAAACGGTCTGATCCCGCCGCATTACGGCTGGCCGGTTGGCGGTTCGTCCCGGTATCGACGGACAGCCCGTCCGAAGCGCAGTTCAACAAGGGCTGGTGGCACGGAAACTCTGAAATTTAATCCAGTTTTTAGCCGGGAGGAAGCGTAATGGGGAATCACGCAGCAGGCAAGGCAATCGGCTTGGCCGCCGAAGAAGCCGTGCGCGGACGAAAAGAAAACGAGTCCGCACTGGAAATCCTGGACCGCATTTGCCGTCCCTGGCAAGGCGCGGACGCTGAGTTCGAGGCGGAAGATCCGAACCGCCCCGAATATGTTCACCCGGAGTTCGATGACTATCGAGATCCCCATCCGGGGGCCGCACTGGGTATGCTGTTGGTGGAGGCGTTCGCTCCAAACGGGCTTGAGGATTTGCCTCGTTACTCACCCATGCTGGATGGCGGCACGGATGAGGAAGCCGCCTGTGATGCCTGGTTGACCGAAATTCATGATCCTTTCGCCGAACGCTACGACTTCCATTGATGCCGGACAACCTGACATGACCTATCGCTTTCCAGGGCCGACCAATCCTTTTCCACGAATAGCGATCCCTACGGTGTTTTTCGGTGTTTTCGGGATCGCTCTGGGAATGTGGCGGCATCTGCCTTCGCCATGGCCGGGCATGGCTTTGTGGGCAGGGGGGATCCTGTTGTGCGCGGGGCTATTTCTGGGTGTGGCGAGAATCCGGGCCGGAAAGGCGCTTGTCAAGACGGATGCTCTGGTTGCCTTGCGGAATGAGGCCGATCGTTTTCGTCTGGTGGCGGAGGCCTGGGAAACGGTATGCCGGGGTCGCCGCCACCCGACCTGGGCGGAACTGGACCGGATTGTATTTATTGTCGGTCATGGAGATTCGTAATGGGAGAACGGAAATGCGAAAGGCGTTGATGCGGTTGAATGGCCGCCGGTTGAGGTTTACCGCGCAATTTGAGCGGTTTGGACAGAAGAACGGTTACAAAGGACCGGAAGAGACCGTACTTCTGACCGATGTGTGCTTGGAAACCGGCGAGCAGGTCACGGACCATATCTGGTTCGTCTGCGGCAAAACCTTCGACCTGCTGAACTTGAAAGCGGGATGCAGAATCGCTTTTGATGCGCGAGTCGGCGAATACGAAAAGGGCTACCGGGGCCGCCGCGCGGAGGAGTCCGGAGCGGCATGGTCGGAGATCGATTATCGGCTGGAGCGGCCCACAAAAGCTATCCTGGTTTGATTTATGAGCATATACACTCGCTACCCTAAATTGTTGTCGCGGCGCGCGGCGGGTGATCGCGTGGTGAACACGGGCGTCAACCTCTCGCAGGGGAGCAACCCCATGCCGGGGAGCAGCCCCATGCCGGGGTGCAACCCCTTTGTCCGGCGCAAGATCGCGCGCCACGAAGCCAATACGCGGGGACGCGATTTCATCGTCGGAGATCTGCACGGTTGCGTGGGCTATCTGGACACACTGATGCGACACGTCGGGTTTGACGCATCCATGGATCGCCTGTTCAGCGTCGGCGACCTGGTGGATCGCGGGCCGGACAGCCCGGGCGCGCTCGAATTGCTGGACCAACCCTGGTTCTACCCGGTCATGGGCAACCACGACGCCATGCTGTTGTCGGTACTGATGAGGCATGAGGGATTGCTTCCGGAACTGTCCGATGTGGACCAGGCGCGCGCGGAGATCTACGCCAGGGCGTTCTCCGGAAATGGCGGACGTTGGTTTAATCACTTTTTACGTGATGAAGCGCGGTCCGGCGTGGTTGCGGGATGGCGGTCGCTATTGCGGGAAATGCCCCTGATTCGCGTGATCGGCTCCGGCCCGGGACGATTCCATGTGGCGCACGCCGAACTCATTGGCCATGACGCCCATGGCCGGGAGCATCCCGACTGGTGCGATCTGACGCTGGATCAGGCGGATGTTGAGGATAACCCGCTGTGGGACGATCCGCGCGACATCTGGGGCTTCGACATGGTCGGCGATGGGGTGGACCATGTCCTGTGGGGCCGTGAATTGCGCGCCCGCGTAGCCGAAGAGGATGTGCCCGACATGCGCGATCTGTCCCGGACCTATGTGGGACATACGATCACAGTGATGCGGGACTCCTCGCAACTGCTGACGGCGGGTTCGCATGTTTTTCTGGATACCGGCGCGTATCGGGCGGCAATCAGTGAGGATCGCAACATGGGGCTGACTTTGTGGTGTCACCAGGAAGACCGCGGCTGGAAGTACAACGGCGAGAAGGTGGTTGACGTGCGGGTTGCCGAAGCGGGATCCGACTGATGCGGATCTTCTCGCAAATGGGCTACAGCACGGCGGAAACCTGGGCGGCGCGCCTGGAGGGAATGGCAAAGCCCGCCCGCATGGAAGACATCCCAAGCCTGCCCAAAAACGGCTGGATGCCGGTCGGAACCGTGGAGTTTTGCCTGTTCGCGATGGACCGCCAGGGAATCCAACGGCCCGAACCCATCGATTACCCGCCGGCCATTTGGTCCTTCGAGGCCTGTGGGCACAGGCTGGGGACGGTTGCCGACCTGCCGTCTGGATGGAGTCCGGACAAACCTTGTGGACTTCACGTCAAGCCGTGGCAGACCAAGTTGCCCCATGACCGGTGGAACCCTGACACGCCGGTCTGGGTGGCGAACTGGCATCGCTTCGGGCCGGAGTATCGCGTGTATGTCTGTCATGGGGAAATCCTTGGGATGGCCCGATACGACGACTGGGAAATGGACGACCCGGACTGGCCGGATCTCGATCTTGCCAAAATCAGACGAATGATCGATTTGTACCAGGACGCCGGGGCTCCGGCTGGATATGGCCTGGACGTGGGGATATCGGACCAGGACGGACAGACCTTTCTGGTCGAGGTCAACGATGGATGGGCGCTGGGTTACTATCCGCGGGGAACCTGCAGCGCCGGGGACTATCTGCGGTTGTTGCGGGAACGCTGGGGAGAATTGGTGGGAAACCCCCGGCATGACGGTTTGGGATGATACGGGTTACGAGAGGAAAGATAATGCGCACCTTTTTTACCAGCGACAGCCATTTCGGGCATGACAATATCATTCGGCATTGTAAGCGCCCTTGCGGGGAGCATCCCTTCCAGGACGGCGCACAGATGGACCGTGCGTTGATAGACGCCTGGAACAGCGTGGTTGGGCCAAGAGATACGGTCTATCACCTGGGGGACTTCTCCCTGCGCCCAGCGGAGACCGTCAACGGCCTGCTCAAAAAACTGCACGGCACCAAGCATCTGATTGTCGGCAATCACGATCGGACCACGGGTATGGAGGGCTGCCGCCTGCAAGGCTGGGCCAGCATGCGGGAGATGTCCAAAATCAGCGTGGATGGTCAAAGCGTTTTTCTCTGCCACTACCCGATGCGGGAATGGCCCGGCATGTGGCAAGGTACGGTGCATTTGTATGGTCATGTGCATGGCAACCTGCAGCCGCTACCGGGATCCATGGAAGTGAGTGCCGATGTCTGGGGCGGAAGTCCGGTGCAGATGGCGGAGATTCTGAGCGCTGTGACGCCATTTGATGCCGAATCTGAGAAGCAACAACGCCGATCTTTACGCTTGCGGGACTGGGACTGAAGGGTTAGCACCCTGCAAGGGTTAGCACCATTCGCAGCCCGCAGGGCCTGCAAGGGGAGTATTTTATGCGCATCGCCTACGCCTCCGACCTCCACCTGGAGTTCGATTCATCCCTTACGCTCACCGGTCTATCCGGTGTGGACGTGCTGGTCCTGGCCGGCGACGTGGACACCATGCCGGAGTATTACACGGAGACCTTGCGCAAGCTGCGCCTGGCCTACGCGGGGCCGGTCATCTTCGTGCTGGGTAACCACGAATATTACAACGGGGTCTTTCCCGATGACCGGCGGAAATACCGGGAGGCCATTGCGCATGACCACCAAGCGTTTCTGCTGGAAAACGAAGCGCTGATTCTGGACGGCGTCCGGTTCCTGGGCGCCACCCTCTGGACGGACTTCGCCAGCGGGAAACAGATGCTCGCCTGTCAACGGGGAATGGCGGATTTTCAGGTGATTCATGATGGGGTAACTGGCAGCGTCACCCCGGAAACCATCCTCAAGGTCCACCAGGACAGCATCGCCTGGCTGGATGACCAGTTCACCAACCATCCGCATGATGGCACGACAGTAGTCATCACCCATCACGCACCCAGTTACAAAAGCCAGCATCCCCGATTCGCCGGAAGCCCCATATCGGGCGGCTTCTGCTCCAATCAGGAGCATCGCATTCAACGCTGGAAGCCCGATGTCTGGATTCATGGCCATGTGCATGATCCGATGGATTACCGCTTGGGCAAGACGCAGGTGCTCTGCAACCCCTGGGGCTATCCCAATGAATGCCGGGCACGGGAATACCGAATCGTGGAAATAAAAACATTTCATAACTGGACATGGCCAGCCCAGTAAATACTGGCATCGTCCTGGTGCCGGTCACCAAAAAACCCCAAAACTCATAAACCCCGCTTATCACAAGCGGCGTTTTTTATCGCCAAAAGCATGAATAACAGGAAATGCCAGGAAACATTTGGCTCGGTATTTTCAAGGGGCGTGTGGAGGGCATGGGGAATGACATCGCACCCGGACGGGCATCAGCGTGGTGGCCGATGCCGGTTTGCACAGTTGAATAAAAGCCGGAATTTGATGGTTTATGAAAAATTTCCGCCAAAAGGCGGGTGGTAAAATGGCTGTAACGGTGCAAGAGGGCACCACCGCGGACAGGCAATGGGGAATTCATGCAGTTTTATACGACGGAGTACGTGGCCGGGATGTTGGTCAAGAAAAATCTCGGCATGGTGATGGCCACGTTAGAGAACGCCTCACGGCAATCCAGGCAAATGGTATTGGAAGCGCTTGGGGAAAAGGCGGAGGACATGGGGGCCAATGCGGTCGTTGGCGTCCGCTTTGATAGCGGTGGTGCGGAGATCACCGCCTACGGCACGGCCCTGAATCTGATTCCGCGCGATGTGGAGTTCGGCCGGTGAACACGGAACACCTGATCATCAAAGCCCGCACCGTGTCAGCGCGGTTGCAGAACACCAAACCCGGCGCCGCGCGGCGATTGCGCCGGTTGGCGGATCGTTTGGAGAGGCTGCGATTGGCGCAACACAAGCTGAATCGCGCCAAACAACCATCCTGAAAAATTTGGCTCGGTTTTTTCATAGGATGCCGGAAAACGATTTGATTACCACCGTCACGGTCAAGCATCTGGACATGGCCAAACTGAAAAACGTGATCTTCCACAACGACTCCCTGCGCGTCGAGGTCACCGGCGAAGCGGACCCGGATGCGGTCCAGGTTTGCAGGCTTTTGGGTGTGCAATTGGTTTGCTTGCCCCGCGCAAGCGAGGGGGAAAGTTCATACCAAGCGGCGGCGAAACGGTTTTTGGAGGTTTCCCCGCGCAAGCGAGGGGCAAGGAATGAATTTGACAACGCCCGGTGAGTGGGGGATGGAAAAAAACGGGAAAAAAACCGACGGAGTAAAATCGTTGGTAAGACCGTAACAGGAGATTTTTATGGACGCTTCGCAGCAGGATTTGAAAAACGCGCTACTCAAGGCCATGCACCACGGCGGCACCATCAGCCGGGCGCGCAGGGTGGAAAACGCCCCGTTCCGGATCACGGTGCGCGGCGATCAGGCGATGATTCCCGCCGGCATCGTGCACGAATTGATCCAGTCCGGCGCGTTGCGGAAACAGGATTATCCGGATCGGTTTTTTTACACATTGTCTTCCCGTGGCGCGGAAATGGCGCGGCGGGCGGCGGATGTTAATTCAGGGAAATGATGATGCCAACACACACGGATTTTCAGCCTTTTCTGGTCACTCTGACCATCGGCAGCCCTTACATTCCGCCCAGGGCGATGCCGACCCTGGACGCCCTGCTTTGGGGCGCGGCGCGGCTGGAGTCCCCGCAATGCGAGGATGTCGCGGAACGCATCCCTTTGAAGAGAACAGACGGTGTGTTCCATGGATCCTGCATGATGTGCGACCCGATGTTTCCAGATTGCGAGGTGAAGTTTTTCCAGTCCATCAACAATGAGCGGAAAGAGGACGGCCTGCCTGACGCATGGCTGGATGGCAAGATATATGAAGGCTTGCCTGTGGATATAAGCAAGATTCGTGGCGGTGATGCGGCTCGCGGGACGTTTTCCACAAAAAGAGACGGTTATGTCCCGTTTAGCCGAGGACGATTCTGGAATGTGGGTTTTTACGGTTGTGGCGACATGCTTCGTGCGGGATTGCTGCTGCGCCGGCTGCCGGGCATCGGGCGCAAGGCGTCCCGCGGCTATGGAGCCATCACGAACATGGATGTGGTCGCGGTGGACCAGGATTTGTCCCTGATGCGTGACGGACTGCCGATGCGCCCCATTCCGGGTACCCTTTGGAAACGGATGGGCGGATCGCCTTTACCGCTAAAAATGGCTCGGGCGGAATTGCGCGAGTGGCGGCCCAAGTACCATCGGCCCTATGGAAATCCCGGCCCCGGCGTGGTGTCGCAGGCCAAACAGGTTACGTTCAAAAAGGGGGCGGCCACCAAAGCGACTTTCGTCTGGAATCGCCAGCG
>JAEHJW020008752.1_pt1 | contig 13751 bp, 13 predicted proteins | sample 9271431 | NCBI WGS metagenome assembly JAEHJW02
CCCTGTTTTACCATACGATAGCCTGAACGGTGGCTATTGGATCGGTCGTAGACGACGTAACCGCCGCTATGCTATCCAACAAACTGAGCTTCTTGTTCTTTTGATAATGGATATACAGCTCCACCTGCTGGAAGATGGAGACTAGCTCTTGCACGGTAAATGTGGCATGTGAGCCATCGGACAATTCCAGCGTGCGTCCGTAGAGTTCCCACGTTACTCCGCCGTCAGTAATAGGGGTTCCGAACGTGGTAGGCGGCGTCGGGGCCGTAGTCCCTGTCGTCCCCGCTACGGTGCAGAACAGATAAGACGAGCCGACAAGCTGAATGGCGTATTGCGCGACAGAAGTCGAGGCCGCCCAAAGCACTGGATGGTTGACGGCATTATTGGCCGCTACCACAATAGCCATGTCAGCCGCTTGCTTCGTCTGCGCGGCGTCCAGTGTGTAATTCACACCGTTGATCGTGAACGGAATCGCGGCTACGGCATTGGCGAAGCCCTGTTTGATGAGGGCGGATTGGACGGCTTTGGCATACGTCAAAGATTGCACGAGGGAGCCGTTTACCAGCGTCCATTGGCTAGGGTTTTGGTATTGCTCAAAGGTACACGCTACCTGTCCCGTAGGCAGAGTTGTTCCGTCAGGATACTCGAAGCCGGAATCTCCATTCCCGTTCTCGTCAAAGTTCATGGCATATATCATATATGTAGTTCCTAAGTGCTTGGAACGAACCAGACAAGGCCGCGCAAGTTTACGTCGTAAGTTAAAGCAGTCGTTCCTACTACATATTCCGCTGTTGCCGAAACAGCGGTTCCGGCTGTGACATATAGGTATCCTGCCATATGCCATGATGCTGCACCCCCAGCCGTGTCAGAATTGACTGTAGTTCCATTTATGATGAGATTTTCCGTAATGTCGCCTAGAGCATTTAGAGTATTATTATTATAGGTACACTCCATACACACCCATCCATTCGATGGGGCGGTAAATGTCACGGTTTGACCGTAAGTGGTGCTAGCCGTTACTCCACCTTGGTAGTTTATGGGTTGCGGGGCGACTTGTCCGAACATGGTAGCGCGGTAGTTCGTCCCATCCCACACTATCCTGATGCCAGCTCCCGGGCTCGATGCTGGGATGACGTAGGAATAGACCTGCGAGCCGTCGGGCATTTCGATGTAGGGGGAACCGGATGTGACGCCGGTAGAGACGGTGGTGGTGTAAGCGGCCGCCGATCCGTAGATGATTGCCTCACCGCCTACGGGAGGACTGCCAGTTGTGAGCGTAATATCTGCTGTAAGGGTTCCAGTTTGACAGATGACCTTCTGATTATTCGGTAAGGTCTGCGAAGCCGTAGGCGCGATGACGTAGGGGAGGTATGAGAGATTGCCACCGACCGTCGCATTACCCGTAACATCCAGCGCCGCCATCGTCTGCGTGTCGGCAAAATTATTTGGCTGATTATTCTGCGAGAAGGCCGCGATCCATGTAGCTGTCGCCGCCGTCGATCCAGTCACCGTGCATAGATAGACTTGGCCGCTCGTACTGTCTAAAGCCAGATTACCCTGGACGCCGGGAATCGCGCCGATAGGGGAGCCGGACATGACAAGGCAGGTTCCTGTCGTGGGCGTGGTCGTGGTGCCATTATCGGTGTAAATGGTCCCGGTATTAGGATCGACTTTCAGGATGATAGGCATTGCTTTATCCGCCAGAAATATAAGGTTAGGGTATGGTCAAATGGGCATTATGGCTAGGGTTAGGTTGGCGTTTTAGGAGATTCCGGGACTAGCGCTGCCCGTTAGATAATTACCGGCGCCTCCGAAACCGCCGTCCATACCGCTATTACCGCCGCACTTGTGGACGTAGGCAAAACGGAAGCCGTAGTGCATATATATAATATGTCGTTCGTTGTATCCAGGTATTTATCGTTCAGATTCCCCGTAGCTGGCGGTGTGCCTGCCCCGGTCGAGAAGTTCGTCTGCGCGTCAGTCCCCGTAGGAATCGTAGGAAATCCTGGCGGCGGATTCCCATTGTTTGCACTTACCAGATAGGCTATGCCCATATCGCACCCTAAGTCGTTTGAACGTTGCCAGTAACGGCGGTCCATACCGCCGTAGTTGCCGTACCCGCCGTTGTGCAGACATAGAGAACGGACAGGCTTGTATCAAACGCCTTATCATTCAAAGCCCCCGCAAGATTGCCATTAGGCGATCCGGTAAGCGTCGTAAAGTTCGTGTAGGCATCCGATCCCCATTGGGTACTTGTCGTTCCCGTAGCCTGTACGGTCGTAGGAGCCGCCGTCACCGGAAGGCCCGGATTCAGTGTCGGATCGGTCAAGAACAGTGTCGGCAGTAAGGGAAGCGCGTTATTCGTGGTCGCCGGGATCGTGAAGTTAAATGGCGCTTCCGGATTCCCGAGATAGCTACCCGTTACGCGGGCACGGCCTAAATAGTTCAGGGTGCCGAGATAGAGACCGCCGCCCAAGACGTAGAATGGAGAAAACGGAACGCCTGCCGGGCGAACGAAGGCCAATGTCTGTGCTAACTGGTTGTACTGACTTTCCGGGAAGGCGCTGCCAAACTTGAGATTCCAGGACGGCTCTGTCATGGCCGTGCCGTCAGTATTAAAGAGATTTTCGATAACGCTGGCTGTTAACCCAAAGGTTAACTGCACGAAGCTGATAATGGCAAGCGGCGTCCCCTTGAGAAGCAAGAGCGTCTGCGTGATGCGGTTATTGTAGGCGCTATCCGTCTCGCTGTTTAGTCGGCCTACGCCAAAAAGCTGCCCCCATACGTCGAGCCATTTTCCCGTGGCGTTGGAAAAGACAGCCATAGACATGATGCCGTCCACGGCATTCGTGTACCGATGGAGACCGGATACAAAGGAGTTATTCAGCCATGTATAGGTGAGGCCGCTACGCTTATAGGTGCGCGGCACGTCTCCTAGTTGATAGCTGACAGCGTTCCAGTCCATCTATGTTCCTCACGTTCAGGCCACAGCCCTATCAAGTAAACGTCACGTTCAGGCCACAGCCCTATCAGGTAAACGTCACATTCAGGCCACAGCCATATTAGGTAAACGTCACGTTCAACGTCTGCAATATCACGCGCTCGCCGTTTCCTGCCGTGATCTGCGATACGGATGTTCCATTGAGCGATAGCACAACGTTAAACGAGACGAGATAACCGCCTACGTTGTTAGCGACCACGGCATTGATATTGTTCTGCTGCACCGTCTGCCCGAACTGGATTCCCTGGAAATACTGATTGACTGCCGCTACGACTGCCGCCGTAGCCGCCGTATTGTACTGCGACGATATAAGCGTTCCCGTTATGGTCACAACGGCATCAACTGGCGTTACTGCATAGACATAGTACGGGACGCCTGCCGGTCTGTAGCCTACAGTTCCAGCGGATGCAGAGCCGTTTAATTGCGCCGTGACAGCGGCTATGAGGCCAGACGATGCGCCGCCTGATCCGTTGTCGATATAGACGTTATAGACGGACGGGCCAGGGCTCGTACTAGTCTGCTCCGTGACCCAGGGCTCATAGACCGTCGAATACATGACGGTCTCTGTGGTTCCCGGATTCTGAACACCGATGACGGCATTTGCGATGACGATAGGCGATCCGGTTCCGGTCGCCGCTACCTTGGCCGTAAATCGCGCCAATGTCTGTTGCGCCGTCTCTGCATTGGTCCCGCCCGTAGTCGGCAGAGCATTGGTAATCTGCAATGGCGACGTAAGACTGGACACAAGCTGCGTAATCGTTCCTGCCGGGACATTTCCTTGTGCGCCCGTGGTGACAGCGGCGACTGGTACGTTAACAGACACGGAACCTGCCGAGAGTGTTGCGTTGGCCGTTGTCTGAAACTGAATCCCACCCGTTGTCTGGCAGAGCGTCCCTTGCGGGATAAAGACTGGCTGCGTTGCGGTAGGCGCGTTTGCCGCCAATGAAGTAGCGAACGTCACTGTACCGACAGAGGATGTTGCGCCTAACGGATAGACCTGAAATGCTGCATAGGCCCCATAGACGATAGCCTGGAAAGCCAACGCCTGCGCTATGACTGATTGAATCTCGACCGTAGACCCTAAAGCTTCGGCCCATGTCCTGATCTGCGAGCCAGCGTTGTAATCCGTAACGACCCCGGATTGAGCGCCCATCCAGGCCAAGACCTGCGCCGCCACGTCTACCGTAGTCGGTGCGGCTGGCATTGTGATCTCGGTAGTTGGCGATGGCATAGTAGTACCTCGGTCTTAAATCGGCTGCAAAACTTCGTTCAAGTTGACGGACTGTGACCCGTAGCCATTCGGAACCACGTCGCCAGTGTAGCTTATGGTGCTATTGGCGTTTAGGGTTATTGTCTGACTATTCACCTGATAAACGCGCGGATCACTCAAAATGGCCGATGAGGCGAAGGCCGCAATATGCCCTGCTGTCGCTTGCGACTGAATCTTCCCGATTTCAGGCGGTATTCGGCTACCGAAAGTCGGGTTATACATAAGGCTTCCGATTGTCGTCATGAGCCGTCTTGCCAAGGAAAATTGTAAGTTTCCATAGCCAGATATGATGTTGAAATCTCCAATCCAGGGAAGCATGGGAGAATCCATAGGACCGAGATAAATATCGACGCCTAGATAGTTCTTCTCATAGGAAGGCGCCTGCGTTGCCGCCTGCGTATCGGGTGATTGCAGAAATATCTTGCTTCCTGGAGATGCGAGATTCGGGCCGTTACCGATATAAGGCGGCTGTAAGTCGTTAATAGCTGCTATATTCTGCCAGTCCTCAAAGTTTCCGAGTTTCCGAGCGGCAATATCCATGAGCGTCTGTCCATTCGGTACAGTAGCTAATAATATCTTGGACGAAAGTTGTGCCTTGAGCGACATGAGCAAGCTGTTTAGCTGCATCATGGTCTTCATCATGACAAGACGTATGATAAGCGTCTGTTGTGAAAACAGATTTGATGCGTCATTTATCAGAATGGAAACATAACGACTCAATGACGGAAGCGCTACGAGAAGGTTCCATGACTGCGTAAGATTCGCGCCAGACACAGATGCGCCGCTTGCGTACATATTGGCGATTTCGTCAGCAGTGACCTGCGACGAGTTTCCCATCTGCAATATGGAGTCATAGGTAGTTCCGTTATAAGAGATACTGGAAGAAACTATATTGTCGGCCACAGTCTGCCATGCGGTTGCTGCGGCCTGCGCCTGATCGGAAAAATTGGCCGATGTAAGCCCTGTCGGCGGCGTCTCGAAGTTAAACGCCATCCAGAAGTCGATGAGATTAATATCCTCTACCGAAGGATTGCCTAAGGATAAACCGGATACGTTGCCCACAACGGTAGACAACGTATAAGGTTTGAAGGCTTGCATGGCGGCCTGAAAGGCATTGAGCCTATTGGTCACAAAGGCCAAGGTCTCTGTATCGACGGTCAGCGGATACGTCAAGACTTCTGACAGATTATCGTAAGAGGGCTGCCCATTATTATAATACTGATTCGCGCCGATAGCGTTTAGCGCATTACGACACGTCTGCATGACGCCTTGAATAAGCGGCAATGAATTAACAGGGTTCGACGTATCCAGATTGGCGCTAAAATAGGTCATGGACGCAAGATATGCGTTCCAGACTTGACCTATGAATCCTGGTACTGCGCCTATACCGGACATTAGACGATACCTGCGATTTCTTGATAAGTGCCAGTCACCATATTTGAGAACGCCTGTACAGTTCTTCCGACCGTTGATGCGGCCGTTGAGAAGGCTTGGCTTATAGGATCAACCTTTGTCGGAGCCGGTGGAGCGATTTTTAATTCTCTCATACCGACCAAACGCAACCTATAATGAAATAATAGAGGCTGTGATTCCGATTGCCGCATTATTTGTTCACCAATAGGTGCCACTTCCCAAAAATCATCAGTAAAGTAATCATAATACTCTAATTTAAATAAATCAGGTCTATTATTATGAGATTCAATTGTATTAATTATTGCAAAATAATCTAAATATTGTTGTAAAAACTTAGCTGCTTCTAGTCCTGTATTAGCAAAATTATCATTAGAATGTTTTTGCCACCCAGTTGTCCCTTCTAATACAAAAATAGGGGGAGCAACACCGTATTGGTCAACGATTCTATGCACTCCACCAGATAATCCATTACCAGAAACGTCGTAAAACGACGACATGAATACGCGAGACTTTCTTAAATCTTGCGGAGATATAGGAAAAATAACAGAACCAACAACGCTCTTATATGGAGGCGTTCCATACCTAAGATTTAACGCATAAATTGCCGGATGCGTGTTGGAAACATTTTCCGTCCTATATTGCTGATTTATATTTGGAAAGTTATTTATTGTAACTTTATTAAGGCTCATCACTGCACCTCGACTAATCCGCCAGCAAGACAGGTTGAAGCATACAAATGACCGCCACTCCATAGCAGGTCACTTATGCCTATGGGGACATTCTGCGGCTGCTTACCATTCTGATTTACGACAACGGTAGACGCAATGCCGCCGCTCGTGATTTCATAGACGGTGTTTTCCAGTATGGCGACCCATAAATTATTAGACGAATCGAATGTCATAGCCGTCGGTTTCTCGCCTACAGCTAACATGGTCGTAGTCCATGCGCCGGCAGAATATACCGATACCATGCCGATGACGGTTCGATCCAGCGTATAAGGCTGTTCATACTGGCACTGATACGTCTCCGTCTGATTCGATAGAAAGATACTCTCAACGGCCATACCGATAGCGAGTAAAGTCCCAGGCATAGCCGCCGTCGATACCTGCTGATACTGGCCGCCGATGAGGCCGAAGATACGCATGATGCCGGACGTGTTATCCGCTATAGCAATTTGCCCTTGCCACCAAAGGATAGCGTTGGCTGATCCGGTCCATGATGCTCCACCGACTGCTACGCCGCCGAAAAAGACGCTTAGGTATCCTGTACTGCCGGAATTGCCTATAACGTAGATTCCGCCAAGGCCATCGGTCACAATGGCGCTTGGCGTGTACGAAAGCGATGATGTGCTTGCAATAGACCATGCTGTTGAAGTGTAAGTGAGCCAGGATACACCTGTTCCGGTAATGGCTGCGCCTGCCGTATTGGAGGTCAACACAATACCAAGCGGATCTGTAATCGCTAATGATTGGCCGACAGACCAAGTATTCGAGGAATTATCCAGGACAGTAATCGTATTCTGCGACGGCTGGCAGACAAGCGCCTCACTGGAATTAGGTGTTATTGCGATAGCCGTCCCACCTGTAAGAGACACACTCTGCGAAAGCGCCAAGGTACCTGTCGTAAGCCCATAGACGGAGACGACGTTGTTGGCCGTATCCACCGTCATAAGCTGCTCAAGATTCGGAGTCCAAGCCACGGCGACAGGCGCACCGCTGCCGGTCAACGTCTGCTTGACAGAATAATTACGATTCGTAGCCGATAGAGTCTGTACCGTATTATTGGCCGTGTTAATACCGGCCAAGAGGCTTACGGTACCGCCTGCGTAGGAGAATCCCGAGAACCCATAGGCAAGGTCATTATTCTGCTGGCCGCCTACGCCTATGACGCCAGAGGATGACACGGCGAAACAGGACGGAAAGGCTATCGGTGCCGTCAGCAAGGATTGCGTACCTGCAAGTGACTCGGAGAGCGCCAGGGAACCCACTTGGGACGTAGCAGGCAATAGGGTATAGAGCGTCGATCCAACTGCCTCAAGGCCCCATGCTGGACCCGTGAAGGCCGGTTCTACGTTCGTTGTCTGCCCGGCATATATCGTCATGACGCGGCCATCGGAGCGCATCATATAAGGTGCGTCGCTGATGCCGGAAGGGACGGCGCATCCCGTAAAGCTGTAATCGGGCGGCAGGACGACGCTATTGCTCGCCCCCGTAGTTGCACCTAGGGCCGATGTGCCTATGACGAAGCTTATTCCGAGCAAGGGCGCGGGATCGGTGCTAACGAGCGTATCCGCCGTACTACAGAGCCATGCGTCTCCGTAATAATCTTCGGCCCCTGATCCAAAGCCGCCGGCGGGCGCAACGGGAGTCCCTGCGTAGGATTCATTCAAGGCAAGTTCATAGAAGCTGCCATTGACGGTAAGCGGCCATTCGTACTCGCTTAGATGGTCATCACTCCAATAATAGAACCCCGGCTTATCGCTCGTTGATCCTGTTACGGTAGTCGTGAAGTCCGTAGAATCCAGACCACTCGATCCTTGCGTCCAGAGGGTCGGGGCATAACGATCCGGCAAGGATAGGCCGCCCGTTACCGGAACGACGGCGGCGGATCGGGCTAGGATATTGCTTGCGGCAGGCTGCGTCCAGGTAGTCATCAGGGCAACGTCTGGCCGGTAGTATCAGTATTACCAGTGCCGGTCGTAACGCCTCCGTGGTAGTGACTATTGTACGTCGTGCGAATAAGATTCACGGTACCGTAGTTTCCGCTGTTGTCGCTAATATCGCTGCTCGCCACTATGGTGCCGGTAACGGTCAAGTTGCCATCCCATGAACAAGGGCCAGTCATGGACCATGATGTAGCCTTGCCCGTTACGGTGCCGGAGACGGATAACGATGCGTTTCCGCCGACGCTCACCGTGGAGTCGCCGTCCACGTTGACCGTCGAAGCGCCCACTACGGTCGCCGTAAGGTTTCCCAAGGCATCTATGACAGCCTTTGTCCCGCTCGCATGCGTGATATTGATGATCTTCGCTGGCGCCGGCGCTGGAATCCGATCCGTCTGCGCGACCGGGATACGCTGTTGTTGCTGATTCTGGTCAACGATATGCCGATAAGTCTGCGCCGGCGAGCCGGACTCAGTTATCGTGATAGACGTGCCATCGGGGAACGTGATGCTCTTGTCACCGTTTTCGCTCAAATAGTCCCAATAGCCGCTCCAATGGGAGAAGTATTCGACAAAATCATCACCTGGGCCGCTGGTAATGGCGTCTACGAGAATGGAGTTTATGGAACATATCCATACGCCGTTTCGCTGATCGCCATTCGGGAAAACGACAATGCCCCATGTTCCCTTCCCCGGAAGGGCGCGTTGACGAATACGCAAGCCGTCAGCCTGATCGTATCCCATCTTGACAGGATGACCGGCAATCTGCCCGCTTTTGAACATGACATTGACCCCGCCGCCTTCCGGGTCATGCGATATGACCATAGCGGTAGCAATAGGGTAAATGTCAGCCACTTAGATACCCTCGATGACGATCACGCCGGTATAGGTAGTCGTGGCATCCGGGGCCGTAATGGTCAACGTCGTAGCTGTTGCTGATACTGTAAGCCCGGTTGTATTGCTCACGATAGCCGGGACATTGGCAAATGCCACCGGGAATGTAATCGTCTGGCTTGTGGTCGTGTCGTTTTCGTAGGCGTTCGCGTAGGCCACGAACTTCTTGGCGACCCCTTGCTCCGGCATGACGTATTCAATGGTCCCGGCAGTCGTTCCAGCCAATGAGGCTGCCGCCGCCGTAGCAGCGAAGGCTGCGCCGGAGATATTACCGCCGACAGTGGCACTACCAGGAACCGCTATATTTCCCGCGCTTGTCAAAGACGGTAGTGCGGCAAGACCCGTCAAGGTAACGGCTGGCGTACTCACATCCGTAACCTGTCCCACGAATGACAGAGCGCTTAATTCAGGTAATACGGTTGATCCCGCCAGCGTTACACCTGATCCGGCAACAATCGTCTCCGCATAAGCCGTGCTATTAACGATAGTCAAGGTAAAGGCCGTTCCGATAGCCGCTCCGGGAAGCGCGGCCAGAATGTTGGTCGCCGTGTCGGTCGTATCAGAAAACGCCGCCGTGGGACCGGATCGGAGAATGGCCCCGTTTATCATCTGCGCGGCTGTAAGCGTCGTTCCCGCTGTGGCAGTAACATCGGTTACAGGTAGGGGAGATGTGACGTTTCCGGTAAAGGCCGCGCCTGTAAGCTGAGCAAGAGCGTTAAATTGCTCCGCCGTTGGTATTTGGCCGTCGATGAATACAATCGCCATGAGCTGATCCCTGGGAGGAAATAACCCTAGGGTATGTTCAGAAGGGTGTTTTGGCTAGGGTTACATACAGCGCCGCTATTTCTTCTGCGCCTGAGAAAATATGCCAGGCAGTCCTGCAAGAAAACCTGCTACGCCAGGAGTTGCCATATTGATCGGCCTAAGCGGTATTTGTCCTGGATAGGCGACACCTTTAAGATATTCACCATTGATCTTTGTGGCGTTTCCTGTATGAATATCGGCCAAGGAAGCGGGCGTCAATCCATTGGATACCGTATATCCAGAGCCATCATATAGGGCCTTCGGAAGCCCGCGAGACAGGGTAAGCGTCGTCGTGGATTCTCCGCCGAACTCATAGTAATGAGTAACCCCGGTTATATAGAACATCCAGTCAATACCATTCTTGAACGGTTTATAAGTAAACCGATTTCCGGCAAAAATGTCGGGCCGTAATTCCATCTGTACGGTACCGGATGCCATAAGCGGCGTAGGCTCAAAGTAACTTGTGATCCGCAATCCAAGCTGCGCCACAAGTTGCTGAAAATTGATCGGATTCTGCGAATTGACCACGGCTCCCTGACCTTTTATGTCAGAAAACCAGTGTGTTTCCGTAATCTGCGGCCTATAGCCGTAGCGATTAATAGATGCCGTATCGAGCCATGCAGAAAACATGAATATGAACGGCGCGCTACTGGCATTCGATACACCGAAAAGTTGTGTCAGCCATTTCGGATTTATAACATAGAAGTTCCGCACTTCATTGATGTTGAATTGGACATCGGATTCTATGAAGCCTGATGTATTGAGCGTATAGGATTCCAGTCCTTCCCACCGACTTGTATCCATCGTGAATCCAGACGAAGGCGAATAATTATTCGTCCATGGCAAAGGATTGACGCGAGCTACAAGCTGAGGTGAGGACTTCGGGAACCCTATCGCCGTCAGATGCGACTTAGCAGGCGTTCCATTTGTCCCATAAAAGCCCACTGGCACCGTCTGAATGAAGAACTCGTACCAGGGAAACGGGAATATCGCAAGGAACTTTGTGATCCACGATCCCTGAGAGACCATAAAGTAATCGCCAATCGGTATCTCTATAGCAGCGTCATACGCCTCAAACCACGTTGACATGAGATCGTAGAATAAAATCTTCGATCCTTGATAATTGAAGAACGTTTGTCCGAGAATGCCGCCTGTCCCGTCTCCGGCTCCAGGTGCGGCCATAATCTTGTTATACCAAGCAGCCCCCACAACATCTGGCGGCTGGCCTCCGATAATACCGCTTCCCATTATGGCCGGTAATCCTATGTCGCCGAATATCGCGCCGCGCGTTACTCCAAGCATGGAGAGCGTGTAGTAATTCATAGCCGAGAAGAAATACTGGAAGTCCTGCCCGCTTATCGTGATAACGCGCTGAACGCCACGCGCTGAACGCCATCGTTGGACCTCTACAGGAGAAGTCACTATACCGATCATGACGGTCTCGAAGGCATCATATCGCTGCATGCTTATGATGACGAGCGACATGGGCGTGACGATCTCTATCCACGACGGGCCATAATTTGGCCCTCCGGGACCGCCAGGGGCCAGCATGAGATTGAACGTTCCTGGTTCCGTATTACGGATGTTCTTGCTGACTTGGCAGGAGAGAATACCGGCCTCATTGCCTATCATCGTGTACTTTCCGCCCTCGTAAGGGTAGATTTCAACGTAACATCGTGGCGCGGACGAGTAGGCTGTCATTTTAAGAGCCTGTTGGTATTCCAAGACTCAGCATGGTGGCCTCTCTCGTTGGCGACCCGGACCCTCTCTCAATCTGTTTCGCAGCATGAACGGCGGCACTAGCGAACTTTTCTACGCCGCCAACGGCTGCGCTGATAGCGGCGTCCCATTCCTTGATTACATGCTCTGAATCGCCAACGTACTTTGCGAATCGTTTGAAAACATATTCCGCGCCGTGAAGAACGTCTTTATTCGCGCCTACGCGATTCAAGCGAGCCCTTTTGTTCTCATCATTCTGTAGATTCTTTATTAAGTTAATACTCTCCTTGGAATGAGGATGCATTAACAAGCTATTTGCGGCTTGCAATGATAAGTGAGATCCTCTTGGATTCATGAGAGCGGCTACTTTCTCTTGATAGCTAAAATCTGACATACCAGATTCAAGAACATTATGAAGATAGCTCATAGGTGACATAAGCTGCGTTATTTGCCCTCCGGCAAAGTAAGGATTGCCTCCATGCTTCATGGCATAAACAGTTTTATTTATCGCAAAGCGCGACCACGCCGTTCCCATTGCCTTCTTGTAAGCCGATGCGCCCAAGAACCTTTTAACGCTCGCGTGGCTTGTCAGTCCGCCCGCTTTTTCCATCGCCATGTAATCCCATACGGCTGTCGCCGGGGTATTCATGACGTTATTCATGGAGTTCTGCAACCCGCCAACAGTTTGCAGGATTCCTTGACCGCTTCGCATGGCAGAGCCGCCGCCGGCATAGAGAGCGCCCATGAGATTTATCAATGAGCCCTTGTTAACTACGCCGCCTGAACCTGCAACAACACGCAAGCTGTTATTCATGGTGTTCAAGACATGGGACCTATTAAGTCCTTGAGAGACAGCATAAGTTAATAGGTGACTGGCCCTGTTCTCCTGAGCCTTGAAATCCCTTGAATTACCGATGCCGAGCATCTTGTAGAGGCCTAGCGTGCTCGCGACTGTTTTATTGCTTATTCCAGCCCATCCGGCGGTATATTGTGCGTGTCCGACAGCCTCCATAACTCTATGAAACTGCGTTCTATTGCGCGCGGGTCCGCCATATTCCTGGAATAGACGCATCTGATCGTCTGGAGACAGACCATGCTTAGCAGCCCATCCGCCATAGCCCATGACAGCCGACATGAGACCATTGGTAGTCGCACCGCCGCCGCGAGCCAAGCGTGCCATTCCTGTCCTAAGACTGGCATAAGGCTCAGACATGCCGACTACGGTTTTGGCTGCCGCTCCCAATATCCACGGGGATGCGCCGATTGCGGCGACCATGCCTATGGGATTATCCATAACGGCCCCCATCGCCCCGCCCATCATGAGGGAACCGCTATTAGGCGACATCTGCCGGGCCATAGCGATATTAGCCCGCTGCGCCTTGACGCCTTCCAGCAAGCGTCTATGCGTCGCCTGCTGTTCTTTCTGTGCTGCTGACAAGTCCCCCGCCGCATTTGGCTTTATAGCCTTTAGAGTCCCTTCGCTATGCTTCTCGATCTTCTTTAGCGTGCGCTCCATCTTTCGTAATTCATGGCGGTCGCCGCCGAAGGCTGCATTAACACCTGATCCGCCGATGCGCTTGATGAGGGATGCTTGATAAGAAGCGCCAAAGCCACCTAACTCACCTAACCTGGAAGATGCGTAATCCGTAACCGCTTGCGTAGCCGGATTGATGTTATAGCCAGTCAGACCGGCGAAATGGCCGTGGGATTCGAGGATACGGGCATGACGGGAGGCTAATCTCCTATGATGAGCGGTAGATACATCCCATCCTATGTTTTCCATAGAAGCGGCATGCTGAACTGCAGTTCTATTCATAGCCGCTTGAAGCTTGCTATGAGGATCGGCGTTATCAAACTTACCGCCTCCCCCGACTAGCGTAGCGCCAGAAGCGGCATGCTGAACTGCGGCTCTATTCATAGCCGATTGAAGCTTGCTATGAGGATCGGCGTTATCAAACTTACCGCCTCCCCCGACTAGCGTAGCGCCAG
>JAEHJW020009959.1_pt1 | contig 13725 bp, 23 predicted proteins | sample 9271431 | NCBI WGS metagenome assembly JAEHJW02
CACCATTCGCAAATCGTGGCGCATCTTTCCGTACGAATTCCGTACGAAAATTCTTTGTAGAGGCTAAGTGATTGAATTATTGGAGCGGGAAACGAGGCTCGAACTCGCGACCTCAACCTTGGCAAGGCGTTTTTACCTCGTCCCGGCATTCCCCGGCAAATCAACGACTTTCCCATTTTGACCCTCGAAACGTCGTGTTTTCCAGCGTTTCGTGAGACCTACCCTCGTTCACCATTTGCTATGGTCTGCTACCGCTGTATACTCTGCTTGCACTTATAAGGACGCGCAAGCCGACCTTCACAGTCGCGTCTTTTAGGCAAAAGAGGGTCACACATGCGAGCGATCATCGGCGCGAAGCTCCTGGCCGGCAAAGACGCCAAACCGGCCGAGCGGCCCTTCGAGATATGGGACTCCCGGCTCTCCGGTTTTGTCCTCCGTATTCAGCCATCCGGCATGCGGTCCTACTACGCGCAGATCGGTCGCGGCAGGCGCGTGGCGCTCGGCAAGGTCGGGGAGCTGACCCCGGACGAGGCCCGCGAGCGCTGCCAGCAGGCGCTCGGGAACGTCGCGCACGGCCGCGCGCCCCTCGCCGGACTCGCCGGTGCCGAGGGCCTCACGCTCGGAGAATTCATCACGAACGTTTACGCCCCCTGGACGCGCGCGCGGCGCCCGAAATGGGCAGCTACCTACCTGGAGCGGCTACAGGCGCTCTTTGGGGACTGGTACGGGCGCCCGCTCAACGGCATCACCGTCGAGGATATCGACCGCTGGCAGACAAAACGCCTCAACGACGGCATCGCACCCGGAACCGTCCAGCGCGACCTCAACTATCTGGCCTCGGTAATCTCCCGCGCGGTGAAGCTCGGCAAGCTCACGGACAACGTCGTGCGCCGCGTGGAGCGGCCCAGGATCGACCGCACGCCGAAGGTGCGGTATCTGGACCCGGCCGAGGAAAAGCGGCTCAGAGCGGCACTCGGCGAGCGCGATGCGCAGATGCGCGAGGCACGCGAGTCGGCGAACAAGTGGCGCAAAGCGCGCAATCACGACCTACTGCCACCGCTGCCACACTTCGGCGATCACCTCACAGTCGCCGTCCTGCTCTCGATGAACACCGGCATGCGGCGAGGTGAGCTGCTGGCGCTGCGGTGGGCGAGCGTCGACGTGAAGGGCGGACAGATCACCATCGAGGGATCGACTGCGAAGGCCGGACAGACCCGGCACATTCCGCTGAACGATGAGGCGCGGGACATATTGATGAAGTGGAAGGAACAATCCCCCACCGGCGAGCGCGTGATCGCCGTCGATACCGGATTCAAGACCGCATGGGGCGCCCTGCTCGAGCGGGCGAAGATCACCAAGTTCCGCTGGCACGACCTGCGCCACCATTTCGCATCGCGGCTCGCGCAGGTCGGGGTGCCGCTCAACACGGTGCGCGAGCTGCTAGGCCACGGAAGCATGGCGATGACGTTGCGATATGCGCACCTCGCGCCGGACCAGAAGCGCGAGGCTGTGGCCAAGTTGGTCAAGCCATGAAGCGCAAGCAGCCCGACATCGTCGACAAGGTGCTCGAACTAAGCGCCGAGCTGCGCAAACAACATCGCGTACGCCAGACGGTCGCCGGGCCGATCGCGCTGGCCAGCGCCGAAAAGACCCCGCCACGAGGCGCGAACCGCAAGAACATGCAGCGCCGGCTCCGCAAGCCCCCCAAGACCAAGCCCCGCAAGGCCCCGAAAGTCGCGAAGCTCATCGAACATACCGAGCGCGATAGCTCGGGGCGCGAAGTCACGCGCTTCTACGGGAACCCCGGTGCCTGGATGGGCCAGTTCAGCCACAACGCGCCTGAACTCGTAGAGCCGCACGGGGCAGCGCGCGATGCGATCATCTTGCAAATGCACGCCGCGGGGATGCCGGACAACAAGATCGCCGAGCTGGCCCACGTGACGGTTAAGACCGTCGAGCGGGCACTCCACGGGAAGCGCTTGCGACCTCGTACCAAGCGGCCCCGCTAACCCGACATTCTCTCGCCTGACTTTCGCCGGTGGACAGCCGGCGGTTTTCGGCTGCCTTGAAAAAAGCGGTTACCGGACATTTTCCGCCGAGAAATGCGCCGATACCGGGCCGAATATAACTCCATCGAACAGCGAACGATGGAGTATCCCCGTGTGCAACCTTGTAGATGAAAACGAAGCCGCGAAGATGATCGGCATGTCGGTCGCGTTCCTGCGCGCTGCCCGATACCGCGGCATCCTTGGCAATCGAACACCAGCGCCCCCTCATCTCCGGCTAGGCCGCTCAGTGCGCTACGACCGGGCCGAATTGGCTGCGTGGCTCGCCGCCCGCCGCGTTGACCCCACAGCTCGCCGCCGCGCCGCCGAGACCGCGAGTGCCGCCTAACCCTATCCCGTAAACGCGAAAGGCGCGCCCCTACCACGGAAACGCGCCTCTCGCTGAGGACTTCAACCATGCGAAACCTACAGCATTCCTTCCCGCAGCGCCAGTCTGCCGCCGCAGTTTTTTTGGCCGGTCTGCCCGATCATCATCGGGGCCGCATTTTGACCTCGAGCAGCATCATCGACTGTCATAGACACAAGCCGCGCGCGATCCTCGAACGGCTGCGCCTCGATCGGCAGCGGTGGGCGCGGCCGTGAGCACAGAGATGCTCAACGCCACCGGCGAGCGCGGCATGATCGCCTTCGGCGTGCTTTACAAGATCGGCAACGATGGCAGGTTGCTGAAGCGCGCACCCGCGATGAAGGCCATCACGGCCGACGTCGCCGAACGCGAGCGGCAACGGTTGATCGCGGCCAATTACACCTGTTGGGAATGCTGCGGCCCCGTACACAAAGGCTCGTGGCTGATGGTATTCCGCATGTACGGCTACCCGGCTGGGTTTCTCGTTTGCGCGGACTGCGTTGACCGCGTGCGCCGTCGCCGCAGCGGCCTGCGGATGCGCTGGTTTGCGCCGGAGGGGGCGAAATGAGCGCCTCGAAACCGATCCCGCGCTCGATCCTCGCGCCGCTCGCGTCAACGCCGTGGGCGCACGATGAGTACTCGCTGCACAAATTCCGCACCCTTCTCGCGCATCACGCGGAGGCGGACCGAGCAGACGGCGCGACCTGCTGTTATGTCGTGTCTGCCGTGCCCGGCGATTGCAGCGGCCTGACCGACGCAGAGTTTCGCGCCATGGTGCGCGAAGGAGCGATTCCGGCCGATATGCACGGCGTCAACAGTGTAAATCAACACTGGTTACATTCGCTCGAACAGTTTTATGCCGAGGTGACAATCGCCTGGCAGCGGCACTGCCAGCGTACCGCCGAGCTGGCCGGGACGCCGGCGGGGAGGATCGCGAAATGAGCGCCGCAACTCTGCTCGACCGCCTCAGCGCCGTTCGCCAGACCGGCACAGGCCGATGGCTGGCACGATGTCCGGCCCACGAAGATGGCTCCCCGAGCCTCAGCATCCGCGAACTCGACGATGGCCGCGTCCTACTGCACGACTTCGGAGGATGCGACACGCATGCCGTGCTCGAGGCGCTCGGCCTCGAAATGGCTGCGCTGTTTCCCGAGCGTCTCCCAGGCTCCGGACCCGTAGGCGGATTCTCGCCAACGCGGTCACGGATTCCAGCCGCTGACGCGCTGATGGCGCTCGATCACGAGCTGACCGTGGCATACACGCTCCTCCGGGCCACCCGTACCGGAAACCAGCTCGACGATGCCGACCTCGCGCGCCTGCGCCAGGCCGCTGCTCGGATCGGTGCGGCTCGCGACCTGTGCAGTCCCCTGGAGGTGCGCCGTGTTGCCTGAGCGGGACATAACACACATGCTCGATGCTCATGCCGAGCACATGGCCAAGCGCATGAACGCGAACGCACTGCCCGAAATTCCGCCGCTTGAGCACGCCGCGCAGCTCGATACGGATATGGATTACGTCGGCGGCATGGAACCTGACGTGCGGGCGCTGGTTGCCAGCGCTACGGGGTGCGAGATCATCTTGCCGAACGACTGGGTGCCGTTCCCATACGCCGCGCGTCGGCTGTTCAAACTCCTGGCTGAGCGGCGCGAGGCTTTCATCCGCAACGGCGTGGTGCTTGAGCTGAAAGACGGGCGCCTCGACCCCATGACGCCGGGATCGCTGCGCTCGAGGCTCGACCGCTACGGCCGCCGCGTGGTCGCGGTCAAGACCTTGCACCACGGCGGCTTTGCGCTGCTGCCTAAGCGCTGCTCTCGAGACAACGCCGAGGCGCTCTTGCTCACGCTCGAAGCCAGCAAGTTCCTGCCCCCGATCGCGATGGTTTCCAAGGTGCCCGTTCTCATCGAGCGAGACGGCGCCCTCGTGACACTTGGCGCCGGGTATCACCCGGACGGCGGCATCCTCGTGCAGGGTGACGCGCAGCCGCCCATCGTCGAGATCGACGAGGCCGCCCGTGAACTAGTCGCGCTCCTCGATGACTTCCGGTTCGCCACTCCGGCCGACAAATCCCGCGCCATGGCGGCGCTGATCGGGCCTGCGATCCGCTCGGGTGGACTGCTACCCGGGCACGCCCTCATGACCTGCGTGGAAGCTGACGCCAGCCAGACCGGGAAGGGTTACTTCTTGCGCATCCAGCAGGCCATTTACGGTGAGACCCCCGTGCCGCTCGGTCGGCGCAACGGTGGCGTCGGATCGCTGGATGAGGACCTCGGCGCGCAGCTCTTGAGAGCGTCGGCATTCGTCCTGATTGATAACGTTCGCGGCAGGCTCGAATCGGAATACTTGGAGAGCATCCTGACCGCGGATGACGAGGTGACCGTGCGGGTCCCATACCACGGACAGGTGACGGTGAGCATCCGGCGCATGAACTTCGCGCTCACCTCGAACGGCATTGAGGCAACGCTGGACCTCGCCAACCGCCTGCTCATCTTTCGGTTGCTCAAGCACAGACCGGTGGCCGGGTTCAAGAAGTTTCCCGCAGGCGGCCTTCTCGAGCACGTCCGCACCAAACAAGCGTATTACCTCGGGTGCGTGCACGCCGTGATTCGCGAATGGCACGAGGCCGGTGCACCCAGGCTCGAAACAGAGCACTCCTTCAGGGAGTGGGTCGGCGCGCTCGATTGGATCGTCCGCGCGATCTTCGACCTGCCGCCGCTGCTCGCCGGCCACCAGGACGCCGTGGAACGAGCCGGAAACCCCGCGCTCGGGTGGCTGCGCGCCGTGGCGCTTGCCGTGGTGAGAACGCACCGACTCGGTGAGATGCTGAGCGCCTCGGCCATCGCCGAGGTGTGTGCCGAGGAGACGATCGAGCTGCCGGGTGGCCGCAACACTCAGACCGACGAGGACCGGCGGCAGTACACCGGCAAGCTGCTCGGCAAGTGTTACGCGGAGGCGTACGACAACGAGCTGCTGATCGACACCGTGCACGTCACCCGGCACGAGAAACCGGATCCGCTACGGGCAGCCAAGACTGTCAGGCGATATCAGTTCTGGACTGGCGATAGGCCGCCAGCCGTCCCCGCAGGATGGGAGAACCGCGATGTTTAGGGTTGCGTTCTTCCCCTGTTCCCCTGACTCCCCTGAGCCTAGAAACTCTTGGAAACCGGCCCCGATCTACGGAGTTTTGGACCTCAGGGGGATCAGGGGATCAGGGGAAAGTCGGGTGCGAAAGACAGTACCCCCGCTCCCCGCGCCCGCGCCGAGGTCCTGGCCTGCTCGCGCCCGGCCTTCGCGGCGACGGCACCTCTTGACGTGCTTCGGAACTCCGCCGAGAATGTACGTTAACGGCAGAGTCGAGGTAGCCAGTCATGAGCACGGTCAAGCACTTGCAGCAGCCGGCGGAGCAGTCGCCAGCACCCGTAAACGGCAGAGTTCCGCCGCCGGTGCGCAGGCGCAATGCAGAGATGCGGTCGAGGGAGCACCTCGAGCCGATCGAGGTGACGAAGCTCGCGCGAGCCGCTCGACAGGCTGGCCGGTACGGGCACCGGGATGCCGCGCTCATCCGGTTCATGTATCGCCACGGCCTGCGCGTTTCCGAAGTCTGCGCGCTGCGATGGGACGCTATCAGTCTCGAGGCCGCAACACTCTCCGTGATCCGGCTCAAGCGGGGCACCCCGAGCGTGCACCCGCTGCGCGGTCCCGAGTTGCGCGACCTGCGCGAGATCAAGCGCGAGTGGGCGGACAGTCCCTATGTGTTCGTGTCCGAGCGCGGTGGACCGCTCACCGCGCGCACGGTGCGGGACATCGTGGCGCGGGCTGGCGTTGCGGCGAAGCTGCCGATGCCAGTGCATCCGCACATGCTGCGGCATGCGCTCGGTTACTACCTCGCGGGTCTGGGCTTCGACACGAGAGCAATTCAGGCGTACCTCGGCCACCGCTCGATCACGCATACGGTGCGCTACACAGAGATGAACCCGGAACGGTTCAAGGCTTTCTTCAGAGACTGACGCCGGCCGCTTCGCTCGCCGCCGGCGCCGCGTTCTCCGACCCTGACAGCCTGACACCCTGGCTGCGGCACAGCGCCGCTCAAGGCGCGTCCTATAGCGCCCCGCGGGGTGCGCGATGCTGACCCTCGGCCTGGACCCCGGCCTATCTGGTGCGCTCGCGCTGCTCGATGCAGATGGCCTGCCCGAACGTGTAGCGGACTTGCCGGTCATCCGTGACGGCAAACTCGCCTGGATCGACGGGGGCGCGCTGCAATCGCTGCTGCTTGAGGCAATACAAGGGCGCCCCTGCCGTGCAATCGTCGAGCGCGTGTCAGCCATGCCCGCCCAGGGCATCGCCTCAGCGTTCACGTTTGGTGTCGGCCTCGGCAGCATCTTGGCCACGTTGCAGACGCTGCGGCTACCGATCGAGCTGGTAACGCCTGCGCAGTGGAAAACCGGACTTGGCCTGTCGAGTGACAAGCGCGCCAGTCTCGACAAGGCGCGTCTACTATTTCCGTCCGCTGATCTTCGCCTCGCCAAGCATGATGGCCGTGCCGAAGCGTTGCTACTGGCTCACTACGCGCAGACCCGGCGCCGGGAGGCCGCATGACTTCCTACTGGCAGCACATGGTGGCCGACGCCTTCGCCCGCGGCCCGAACAAACCGCCGCAGGAGCGCGCCGCGCGCGTCCTACTCCACGTCTCAGGAGGCACTCATGCCTCGTAATCGCAAAGCCGCTGCCCGCGGTGCCCGCATCCGGGAGACTATCCGGCAGCTCATGCTCGAGCACGCCGAGCGCAACCCGCTGGCTCGGCCGCTGCCCGGAAAAACGCTTCAAGCGATGTTGGCCGGCCAGGGCGTCCGCCTCGCGTTGTCGACGGTGCTCTGGCATGTGTCGCGCGTGCGGCTCGCCGCCGACCTCGATGCAGTCGATGCCGAGGCCGTCAATGGTGAGAAACCGTCTAATTTATCGGCCGCATCCGGGCCGGTAATCTAACCGCGATGGCCGCCACGTTTTCCGCGGCACGACACGGGAGGCTTATGTCAGCTCAACCAGGCCACGCAGGGGGCTGCACGGTCTGCGCGCACCTCGAACGCACGCGCCTCGAAGTGCTCATCGCCGGGGGGGCCGGGCAGAGTGCGGTCGCGCGTAAGTTCGGCCTGAGCAAAGACGCCATGCACCGACACTGGCACAACCACGTCAGTGCCGAGCGCAAGGCACAGCTCGTGATGGGACCCGTTCAGCGACAGACGCTCGCCGCGCAGGTGGCCGAGGAGTCATCCAGCGTGATCGATCACTACCGGGCGATCCGGGCCGGTTTGTACACGTTCTTTACGGCCGCGCTCGATGCGGGCGACCGTGTCACCGGCATTCAGGCCGGCGCGAAACTGAAGGACGTAAACGACAGCATCGCCCGCGTGACGGGCGAGTTGGCCTCGAGCCCCTTGGTGCAACAGAACAGCCTGACTATCGTCATGCAGAGCCCGCAGGTGCAAGAGTTCATGCAGGGGCTGATGGATCAGTTGGCGCGCTTCCCCGAAGCCGCGCAGGCCGTGGTCGGGTGGCTCGAGGCGAAGGAAGCCAGTGCGCTCCAGGTGGCGGCTTTGCCAGCCCTCGAGCAGCAGCCGTGACCGTACCTGACACCGTGCGCCTCAAGCTGGCGATCGCTGACTACTTCGACGCGCATGGCCTCCCGGCCTGCTTTCTGTTTGCCGACGCGCTCCGTGACGCGATGCTGTGTCAGCTCGCCGGGATGGACGCGCGGGACCGGAACCGGCGCGCACTGCTCATGACCTTCCGACGTAACGAGAAACTCTGTGAGGACCTGGCGCGGCGCAAATCGAGCGACCCCCGCGTGCGCGAGCACCTCGAGGAGTGCGAGGCGATCCTTGCCCAAGAGCGCGCGGCGCGCCGGCAAAAGAGAGAAACCGCATGACCGACTCCGAAAGCCTGTCGCGTTCAGCGCTGCGGGCGCTCAAGAGCAGACTGGCGCGCTCGCCTGAGACGCTGGTGCCCCCGGCCTTCGCGGACTTGTGGACCCCAAAACGATTTGTCGTCTACTACGGTGGCCGTGGCAGCGGCAAAAGTTGGTCGATTGCCCGCGTTCTGCTCGTGCGTGCTGCTGAGAGCCGTTTGCGCGTGCTCTGCTGCCGTGAAATCCAGGGCTCCATCAAGGAATCCGCTTTCCGACTACTCGCCGATCAAATCCACCTACTCGGCCTCGATGATGCTTACGACATCGGCGCCGACAAGATCACCGGGCGCAACGGTAGCGAGTTCTTCTTCGAGGGCTTACGGTACAACGCAAACAAAATTCGTTCCTATGAAGGCGTCGACATTGTTTGGGCTGAAGAAGCACAAGCCGTGAGCGAGCGCAGTTGGGAGGAGCTGATCCCGACAATCCGTAAGGCGGGCTCGCACTTCTACATCAGCTACAACCCGATGACGCCTGAGGACCCGGTTTTCGTCCGGTTCGTCGCCTCGCAGCGGCGAGACGTACTTGCGAAAAAAGTTGGATTCACAGACAACCCGTTCTTTTCACCCGAAATGGAAGCCGAGCGCGCATGGTGCGAGGCGACCGACCCGGACGGGTACGCGCACATCTGGTTAGGTGAGCCTCGCACGGTGAGTGATGCACTCATCTTGAAGGGCAAATTCTTTGCCGAGGCGTTCGAGGTGGACCCCGCTTGGGCCGGCCCTTTCCACGGCCTGGACTATGGCTTCGCCGCAGACCCCTCGGCCGCGGTGCGCTCTTACATAGACGATTCGACACGCACGCTGTATGTGTCTCGCGAGTTCTGGCAGCTCCACCTTGAACTCGACGCGATGCCCGCCGCGCTCGAGGCGGCAATTCCTGGCATATCCCGCCACGTCGTATATGCCGACAGTGCGCGGCCGGAAAGCTCTAGTTATCTCAGTCGCAACGGATTGCCCTCGGTGCGGTCGGTCGAGAAATGGCCGGGCAGTGTCGATGACGGAATCGCATACTTGCGCTCGTTCACGAGGATTGTGATCGACCCGAGTTGTACGCACCTGCTCGATGAGTGTCGGCGATACAGTTTCAAGACAGACCGGCTCACGGGTGCGCCGCTGCCCGAACCGCAGGACAAACACAACCATTTAATCGACGCATTGAGGTACGCCATGTCATCCGTTATCCGCAATCAATCCACAGGCGGTTATTTCAACCGCTCCGCTCTGCTCGAGAACGGCGAGGCCGTCGAGGCAACGCAAAACCCCATGCTGATCTTCGCCACCGCCGCGGTGACCGACCGGCCCGGCTCGGCCGTGGGGGCCGTTATCTGGTCATACGCTCCGTATCACGGCAACCCCCTCACCATCATGGACTGGGATGTCTCGGAGGTTTCCGAGGCGTGCTCGGATGAGTGGCTCGACGCGCTGTTCGTGCGCATGGCGGAGATATATCAGGAGCTGCGGCCGCACGGTGGCTATCCCGTCCGGCTGCGCATCGAGAAAGGGGACCTCTACAACGCGCTCGCATCGCCTGCCGCGGACTCAATCATGCGGGTGCACGAGCACTTCCTGAACATCCATTTTGACGTCATGGCTGATGACCCGGATGCCCTGCTCGGATCGACGCTCGAGCAGCGCGCCTCGGCACTGCGGACGCTGGTGAACGCGGGGACCTACGTGAAGATCGATCCCGATGCGTACTCGAAGCAGGTAACGCACCGATCGAGCACGACCAACCACCTGATCGCGCAATTGGCCGGCTTCCGGCCTGGTGCGGATCAGCCGCAAGAGCTGGCGGCCGCGTTCCTGCACGGGTGCGCGGTCGTTCATGACCCGAGCAAACATGGGGGTGCAGCATGAGCTTCAAGACAAAACTCTTAGGTTCCGTTAAGGCGGTCCTGCCGAAGGCCGCCCCCGACTCGTCGCCTGAAGTGCCAGCCCCAGATTCGCCCGGCTCATGGATCATGCTGCCCCCGGGCAAGCACACGGTAGACGGCGTTGCGGTGGAGGTCCCCGACAACGGTCAGCTCCTCGCGCCGTATCCGGTGAAGCCCGGACGCCACGTCGTCGACGGCAAGGTCGCCATCGCGCCGCTCATTTATGAGTCGAAGTAATGCGATGTTGACTAAATCGACAAAGCTACCGCTGCCGCCCGCGCTGACCAAGCAGCTCGAGCAGACCGCGCAGGCGCTCGGCAGCACGCCTGCGAGCATTGCGCGCGCGGCGCTGAACGAGTGGCTGGCACGTCACGCGCCGCCCGCGGTTCCGGCCCAACAGCCGAGATAGTCACCCGCCGATAGGTTGGAAACGTACCGATTTATTGTGACTCGCTCACACCGCATCATACTCACCATGTCAACACAAACTCGCGTGACTCTTTCGCTGCCTCCCGGAGTGGTTCGCCGCCTTGACCGCGCCGCCGCCGGTGCGCGCCGATCACGAAGCAATGCGGCGGCTGTGTTGCTCGACAGCGCACTCGCAGGCAAGCAGCGTCTGGCCGAGCTCGGCCGGCTCGCGGCGCAAGCGGCAAACGCACCCGACAAGGTTGCCGAGGACGCGCAGCAGGCCGCGGCGGATCACCTTGACGCGCACGCTGGCCTCTCTGGCCTCGAGCGCACGGCAATCAAACCTGACAATGAAACACCACCGGAGATTCGACATGCAGAATGAACGCACTGACCTCGAGGCGCCGAAGCCCGACGCGCAGGACCGTGACACTTCCCCCCGCGACCTGCGGCGCGCAGTCGGAGTGCGGCCGTCGACCGATGGCGGCAAGCCGGCGAATGCTCGGACCGAGCAGGGCAGCTCGAGCGGCTTCCCCGGCTCGCACAGCGTTGGAGGGCCGAAATAATGGCCGCCTCCCGTGATGATGTTACCGACGAGGTGCGCGCCAATGCCTACCGCGCGCAGGCCGATGGCGCATATCGAGCTGCGGTCGGAGCACCTCCGCCGGGGCACTTGCCCGGGGAAAGCGTTGCGAGTTACCGCATCCGTCTCGCCAGTGGCCTCAAGGGCTTCTCGCCGAGCTACGGCAAGATGTCAACCCGTGACCTCGACCAAATGCGCCGCAGCGGCGCGCTGCACATCGCCGAGGAGACGATCTACCGCGAAGCAAACGAGGCCGCCCGCCGACCGATTGGACCGCTCCGTGAGGTGCCGGAACCGGACCGTACCGGGCGCCCGATCGTAAAATTCTACGGCTCGCCGGCCGAATGTTGGGGACCGTTCAAGCAAGCGCCGCGTTATGTCACGGCCTTCAAAGGAGTGCCGAAGTGAGCATCGGTCAAACGATCCGCGCCGTGATCGGCCTCTCTGTCCCCGAGCAGTCCGGCGCGTTCCATGCGCCGCCCGCATCGTTGCCGCCCGAACTCGAGCGGCAGCACCATGCCGCGCTGATGGACGCCGCGCGCGAGCGGCTGCGGGCTGCGCACACCGACCGTGCCGCCGCGCAGGCTGCGCACACCGAGGCCGACGGCAAGGTGGCTCGTGCGCTCGAGGTGCTCGAGGATTCGCGCCGCCTCGATGCCGAGGCCGCCCAAGCCGAGTCGCTCGCCCGAGACGCGGCGCGCGCCTGGGCCGCTGCGGGCTGCCCCGAGGAGGGACGCCCCGATCCGGACCTGCTCGACCATGCCGCCACCGCCGCGAACCTGGCGCTGGATGCGCGCACTGTCGCTGCCGGTGCGCAGGATGCGCTCGCCGACCTGCGGCAGGCCGCGCAGTCAGCCCGGATTGACCTGGGGCAGGCCGAGGAACGGGTGCGGGCCGCTGTTATCGAGGTGCTCCGCGCGAACGCCGAGCCGCGCCTCGCTGAACTCGAGAGGCTACGCGATTTGTACGAGGCCGGGCTGCGCCCCGTGACGGCGCTCCAGCAGTTGGTTCGTGCCTGGGGGCCGGCCGCCGAGCTGTACGGGTTTTCCAACATCGAAGCCAACACCGCGCTGGACCGGCGCCTAAAGCAGTTGGCGCCCGAGACGCCGAGCGAGACCGACTTGCGCGGCACAGCGCTCGACCTGCGCGACCGAGCGCTCAAGCTGCTCGAGGACGCCGCCGCAACGCTCGATCCATGAAGTAGTGCAACCCGTAAGCTCGGGCGTGCCCAGCCGGCGGTGGCACGTTCAATAACACCGGCAGCCGACCAACGCCTTCTCCGGTTAGTAGGAATCCTCGAGGCGTGGGGTTGGCCGCTGGCCGGGCGCGAGAGTCCCGGCGCTTCAATGAGGTACCAAAATGCCACGACCTGACACAATCACTGACCTTCGTGATCTCAAAGACCTAGGCCGCCGGTACCGGGTCCGCGTGCTGCGGTACTCGAAAGGCGCCGAGCCCGTGGCCGAAGAACTGGCCGGGAGCTACGGCTCTATTAACAGGGCGTTGGTCGAGACCGACCGCCTGCAAGGCGAGGCAGATGATCGCTGCGAGCCGTTGCAATACTACGTAATCGACGATGCCGGCGTACCTGTTGGTCGAGCCGCGGGTCGGCCGTGAGGAAGCGCGGCGCAAAATGGGCTCGCCGCCTGGTGCGGCGGGTGCGAAAAGAGTTCCAGCGCAACCCGCCGAAGCTGCCGCGCGGGCAGTCAGGTGCGCGCCGCGCCCCTATCTAAGCAAGTGCCGCGCTGGCAGAGATAGCTGCCATCCTTCACGAAGTGCAGCGTCCTGGGCGCGATGCTCGCGCCGCAGCCGATGCATCGGCGTGCATGCTTGGCGTGCGTGAGCCGGAACTCAGGGTATAGCGCCAGGATTCGCAGTAGGTCGGCCGTCACGTTCCAGCAGCCGTAGACGCGCATCCGGCGCGCTGCCTCACGATCGGCGGCGGCCGTGCGGTCCATCATCGCCGCGATGTCATGGCTGGACATTGAGCGGCTCAAAGGTCCGAAGGCGATTAGCTTCCCCATAGCTGCCTCATTTCGGTTCACCGCGCATCGCTCTGCGAGCGCAATAGTGCCACCGGACGCCTAAAACGAAAACGCCCCGGCTGTCCGGGGCGCTGTCGTGCTGCGGCGCGCGTCAGTCCGGCAGCGGTGCCCCGACTGGAAGGCGCGCCACGCATCGGCCGGCACGTCCGAGCCGGCAACCCGGTGCCAGTGCAGCCGCTCGGCCGTGCATGCACACGGCCTGGGCCGCGACTTGGCAGCGCCCAAGCAAGGAGGCTAAGGGAGTAATCCGCCGGTTGCCCTTACTGGGCACTTACGACCGATTCGAGAGTTGGGCAGCTTTTCGCAAGTCTTTGAAATTATTGGAGCGGGAAACGAGGCTCGAACTCGCGACCTCAACCTTGGCAAGGTTGCGCTCTACCAACTGAGCTATTCCCGCACTGCAAGGCGAGCGCGCATTTTAGGGACCCGCCGGACGAAGTCA
>JAEHJW020003071.1_pt1 | contig 13722 bp, 18 predicted proteins | sample 9271431 | NCBI WGS metagenome assembly JAEHJW02
TGGTCGAGCAGCTCGAGTACAACCTTCTGTTCCGATGGTTCGTCGGGCTGTCGGTGGATGAGCCGGTGTGGGATCACTCGACCTTCAGCAAGAACCGCGATCGGTTGCTCGAGGCGGATATCGCGCGTGAGCTGTTCGAGGCGATCGTAGACCAGGCTCGGATGGCAGGCCTTCTGAGCGATGAGCACTTCAGCGTCGACGGCACGATGATCGAGGCGTGGGCATCGCACAAGAGCTTCCGGCCCAAGGACGGCTCCGGCGGCTCTGGCGGAAGCGGTGGCCGCAATGACGCGCGCGACTTTCGCGGCGAGCAGCGCACGAACGACACGCATGCTTCGACGACCGACCCTGAGGCAAAGCTGTATAGGAAGAGTGCCGGGACGACCGCCAAGCTCGCCTACCTCGGTCATGCCGTGAGCGAGAACCGCCATGGCCTGATTGTCGCCGCGCAGGTGACGCAGGCGAGCGGCACTGCCGAGCGCAGCGCCGCGATCGACATGCTCGGTGAGCTGTCCGGCCCGAGGCGCTGCACCCTCGCAGCGGATAAGGGCTATGACACGCGCGAATTCGTCCGGCAAACCCGCGAGCTGAACGTCACTCCGCACGTCGCGCAGAACGTCGAGCGACGCGGTGGCTCGGCTATCAATGCCCGCACGACCCGCCATGCCGGATACGCCCTGAGCATCAAGGCACGCAAGCTCATCGAGGAGTCCTTCGGTTGGGCGAAGGACATCGGACTGCTGAGGCGACCGAAGGTGCGAGGCCGCAGGAAGATCGAGTTCGCCACACTCCTGACCTTCACAGGCTACAACCTGGTGCGCATGCGCAATCTTCTCGCTCCGGGATTTACGTAGCCCAGGCGCCAAGCTGAGCGACAAGGTGATCGAAATGTCCACCCAACCAGGCATCGGAGCCTCCCCAGGCAAGGATCGCAAGGCCAGGACGGTCGAGATCGACCTCGGAAGGATTGCTCGACGAGCGTTCACAGGGCGTCAGACGCCTCGATCACCGGGTTTTTCATCAGCCTGTTAGTGACCTATGGGTCTATAGGCACCAGGGGGAGAAAACGCAGGACGTCGCCGATCGCCGTATAAAAAACTGCCGCCGCGAGGCAGCGCTCACGCGCCGGGCTCAGAGATTCTCAGAGGGTGCTGGCGCCACTGGCCCGTACCACCGCCGATGGTCAGACCCGGCAAAGGAGCACGACGGGCGGCAGTGCGCGCCCGCCGATGCCCGTCACTCGCCGTTACGTGCGGTCACGGCCCCGCTCGGTGAGAGCGTATCCCCCATCCGATCAGTACCACTCGTCACCCACAGAAGGACCTTCAGATCTGGTGCATTCACCACGTCAGGCACGGAAAGCGAGTAGCTGCCGAAGCTGCCACCGAGCCTCACGCTGATCGCCTCGCTGTGCCCAGGGGCAAGACCGTTGCCCGGGAAGAAGATCATCTGGTGAACACCCCTTATCCACCGATGCATTCGCGGAACATACACATTGGCAACGGTATTGATGTAGGTAAGACCGTGTCGGCCCGTATTTGAAAAGACTCCCTGAATGACAAGAGCAGCGCCCATGAAGCCATCATGTCGCTGTACGGACCCTTGCGAGAACTCACCCAACCGATTGGGCTCAAGGGTGACCGGTAGGGCCGCGTCCATCGCGGCACTCCCCGGCAGCCGGGATGAAGCCGCTGAGTGCGCTTCCGCCAGCCGTGACGAAACCTCCGAGTGCGACTGCGGCCGCTCCGGGGGGACGTTCATCTGGATCATCGGCACCGGTTGAGCCGGAGCAGCTTGAGCCACCACGTGGCCCACCGCCGCCGTATGCCGCGGCCTGGACTCCGTCTCGACAACGAGGGGGCGCGCGTGAACGCGGGCGGACGCAGCCTGAAGAGTGTCGACCTTGTGCCACAGGACCGCGATCACCCCGAGCAGCACTACGATGAGAACGCCCACCGTCAGGGGCTGCATTGTGATCGGAGCTTGCGGCGTCAGCCGGGACGCCGGCGAGTCGACCGGGCCCGACGCGACTGCGGCCGCCGCGGCGGATTTCAGCGTCTCGATGCGTTCGCCAAGTTCCCGCAGCGTCTGCTCGCAGGCCGCATAGAAGTCCTCTGGCTCCTGCAGCTGATAGTCATCGTGCATCATCTTGTTGCGCACAGACGCGATGTAACGCAGCCTTTTGACCAAGGGCCCGGGGAGCTTGCGCTCGACGGAACTCACCTTCTCGTGCAATCCCCGGCCTTCCGCGCGAAGTTCCTCGACCAGCAGCGCCTCGATTTTTCTTGTGAACTCGACGGTATTCTCGATCTGGCCCATCACTTGTCCTTCCGAATGACCCTCTTGGGCAGCGCACCCCTGGCTGTATCGGCGGCGTCGAACCGATATTGAACGGCGAGGGCCTCAGACCTTGCGCAATCTCACATTCGCGCTCGATCCGACGCCCCGCCGTTGCGATCCGGCTGCGCCGCAGCGCAGCCTGGACCAATTAGAACCGCAGCCCGATCTGAACCGGGATTACCGAGACCGGCACGAACGCATTGAAGCGCACGTAGCGAGCCTCGATGAACATCACCGCGCCCCCATCGATGCGAAAATCGACGCCGGCGCCGACGTTCCACGAGAAAGCCGTCGTCGAGCTCGATCCGATCAGCAGCGGCGCAGCGGGCGTGGTGCTGCTGCACACTCCAAAGGGACTCTGAGTGCACTTGTAGGTCTGGATGCCGCCGGGCTGCACGAGCGAGATGCTGAGGTGCGCAACGCCCACCCCCGCGAGAAGGTACCCTGTAGCGCTCTTGCCGAAGGGCACCTTGAACTCCCCGTCGACGTTCGCCTCGGTGAGCCCGCCCGACCCGGTATCCGGGCCGAAGTTCCCGCCCTTCGTTGCCGCGACGAGAGCGTTGGAGATGTCGAAGTGATCGTAGGCGAAGTCCGTGCGCACAGCGAACCAACGCTCGCTGCGCGACTGCCAGGTGAACCCGCCGCCGGCGGACCAGCCGCTGCGCAGGTAGGAGGTGATCGGACCGGTGGCGAAGTTGCCCCCGACGTTCACGTGCCAGTGAAGCGTGGCGGTCTTGGCCGGGGTCTTCGGCGCGGCATGCGCCGTTGCATTCACGCTGAGCAGCGCCGCGATCGCGAGTGTGCTGAAAAGTGAATTCCCTTTGAAGCTCTTGAAGCCCATGTTTTCACCCGTTCTGTTAGTGACCTGAGGGGATCGATCCGGCCTATCTGTGGCTCGTGTATCCATCCCATAGTTTTATTTTATCCGCCGAACATCAGACGCGGGTGGGTCAAACTCGAACGGCAATCGGAAAATAACACCCCAACACTCTCTGCTTGGCACGCGACACGGGGTATCGCGGTAATTCGATAGCGCCCTCATCAGGGGCCGATGCGCCCGTGCGCTACCACGCCAATGAAAGAACGGATCCAGCGGGAACCACCGGGAACCCCTGGGAGGGGCCGCTTCCGCCCCCGTGGACAGATCGAGATCCGCCCCTCAAGCTATGCGCCATGTCTGAAGCCATTGGATATCCATACGTTCATGTGCAGTGCCGCCGCTGCGGCCATCAGGGGCAGGTTCCGGCGGAGCGCTGGAACCGCGCACGCCACAAGTACTGCCGTAAGTGCGGGAGCCGCAATTTCGACGTGAAACAGATATGGAAGGAAGGCAAACCGCCGGACAACGTCATCCCGTTCGACGCCGGGAGGCGGCTGCGGCGATCGCAAGGGTAAGGGGCGTTGGCGGCGCGGATAAAAAAGGTCTAGGCTCGGGTGTCGAACGGCAGCAAGCTGGTGATAGGAGATCCCCGTATGGCTACCCGTCGAACGCACCGGTCCGCTCGCCGGACCAGATCCGCCCCGCGAACCGCGGCCGCCGCCCAGGCGGGGCCGGGCTTGCTCGCCTCCGAGCTGAGCGCGATGGTCAGTGAGCTCGATGACATCCGGGCCGCATGCGTCCTGGTGCAGATCTCGCTCCGAACGCAAAATGCCGATCATGACGCGGAGATGGCGGCATGCCTGCGCTCGAGTGTCGCGGCACCCCTGGAGCGCAAGATCGCGCAGCTGCAGAGGCTGATAGAGACCGCGGTACCGGCGCGCGGCGTCGAGGCCTGAGGATAGCGGCGCTCGTTCGCCTACGCCGGCGCGCGCGGCCCCGTATCGGGCTCCTTCATCTTGTCAGGGTTGGCGAGCGCGAAGGCTTTGAAGGACTCGATGCGCGCGGCTACCGTCCTGGCGTGCTCCGGATCTGTGATTGCCGCGTAGTACGCGGTCAGCGCAACTGTTGCCCGTCGGTCTTTGGCGCGCAGGATGAACACGGGTTCCTCGTCCGGAATCGGTTCACCGGTGTGGCGATTGACGAGTCGTCCTTCTCGGGCGTCGTACTTCGGTTCCTGTGCCTGGAGCATGAGACCTTCCCCTACTTTTTATTCGCGCGCCTGCGACTCATGACGCCGCGGCGCTTCCAGATAATTCGACGATGGTCGGTTTGAGCGCCTCAGCCACCTCGCGATGGACGTCCCAGCCCTGCGGCGCATCACTATCATACACCCCCGGATAAACCGGTATCGTCGGCGCCACCCCTTCCAGAAGCTCCCGATCGCTGCGCCGACCGACCAGGATGCACGCATGGCGATGCCGCGTGCACATGACGCAGAGCCGCCCTGCCTCGAGATGAAACTCATCGGGGCGGGCAAGGCCGGCCAGCGGATGCCAGCCGATCGTGAAGTCGAATTCGAGGCCCTGGAGCTGATTGGTGGTGTTCACAATCACATCGAAGAGACCGGCTGCATCGCACAGCGCACGCAGCAGCAGCTTCTGGTCCGTGTGCGCCACGGCAATCGCGATCCGCCGCATCTCGAGCGTTGCACCCTCGGGATACCGCTCGCACTCGAGCGTGCAGCCGCGCTCAGCGACGCGCACCAGCAGATTGACGATCGTGCGGGCGATCTCGGGATCGGCCGAGCGAGTCTGGGCGCCGGGAAGCTCGGCGAGCGCCCAACCGCGCAGCGCCGCGGTATCGAGCACCCCATCGAGCACCACGGTTCTCGAGGAGACGGACGCGGCCCGCCCGAGCTTCATTTGCCGCACGCCCTCAGGCACCGCTGCGCCGAACCGGTGCGAGGCAGGATAAAAATGCCGCATGACCGGTACCGCGCGCGCATCGCACCGGCGCGTGATGGGAAATCGATGCACCCGAGTGCGCGGGTGATGCGCAAGCAGCACCCCGACGGCCGTCTCGAGCGGATCTGTGGCGAGCCCGCGCCATTGCAGGCCCTCGGCCACGGTGCTGAAGGGATGGATCTGCCCGCCGTCCCCGACGAGCAAGTGCCGCGGCGCGAGGTCGGCCACGGCAAAATACTGGGTGGAGTCGACCTGGAAACTCTCGTCCATGATGAGCGCATCGCGTACGCCAAGCGGGCGCACCGTGTTCGCACGCGGATGGCGTGCATCGGCGAGCTTCCGCGCGGTTCCGACCACGACATCCGGCGCACCGGCCTCCCCGGGATCGGAGAGGAGCTCGACGTTCGCGAGTGCGACGGAGGCGGGCACCTCGATGCTGCGGGCCGGGAGGTAGGCGACCTTGCGGGTCGGGTCGCTCTCGGCGATCGAGCGCACCAGGCCGAACACTTGTTCGTTCGTCGGTGCGCACACGGCCACGCGCACGCCGCGGCGCCGGCACTCGTCGACGGTGTCGACCACGAGCCGACTCTTGCCCGCCCCCGCCACAGCGCTCACCACGACTGCTCGTTCGGATTCGAGCTCGAAGAACTCCTCCTGCGCGGCCGCGGCCACCGCCCGGGCCTCCTCGATCACCGCGCTGTTCATCCTCTCGCTCATCGCTCAGGCGCTCGCGGCCACCGCCTCGGCCGGCACGAGGGTCGGCTTGAGCTCGTGTTTCGCGCGAACCTCATCCATCCTGCCGCACACCCGCGCGAGCTCTCGCTCGCCGCATTCGGTCATGTTGTGCGATGAGGCCGCGCACAGCCCCGCCAGGGAGAGCATGACCCCGCCGATCTCCTGAGCCACCTCGCCGGCGGGCCGAGCATAGACGTAGCGCACGAGCTGCAGCGCTTCGGATTCGGTGCATCCGCGCGCCTGCACGAGCTCGAGCGCTTCCTCGAGAAAGCGCTGATTGCGCTGCGTCGGGTCGAGCGCGGCATCAGTGCCGAGACAGCGGATCAGCCAGTCCTGCACGCGCTCCTGGAACGTCGAGCGAATAGCGTCCTCGATCGCCGAGAGGCCGAGAAATCCCGACAGGTGACGGATCGCCCAGCGCACGTGCGCCTCGTTCTCCGGAGTCATCGCCGCGCCAGCGAGGTGACGGGCCTCGATGTCGACGATCAGCTCCCCGTCCACCGCGACCGTCACGCGGCGGTTTGCCGGCGGTTTCGATGCTTGCACTTCGCTCATGTTCGCTCCCTGCCGTAGAGTTCAGGAACCTTGTAGCTCGGATCGGCCGCCGCACGTCGCCCGTCCTCGTTCAATGTGTATCGCTCGGCACCCTTGCCGCCGTCGCTGGTGTCGCGGATGAGCACCTCACGCAGCAGCTCGTTCACCACGGCTCGGGCCGTCTGCTCGAGCCCTATCCAGCACTGGCGCCCATCGCACACGAGCTCGGCGTCATCGAACTGCTCAGCCTGTTCCGCCTCGAGCATTCGAGCGAGCACCCGCTGCGCCGCGGCGCTCAGGTGCGAGAGGGAGTTCAGGTTCATGCTCGTCTTGCCTGCGGAGGGTCGAACCAGAGCGACATCAGGTACGCCACGCCCACGATCTTGTGCACGTGCTGGGGTCGGGCAATCCCCGGGTCCCAGCTCGCCATGATCGCCCGCAGGTGGCGCCAGGCCGCATCGGCATTGATACCGTGACGCGCATGGAGCGCCTCGGGGTTGAGGCCTCGGAAGAACCACTGGTGCACCAGAGGGGTGAACGGATCACGCTCGCGGCGAAACTCCTCGGGCACGGTCTCGTAGGCCGGCAGCAGCACATCGAGCCGGCCGCCCGCAGTGACCTCGGCTTCACTGACCGGGGAGGGCTGCGCGAATTGCGCCGGGCCCTTACTCGCCACTGCGAAGTTCATCACGCGCACCCTCGGCGCGAGACTCACACTCCGAGCAAACCCGCTCGAGCAGATCGATCCACTCTTCCTTGCTGAGCGGCGGCTCGCCCTCCCGGTCGATCACTTCCATGATCATCTGCACCCGGCTCGAGACGCTCTTCTGCGAGCTGACCGTCACAGCCCTGCTCCCGTGTCCCGGCGCTTCTCGCGCGGCGGGAAACCTCGCGGGTTGCGCTGCTCCTCTGTTGCACGCGCCTGATCGTCCCGGCCGCGGCAGTATTCCCTTGCCAGAGTCTCGGCCTGTCCTTCCCGTGTAGGGGGAACCCAGTTGCCTTGGGCGTCGTAGCCACCGATCCACACTTCGCCCGTCGCCGCATCAGAGATCGCCCACCCAGGAGCGCGCCGAGGGCAGGTCTCATCGACGATCCGCTGCAGTTCGAAGGCAGCCTGAATCGCGGACTCCAGCGCTTCAGAGGTCACCGTGAGCGTGGGTACCGTGCCGCCAGGTACGCAGAAAGCCGCGCCCGCAACCTGCGCAGCGACATTCTCAACGCTCGGGGTGCGCGGGACGCCATCTGGCGGCGAGCGCGGCAGTTGCTCCACACGTTCGTGCGTCGGGCTCATGCGGAGACTTCTTGTTGAGGGGAGGGACGGGCGCACATCAGATGTGAATCCTTCCCGCATCCAGCCAGACTTCCCTGCCCGTGCGACGGTTCAATACCTTCACCCGAAGGCCATGTCCGTGCAGGACCACCTCGCCGCTCTGCAGGTATTCCCCGTGCATCCACTCGACGTTCGCACCTCGTGGGTACGCGGAGCGAAAAGCTTGCTCGCAGGCTTTCTCAGCGGCCCGCATCGTGTTGTAGGAGGAGAGATACGCGCGCGCCTGCGGCCTGAGTCGCGCAGTTCGGGCGTCGACCTTCCCCTGTGGCACGCTGATGCCCATTAGGGTGTGTTCGCGAGCAGCGGAACACCGATCTCCGCCTCGAGGTTGCGCAACGCCTGAGTTACTGCGGCATCAGCGGCGTCGAGCGCCGCAAGGACCGCCCGGATCCCCTGGCGCGGCTTCTCGTAGCCCGCCTCACCCTTGTGACGCTTCTCGACGTAGTCGTAGATCGTCGCCGGGGCAACCCCGAACTGGACCGCCAGAGCCTTCGGCGAGAAGCGCGCAGCTTCCGCGGCGAGCGCCTGGCCGTAAAGGTACATCTCCGACAACCGCCGACCTTCATCCTCCGTCAGCCTTCTCTTTCTACCTGATCGTCCACTCACGGTACTGCCCTCTTGCGTCTTGCATCCGGCTTAAAACACCGGCCCTGTAGATGTCTCGATATAACCAACCAGTTTTTATATTTTATACCTGGCGCGATAAAAACGCAATTTATACCATACGGAACTGCGTCACAAAGCGAGGGGAGAGTAATTCGCCTGCGGGCCGGGGTAAAAAAGACCGGCCGATTCTCATCGGCCGGTTTCCCAAACCGGGCAGGGTGATTACGGCGCGCCAGAGGGTCCGCGCGGTGCCGAATCGAAGAGTCAGTAACCGGGGGGTGTTCTGTCTCTCTGCTTAGTCTCTAGGGAGCCGCCCGCCGGAAAATCCGAAAACCGGAGAAGAAATTCTCAGGCCGCCGGCCGGTGCGTCCAAGGCGCACGGACGGGCAGCACGAGCCCGTAGGAGAGGAAATCGTCGAAGAAAAGCGGCGAGAACACCGCCCGGCCCCCTCGGGTCGGACAGGCCATGGGATCCTTGCAGAGCGAATGGGCGAGGAAGACCTTCGAACCGGCCGCCGCGGACTCAATCCGCTCGATCACCCAGCCCCGCCCGAACGCCGCTCCGCTCCACCAGAGCTCAAGGCCGGGCGGTAGCGTGCAGGGCTCCTCCGTGCGCAGCTCCACCGTGGTTCCTTCCCCCTTCTCCCTATGTACTGAGTGCACCTGGCCCTCAATGGCCTCGCCGGCGAGCACCCGCGGGAGCATCTTCAGCGGATCATCGATCGCCTCTTCGACCTCCAGCAGGGTCCCGGCCCGCTCGAGCTCATCCCTTCGCAGCGCTGCGTCTCGGGCACCCTCGAGGAACCGGATCCCGCGCGGGTCGGCAAGCATTTTATCCAGCCGCTCCTGGTGCAACCCGTAGGCAATGCGGTCCCGTTCTATGCGCCGCGGCAGATGTGCAGCTCCCGCTACCCCGCGCTCGCGCCGGGCGATTCCGAGCAGCAGTGCCCAGACCGGGGCTGTGAGGTCGCTGAAGAAGCGCTCGATCGCCGCCCGCGCCTCGCAGACCGTGGCATCCTCCTCCGCCGCGCCCTTGCGGGCCGACTCGAGCGCCCCGTAGAGCCGCGCGATGCTCTGGGCATCCTCAGGTTTCGGCTGCGGGCCGGCCGAGAAGCGCTCGGCGTCCACCGCGCCCTCGAAGCCACGCATCCGTGCCGGCGGATCGATCCACGCCTCGAGCGCGAAGAGCGATTCGCACTCGAGCGCACTCATCGCACTCACCCAGTGCGCGTTCAGGAACTCGGTGCAGGGCAGCACGAGCTGCTGGCCGGGCAGATCCGCATGGCGCACGATCCAGAGCAGATGCGCCGCGCAGCGCCGCAGCAGGCCCTGCAAGGCCGCATCCGGGTGCTCGATCCCGACGAGCCGCCGCCCAATCCGCCCCAGCAGCCCGAGGATGGCCCGATTGGGGATCACGATCTGCGGCAACCACACGGGAACCTCGAGCGTGCGCCCGTGGTGCTCGACCAGGCTGCTCGCCGCCGCGTACGCATCGAACAGCTCGCAGAAGCGCCGCGCGACCGCGGCGAACTCGCGCACCTCGAGGTCCCGATCGCGCGTCCCACTCATCACGAACAGCTCCGGCGGGGCGTGCCCCTGGCCGAATGCGATCGCAGTGCAGGCGAAGGGGTCGAATCCGTTCGACCAGGCCACGAGAAAGATCGGGTCATCCTCGATCGCTCGGTGGCGAAAGAGCGTGCTGCGCACCGCTCGGCCAGTTTTATACGCCTCGGCAGCGAGCAGCGCCCGCAGGCTCACGGCCGGGCCTCCTTCAGTGCCCGGCGGTACATCCGCCTCGCGCGCACGAGCTCGCGGGCACTATCCTGCTCGGGGTCCATCGCCTCGGCGCCACCGGCCAGTTCGAGCACGCGGGGGAGCGTGTCAATCCCGGTGAGCTCGCGACGCACCTGATCACCGAGCAGTGCCACGCGGCCCGCCCGGTAGGCGCGTTCTCGACAGAGCTTCGCCGCCGCGCAATGCTCGAGGCACTCCGGCCGGTACTGCGTGCCGGCCTGGTCCATCAGGTGCGAGAGGGCGTCGATCCGCTCGGCCGCAACGGTCTTCTCCGAGGGGAATGGGTGGTCCTGGATCCGCTCGACGGCTCCCACATCGAGGCTCGCGAGAGACAGCAGCCGCTCGGCGCGGCGGATGTGAAAGGTGAGGTTCTGGCGCAGCAGCACCGCGCGCCCGAGCCGCGTGTTCCTCGGCAACACGATGAACCCGGTGTCCGAGACGGTCTCCCCCGGGAGGCCATCCTCGTGCAGCTGCGCGCGCACGAGCCCCGCGTAGAGCCCTGCTTGGACGCAGGCAGCGCCGAGTTTCACTGGGTCACACCGCCCGTCGATCAGCGGGAAGGACTTCGCCTCCACCACGTGCAGCGCCCCGCCCGTGGCCGCGGCGAGTCCGTCGGCTTCGAAATAGGCGATCTCCCCTGCGATGCGCGCGCGGATTACCGCCCCATCGATCAGCGTTGGGGCGTCCCATGCCTTGCGGGCGATCTTGCCGAGCTCGACCCGTGTCGCCGCCGCGCGCAGCTCGAGCCCCGAACGTCCGCTCGGCACCGGGATGTCGCGCAGGCGCGCAATCCGCGCGTCGGCGCCGAACGCGCCCATAGCCGCATCCTGCTCGTAGAGCAGATTTAGCAGCTCGGCATAGTCGTCTTTTTTCAGGATCTCCTCGAACAGCCGCCCGCGCTTGATCGCGAGCGGATCGGCGCCAGTGCCCGGCTCGTAGCGCGTGCCGCCGAAGAGCTGCTCGAGGTTCACCCTCCCGGCGAGGGCAAGATTCGAGAATGTACAGTCCGTGTGCTCGGCCGCCGCGGCCAACACGCTCACGGTGAGTGAATGGCGGGGCGCGCCGGCGGGCCTGGGGGCAGAGAGCTCGTCGCCCGACATCACTGCGCCGCGAACAGGTCGGCCTGCAGCACCCGGTGGGCCCCAGTCGTGTCGATCAGCCCGGCCGCCTCGTTGCACACGCGGGCGTAGATGTCGCAGTGGCAACGCTGCGGGGCGCACCAGCAGCCGATCACCTTGCCGGTCATCTCGCGCTTGACCCGTTCGATGAGATCGGGATTCGAGACAAACCACTCTGCGTGCCGCTCGACCGCCTCATCGCGCGTCGCCACTTGGTAGCGCGCATGAGTGCCGAGTTTGTGGCTGAACGGGTTCCCGAAGGGGCCGGGCCGGGCTCCATACACGTTGTAGGGATGACGTTTGCAGTGCACCACACGGGTGAAGGCCGGAACTTCCTTGATCTCGGCGCCGAACTTCTCAGCTAGCGCGAAGACCGCGGGCTTGTCCGCCCCCGGGAAGGCGAGGATCTTGTCGACGCGACGGTCCAGGCTGTCCGAGTCTTGTCGCTCGAGCGCCTCGAAGGGATGCACGCGTTCCGCGACGAGCTCGGTGCGGCACCACAGCGTCGCGAGCGCCGCGGCGCCGATGCCCCCGGGCGGTGCCGATTCGTGCGCAATGATCGACGGGCGCAGCTGATCGAGCTCGAAGAGCACTTGTGTCCGATCAGCGTAGTCCGCGCCGCCGCAAACCAGCACGGCCGGGCCATCGGGGTATCGTGTCGCAAGCGTGTCCAACCCGTGTCGTTCCATCCGCAGGTCCTATCCTTTGTATTTTATTCGCTCAGGCAGCCCGCCATGAAGTAAGGTTGCCGAAGCACCTTCGGAAATTGACCCATGAAAGAAGCGCCCAGGGAAACCCCGGGCGCGCAAGTCACTCCAGGCGCGGCCTGAAGGCGGCGCTCACAGCGCCCCATCAGTACTCCTCACCCCAAACTTCGGTCGGGGACACCTCGCCCCGCCAGTTCTTCGCCGGCCAGATCGTCACGTACGCATCGGTCTCAGGTGCGTACTCGCCCGTGCGAAGAGTCGCGCGACGCTGCACGTCGTCCCTCTCCACCACAGTCAGGTAGCCGATGTCCGATTCCTGCTGGTAGTACTCGATCGCCTCGGCGAAACTCGCAAACCTGTCCTTGGTCACGAGGGATCCCCGATCGCCGCGCGCATGTCCTCGATCGCCTGCGCGAGCGCATCGAACGGCACCTCGAATTTCTTCGAGAACTCGCTCGCCTCCCGCACGAAGGTCGCTCGCGCCTTGCCCGCCACGGAGTAGGCCACCACCACGGTGCCGTCACGGCTGTTGGTGCAATCAAGCACCACCTCGTGCACCTGGTAGATCCGCCCCGTCTTCTTGTGCCGGCAGAGCATGCCCTCGACCCGCTGCAGCCCCTTCTCGGCCGCGAGCCGCCGGTACGCCGCGAGCAGCTCACCCGGGGATTCGAACCCAGCGGCCTTCACCGCCTCATAGTCCGCTCGGTGCATCTCGAGCTCGCTCGGCCCGTCCAGCGGAGTTCTCGTCCATCCATCGACCATGGCGTGGAACTCCCCTTCGAATGCACCGACTCGCCCCACGGGCTGGCGCAGTACTCGCCACGCCATTCCGTCTCGGAAGACCTCGATCCGTGCCATGCGGTCCTCGAGCTCCCGGGCAACGCTCGCCACGAGGGAGAACCCGCGGTATGGGCGTGAACGGGTATCGAGCAGCACTCGTCGCTCATCGGCCCGCGCATCGCTCTGGACGCTCATCTGAACCACGTTCGACACATCGCTCTCCTGACGGCCTTTCGCCGCTCTAATGACCTGTCTGGATATAGCGAACGGGCGGAGGGAATCCCCTGCAACGCAGGATGTGACGTAATGCGGCGATGCCTTGCGGGATAAAAAGAAATTTCCGCCTGATTTCTGCCTACAGGAAGAAATCTCCCATCACGGCAGAGACGAACCCATGTCCTCGTTCATCCTCGCGCTCGTCATTGCGGCTTCAGCCCTTCTGGTGTCCGTCGTTTTTATCCGCCGCGTCCCGGCTCAGCCGGCGGGCCAGAAGGTCCCTCTATCCCCTGCGCGCGATGAGCGCATCGAGGGGTACTGGAGCGACACCCCGCGCACGATGCCCATGAGCAACAACGCCACGGCCATCTCGATCGTGAAGATCGAGTACGGCCCGGAGGGGTACCGCGTGCTCGGCACCTCACACCGGGTTGATGGGTCGCAGGTCGCCACTTGGGCGTCAGATGTCGCGGTGCTGAAGGACTCCACGCTCTATTACTTCTACCGCGCCGGGACCGAGGCCTTTCTCAGCGGGCATGAGATCGGCGCCGCCCAGCTGACTTTCGCGCACGACGGCAATGGCTATCACGGGGTCCTGCAGATCTTCTCCGACAAGCCGCTGATGGTGCAGCTGCTCGGCGAACGCATCGCCCGCACGCTGCTGACGAAAGTACGTACGCCTTCCTCCGAGAGCTCCGGGCAGACGCTCGATCATGAGCGCCTTGCTCGCGAGCTGCTCGACCAGGAGAACATCGAACACAAGTGGTTGACCGCATGA
>JAEHJW020005095.1_pt2 | contig 13719 bp, 12 predicted proteins | sample 9271431 | NCBI WGS metagenome assembly JAEHJW02
AACGGCGCGGCGGGCGGACCCAGGATAGTCATGATCCCCGGCGGCGTGGGGATGTTGTCGCCCATGCGCACCAATGCCCGGCCACCCACCATCACCCCGCTGCTCGCCAGCGGGCCGATGACCAGCGGATAGGGGAAGCCCCATACCGAATTGATCATCAGGCACACCGATCCCGCCGTCGCCAGCGGCATGCCGCCCGCGGTGATAAACGGCGGAAGCACCGTGATGATCGTGCCGGTATCGGGCGGCCCAGACGCTCCCGGGGTAATCATTACCGAACAGCCGATCGTGACAGGTGAGCCGGGCATTCAGTAGCTCCTACGGTGAAAATGAAGTGATGCCCTTGATCGACACCGTGGCTCCCTGCACGGTGCTCGACAACCCGCCGTTGACGGTGGCGCCCATATTGGCCTTGAGCGTGGCCTGGGTGCCGGCCTCGACGTCAGTTTTCATGCGGCCCTTGATGGCGACATTCTGGCCTTCCAGCGTCAAATTGCCGGTTGCCTTCAAGCTCATCGCGCCCGCCGCCTCCACGGTCACATCGCCGTCCTGGTTCATGGTGATCTTGGTCCTTCCTGCGACCACGGTTACCGTGCCGCCACTGCCGTCGGGCTGGTCGAGTTTCATCTCGGTCTTGCCCGCGGTGGCGCGCACCGTGCCGTCGGTAATGCGCACCGTGATCTTGGGCGGCATCTCGACGATAATCTCGCGCGGTGGCGTGTTGCCCTGGATATTCCGTATCGCCGCTTTTACCGTCTTGTCATCGGACTCGGCGAGCGGCAGACGGAAGATCACCTCATCCGGGTTATTGAGCGGCGGCCGATCCGTGTCGTTATAAAGTCGGCCGATGACGATGGGCTGATTGACGTCGCCCTTATCGAATGCCAGCAGCACCAGATCGCCGATATTGGGAATGGCGACGGTGCCGATGCGACCGGTGGCGATGGGTACGCGCTTGAGCAGCAGGCCGCTGTTTTTCAGGCGCACATCGCAGCCATAGTTGTCCATGTCGCTCGCGGCACTGTGCGGATAGACCGCCTCGACCACACCCAGCTCGGTAATGCGCACGCCGCGCATCTCCTGCCGCACGATGGCCTGGATGGTGTCGACGATGGTGCTCATGCGGCGCTCCCTCTCATGTGATGGCGCGAAAGCCGATGGTCGTCGTGAATCCGCCCAGCTTGGTGATGCGGTGCATCACGCTGCGCACCTGGAAATTGGCGTTCAGCGTGCCGTCGGACATGCCGCGCAGTTGTATCGCATCACCCAGCTTGACCCCGGGCCGCCCGATGGTCAGCAATCTGCCACGCAGCGTCCGGCGCTGAATCGCCGTCAACGCCGCATCGGCGGCGATGCGGGCGGCATCCGCGGTGCGCAGTGCCGGACGTTCCAGGAGCAGCAGTGGATCGTCCGCGCCCGCCGTTCCCTTCGAACCGCTGAAGTCCCTGGTCAGCCACGCCCAGGCGTCTTCTCCCTGACTGCCCGTCGGGCTCTCGCCCCACGCCTCCACCTTGCCCGCCCGTGGCGCGGTCTGCTGCACGTCCAGCGCCAGGATATGCCTGGCGTACTCAAGCACATGCACCGCCTTGCCGCCGACAAATTTTTCGAACACCAACTCGCCGTCCGCGTTGAGGTACAGATCGAAGCCGCACAAATCCGCCATCTCCATCATGTGGTGGTAGGCGCTGCGCCGGCCGTCGATCACATAGGCCGGAAACATGATCCCGTCCTCGGCGGCGGCTACATTTACGCCTGCCCGGCCAGCCAGTTCGCGTACGATCTCGCCCGCCTTCTTCGCTTCGTAGGTCTGATCGACAAAGGTACGCAACAACGTGCCGGCAGCGCTGTGGCCCGCCACGCGCATCGTCGTCAGCCCCGGCTCGGCCGTGACCACCGTCCCCGCCATCACCTGCGTCAGGCCGCCGTTGTCGGCGTAACCCAGCTCGATCTTCGCTTCATCGTCACGCGCCGGCCTGAAACTGCCCACTTGGCCGAGCACCAGGATGAGGCTGTCGGCCGGCGTCTCCATGTCGAGCGTAACATTCAAATCCACCACGGTGCTGGCCTGCGGCTCGTCGGTAGTGTCGACGAGTTTTTGGCCGAGGGTGAGTTTGTAGGCGGGGGTGAGCATGGTCATTTTCTCAATGTGAGCGGGCCGTCATTGTGGTGCCAACGGAGAGCTGATTCCATGAGCCTCTAGCAAACTCACGGCCCCATAGGAGGCTTCCCGGTCTTTGTGCGCCGCATGAAAGTTCTTCAATAGCCCCAAAAGCTGCGGTTGCTCCTTTGCCTTGCGCACCAAAATATCGCACGCAGCCACCAAGACTTGGCCTGCGTCATCGCGGAGAGAGTTGAGAGCGAAATCGACGATGCCGGGATGATTTAACTTTTCCAAGCCATAAAGACTCGCCTTGCGGGCATCGGGATAAGGCGAATGGAGATTCACCAGGAATGCGGTAACCATATCCGCTTTATTCGCGTCGGTCTGGATAAACAACAGGCGAGCCAACAGCCCTCCTTGCGGAGCCGGTTCGTATCTCCTTGCGACGCGCGAGGCGAGTTCATTCTTGCTTTCGGCGCTGAATTCTGCAAAGCCCGCTTCCAATTGCTCCGGGCTCAATTGATAGGAGTTCAGCAACTCGAATAGCCGGTCTGTTTCAGTTGCTACCGCATCAAGTTCCGTCATGTCAGAAATTCCTCGTGTAATGCGATGTCCGCATTGCGGTAAATTGGTTAACCGCGTCTGCGTCGTTGGCATCCCAAATGCGTTTAGGTCCATCGACCCGTTCGGCTCCCAGAAACTGCCTTTTCATCAAGTTTTGATCGTTGCGCAGCCGGTTGCCGGCGGGAGCGGTCGGAGCGCAAAAGTGGGAGCGTGCAGCCGGATCTGGATCACAGGCCGAGGCCGCCGCATTCTTGTTGCTTAGCGCATGGCCAATCTCGTGGGCTGCCGCATAAGGTCCTGTCGCCTGTATCGTAAACACGGCACCCCGCCGTGAATCCGCAGCGGATGTGATAGCATCGGTCCAGGTTTCTCCTCCGTTGCCGCTGGCCAGGCCGCCGACAAAGAAAACCCGTATGGTGTCGGCCAGCGCCGGATGTGCCGTGCCGATCGTGGTTTCATCGGCAAAACTGACATTGGCCGGATTGACGCCCGCAGGCGGATCGATCAAAACGATGGAGTCCCCCGCCACGGTCACAATGTCGGTGGCCGGCGTGCCGGGTGCAGTAATCGTATCAACCTCCATGCCAATCCGAGCGTACGTTTCGCGAATCACCCGCAGATCTGTAGTCCAGATCGCACTGCCCGCTGCGCTCGGAATCAGACCGGCACCGCCCGGAGCAACACGAAGAACAAAAATCTGGAGCGGTACCCGACGGCGGTTTTCCGGATTGCGTTGAAAGACTGGAAGCTGCAACGGCAGGATGACGCCGGCGATGCGCCGATACTCGATACGCATGCTGCCGCGAAGATCCCCCCGCCGAATGCGATGGTTGCGCGCGTTCGTTCCTTGGGTCGCTCCGGCATCGGGGAAGCCTGCGGGCATGCCGCTATGGGTTGCTTGATTCTGGTCGCCCGTATCGGTCACCAGCAAGAGACCGCGCGAGATGAATACCCCCGAGTTTGCCGGTGATTCGACAAGAGTGATGTCGCGCACTGCCGGCGCGTCGAGATTGTTATTGTTGCGATCGCGCGTAAAGCAGTCGATCTGGATGTGGCGCGATCCGCGCGCTGCGATGTCCCTCATGCGGATATGCAGCCGGCGGCTGTCCGCGCCACAGAAATTATCGGCTTCGGCAGCCGCATTGAAAAGAAACCCGGCTGGATCTCCGGGAGCGCGGAAGGCGTTATCCCACAGACCAAAGCGTGTAAATGTTACGGCTGGGGCGGTGACCGCATCCGTGTCGGTTATCTCAATCTGTAATATGGTCATTGGCACGCGATCGCCATCGTTTTCCAGCCCCTGTATACCCAGTTGGAAGCCGGTATCACGCACGGCGGCGGTGCTGACTGCCACGCCCTCGGCAAAGAAACGCAAGCCATCGACCGGGATGCCGCCGGTCGGGATCGGTTGTGGATTGGGTATGGCCAATTGGCCGTTTGCGGGAATCTCGGCAGTGAATGCTTCTACCTGGCCGTTCATTGGCCGCAGCTCAAGCGTACCTGCGAAGGTGGACGGGTTCGGTTGACGCACTATCAGCATCGCCCGCTCGTGGCTGAAGCCCGGCTCGCGCATCTGTACGAAGCGGCCGGTATTCGCCTTATCGTTGACCGGCATAACTGGCGGGTCAATGCCGGCAGCGGTGCGGCTCAACGCTACGTCAAGTGTGAGCTCCACGGCAGTCATTGTAGCGGCGGCCGGTGGCCCCACCAGAAGCGACGTGGATGAAAGTGTAAGCGCAAGGGTTACATCATTGAGCGCCGCACTCGGGGCCGCCCCTTCTGCGAAGAGTCGCATGCCGGCTGTCAGTTGCTGCCCGGTGAGAACGTTGTCGGTGCCGTTGAAGGTGATCTCGGTACCGGCCACGGCAGCGGTAAAGAAGCGTACTGCCGCGCTTGAGCGTGTGAACATGCCGGTTGCTTCGCCGTTGAGAGGCTGGTCGGCGCCCAGTGTGACCTGTTGCCGTGCCGGGTTGGTGTAGCTCTTTTTAACCACCACCACCGATGAGGCCAGGACGATGGTCGGGTTGACGTGGAGCGCTGAGCCGCTTCTGATGATTACGTCGAAAACCACATCCTCTTGGTCGAGCCGCTTGCACACCACGCTGCCTCGTCCGGTCGCGGGGGGCGAACCTGCCCGATACGCGACATGAGGCCCGCTGGGCAATTCGACCTCCATCGTGTAAACACCCACCGGAGTCGGATGCGCTCGGCTGGAATAATCAAAAGTGCCATCGGCTCGGGTTCGGCCGGGAACGGGACGTCCGCGATCCCCCCCGCTCGGCCGATCGCCGTTCATGAACTCGCCGTCCGGGGCGATCAGCACATATTTCGTATTCGCCGCGGGTGTTCCGTCCTCGAACCTGATCGAGCCGCGCACGACGATCGTCCCGGCTTCGGCCGGCTGCACCAGCCACCTGCCGGGTGTGCCGGCCTGACGGGTGAGAAAGCAGCAGCGTTGGTTTGGATTGCCCGGCCCTACGCACCAGCCGCCTGCCACTGCGCCAGTTGTGGGCAGGTTGAAGGTATCCGGCTGCGGCACCTCGCAGGGCAGCGCGCCGGCATTGACGAACAGCAACTCGGTGCGGCGGTTGGGGCGCCAGGCATCCTCGGTATTTCTGATGGGGTCTTGCTCCCCGCAGCCCAGCCATTTGAGTATCTCCCCCGGGCAGTTGGCCAGGAACCGGCTTTCCGGCACGGCCAAATTGGCCTGGCTCAAATAAGCCTCGGTGAGCGGGCCCCAGGTGTCGTCGCCGACGATGCCGTCCTCTGCGAGACCTTGGTCATGCTGAAAACTGCGCACGGCCGCATCGGTCATGGGGCCGTGGTCGCCGTCCACATTGCCGGGGTAGTAGCCCAGGTCTTGCAGCATGTACTGATACTCGCGAGTGCCCCAGGTATCCTTCACGCTGGGTTGCTCGCCCACGGGGCGCGTCACGCGCAATGCGTTCCATTCACCCAATGAGCTGGCGCGATCGCGGCCAAAGGTGAGACAGGCGTACACACTCCGTCCCCTGCGCTCGGAAAGGGATTGGTTGTAAGCATCGGAGCCAACCTTGTCGGTGTGTCCGACGATCACCAGTTTTTCGTTGGGATGCGCCTGCGCATATTGCGCCACCTGTGCCAGCACATGCCGCATGCAGGGTTCGACAAAGGCCCTGTCGAACCAGAAATGGACGATGAACGCCTTGGCGACGACGGCGCCGGGGCGCAGGGTGATGGTGACGAGCGTGGTCTGCCCGGCGCGCACCGTCGCGGGCGCCGAACCGGACATCGGCTGGGGAGCTGTCACCACCGCGCTAGCCGTGTATTGGCCCGGCGGGAAATCCTGCTCGGTCCAACGGTTGTTGGCCCGGTTTGTCAGCGTCCTCGGTGTCAGCGTTGTGCCATCTTGCCGGGTGCCATTTACGGTCACCGTGACCGTGCTGAAGTCGAAGTTCGATTCGCCCACAACAATCACCTCGACGACGAGGGTGCCGGTGTCGACCTGAGGCTGAGGGGGCGGTGGAGGGGGTGGCGGGACGGTTTGCGGCCGCGGCGGCGGGATGAACTCGCGCAGCGCCAGGGCATATTCGAAGCGTTCCGAGCGGCCGGCGATGTCCCGCAGCCCCAGTTCCTCGATCAGCACTTGATCGACTTGGGTGGCGGTGGCGATGTCGGCCACGAATGAGACCGGCTGGGCGGCGCGGAATTTCTCGCGCAGCGTCTGCACGCCGTCGCGCGCCTCGGGGCCGGTCAACACCCCTGCGAGGGTAATCTGGGCCGCGCGCCGCCCCGTCCCCTGGAGGAAGTCGCCTTCCAGGGCGGGTATGCCGTGCTGCGCGAGTACCTGGTCCCCCTCCGTTTCGATGGCCTGTACCTGCTGCAGCTCGACGTCATCGAGCATCGGCCGTCCCATGGGTTACAGCGCCTCCAGCTTGGCGATGATTTGCCCGATGAGGGTAAGGATCGCCTCGATATCGGCTACGCCGGGCAGGTCCTGCAAAGTCTTGACGATGGTCTTGACGGTGTTGAGCGTATCCTTTTGTCCCGGGGCCAGTCCTTCCGCCGCCGCGAGCAGGTCGTTGACCGTTTTCAACAGATCACCGAGCGCGGTGACGCTGCCCAGGCTGTTCTTCAGCTCATTCAGGGCATCCTTGATCACGTTCAGCACGGTTTTGAGGCCATCGATGACGGGATTCATGATGCTGTCGGGTATGGCACCGATCGCGGTCTTGACGGCGGGGTTGTCCAGCAGCGTGGAAAGCTCTTGCAGCGCCTCCTTCAGCTTTTGAAGAACGTTTTCATCCATGGTCTTCTCCTCACGTTATGCGATGGCCTGCGTTGACAGCGGATCAGCGCCGCAGCGACTGGCTCAGATCGCTCAAACGGCTGGTGATGGCCGATAGCCTCTCGACGATCTCGAAGCCGTTCATCAGGTCATCCATCAATCCCAATGCGTCATCCAGAATATCGCTGTTGAGAGGTGACACATCTTCCGGTTCAACAGGTTCGATATATTCGCGCAAGGTCAGCACATAGGCGTAGCGTTGCGGTTTGCCCGCCAGGTCCCGCACCCGCAGGTCGTCTATCACCACCTGTTCGATCTCCGCATCGGCAACGATGTCCGCCGTGAAGGAGGCGGGTTGCCCGGCGCGATACTTGCCGTCCAATTGCTCGACGAAGCTCGACGCCTCCGGCCCGCTGGCCACGCCCCACAATGCCAGGCGCAATGGCCTGCGACCCATGTTCTGCAACAGGCTGCCGTCCATGCCCGGCGGCTTGTGTTCGGCCAGAACGCGCCGGTCGAGAGTGGCGATTTCCTGAACCTGCGGCAGTTCCAGACCATCCAGCATCGGGCGCATTGCGGTGCCTCCTACACGTCAATCCCATGACGGCGCGCCTGCTCGTCGAGAATGTCTTTGATCATCGCGGCGAGCCGATCCAGATCATTTGCGGCTGCCGTGCTTTCGGTCAGCATCGGTTGCCGTGCGGTCTCGGCTGCAGCGGCAGGCCCCGGTCCCTTCGCTTTCCGCAAAAAGGACAGCGCGTCCCGATACGTGCGCGGGGCATCGGGCGCGGTTCCTATGTCAGTCGCACCATTCCCCAGGCGGGCCTGGCTTGTCGGTGCTTCGCCCGGTGTCCCATGATCGGCGTTGCTGCCGCCGCCGTGCCCGGTCAAATCCCGGTTTCTGTCTTGCACGAACCGGCGGAACGGTGCGGGCTCCGCAACCGCACCACCGGCCGCCGCAGCAGGTTCTTGGAACGATTTGCCCGGCCTCGCCTGAGCGGAGACGTCCTCCCGGCCACGCTTCGTGGCAGCTATCTGGTTCCGCGCATCCTGAACGATTCCGGCCAGCACTTCCGCCCCAACCTTAGGCCCGCTCAGGGATGCGCCCCATGGCTGGAGCGGTGGCGCTACAGTGCCTTCGCTTGTTGTCGGCGATGGCAATTCCCATGGCGGCATCCTTGATGGCGCCGACCGGCGAAGTACGGCAATGGCTCGACTGGCAAGTCTTTCGCGCCAGCCGTCCAGGGCGAAAATATCGGGCCGAATGCGGCGATCCGCGTCCTGGAACCGGTGTAACTTCCTCCGGGGTGCCCACAGAGGTTCATGCCATTTTCCCGATGGGTTCTTGCCCGCGGGCATCGTCATTGTCCCCGCCAAGCGGTGAAGCTGCGCGGTGTCGGCGAATCTGGGAACCCCCGTCATTCTCATTTTTTTCTCCCGCGATTCCGCCGCGCCGCGCAAAGGCGATATGCGCGGCCGCAAGGGGGTTTCATCGGGTGATGCGAAAAGATCATTCGAAAAACGACGTTTCGGCGCCGGGTGAACCGATTCGCCCTGCCTAGGCCGCGTCGGATGAGCAACCGGCATCGCGGCCTTGCCGCTCCGGTTATCTCCGGCGAGCAACTGCGCCAGGCACGATCCCAGCAAGGGCTGATCGAGCAGCCTGTAATTGGCAGCGGCAAATCCCGCAACCCAGGCACAGGCACGCGGTAGCGCCTTGAGCGGTGCATTGAGACGAGCGAGATCACGAGCCCAATAGGCAGGGGCCTGCCCCAACTGCAGCGCAGACACCACGGGCCTGTTCATGCGGCCTCCCCTCCGCTGCTGGCCATCTCGAGATAGAGCAGGATCTGGCCGATGGTCATGCCGCTGACCTCTTCCGGTGTCCAGCCGAATTCCTTGGCCAGAACAAAACAGGCCTTGGCCAGCGGTGCCTGCACATGTTCCTGGAGCGCATCACGGGGTGTGCTGATGCCACTGATGTCGTTGATGCGGTCTACCAGAAAACGCCCCAACCCCGCCGGCAAGGTCGACACCTGATCCATCTTGAGCGCCGGCTCGACCAGTGCCTGCTGGATCATCAGCGTGGCGGAAAGGCTGTCGTCGTCACGCGCCGCCTTGTTGATGCGTTGCAGGTCCCGTACCGTCAGCGGACGCAATACCACACGGGTATCACCCCTGCCGCCGCCTGCGCTCAGCAGTTCGGGTGGTATTTCCACCTCGTGGGTCAAGGCGCTGCCCCCCAGAAGCTCTTCGGCGCTCAATGTCATGATGGCATCCTAGTCGACAAAGACCGGACCCACGGTGACGGTGCCTTCAACGTCCCTGATCTCGACGGAAAGCGCCTTGAAGGTCACCTGCTCGATAATGAAGTCATCCTCGGGAAGGTGATAACTCCAGTTCTGAAACTTCACACCGTTCACGACCAGCTCGGCGGCGACGGGTCCGCCATCCTCGGCGACAACGGCAGGGTCCCTAAGCCGCAATACCATGTTGAATGCCGGCTGTACGAAAGGCTCGGCGGTGTCGGGCATGAAGGCCTTGCGCCCCAGCAGCAATCCGACCAGCGCGCCATTGATGTAGGCGCGTCCCGCCTGACCGCTGATGTGGATGTTGCCGGGATGCAGCGAGGTTGGATAACGGCGTCCGATTTCGTGAAACTCCTCGAGGTCGGTATTGACAGCCACCCGCACATCCGTGACGCGGCCCACGGTTTGCGTCTGGTATGAGCTGATAATCGAATTGGCGTCCCTGCCCTCCGGATTGTCTAGCGAGGCCAGGGTCAATGTGCCGTGGGCGCCGGTAAAGACGTTTGTATTTGCCATGTTCTATACCCCTGTTCCAGTTATTCCAAAAACATCGTGACCTTGATGAAATCGATGCTGAACGTCGGCCGCAGCACCATCGTCACCTGCACGATGCCCCGGCGTTCCTCATCGCGCGTAGCGCTGACTTCAAGCTCATAACTGATCAGCATCTCGTCGTTTACCATCTCGGTCAGGAAGCTGTTGATGGTGGAGCGCAACGCGGCACGCACCCGTTCGTTGTTGAGCAAGCCGATATAAGGGCTGGCCGCCGAACGCACGCCGAACTTGGCGTAATCGACAATGCGGCGGGTAGTGATCTGGTGCCAGGCGGTGTTGGTGGCGGCTGTGATGCCTTTGACGATACGAAAGCCCTGCCGCTCCTCCAACGCCAGCACCCGGCTTTGCACCAGTTGTGACAGCTCGGCAGAGGTATAGCGCTGCTCCACCCCGCCTACTCTCAACGTCTTGTTGGTGGGGCTGATATGGGCTGAGAAGCCGGCGAGCAAACCTGCCACGGCCGCCGCCGCGTATGCCCCGGGCAATGTCACCTCTGCTGGCGGTGCCGCCGCTGCGTCGTTCGCCTTGATGCCCGGCGCGACAAAGATGAGTCGGTCGCTGTCCAGTGTGTGGCCGCGGATGGCATCGAGCGTCGCGCCGACCGCGCTGCCGGTGATGGCGATACGATCACGCTTGATCGCATCGGTCGAGGCCTGCTGACAGTGGGCGTCGAGCTCGTCGCCGAAGCTGTTATCCTGGCCCGCGGCCACGATGATATGGGCCGGCTCGTTGAGCAGCTTGTCGAGGCCGCCGGTCTTGTAGTCCGCGCCGGACTCGCCGTTGTTGCCGTTCTTGAACGCCGCCGAGAGTTTGGAGGGCACCTCACTGGCATGGGCCTTGGTCTCGGCATCGACCCAGACCGAGCCGCCGGGTACCTTATTGGTATCCGCCGCAAGATCTTCGCCGCTGACCACCGTATACACCTCCTCGGCGCGCCCCAGGCGGAGTGTCACTTTGACCGCCATGCTCTTGTCCACCATGTAGGAGGCAGTCACCTTGTCGCTCGCGCCGGGCGCCGTGAAGAAGGCCAGCGCTCCGGTCGTGCGGTTTACCTTCACTTGGCTGGCTGTGGTCGGATCGGGATCGTCATCCGGCAGGCCGCCACCGTATAGAATCTGCAAGGGGCGGGTAAGACCGTCGGCGTCGGTATAGAGCCGAATGCGATTGCGGGCGCTCTTCACCACCGGAGCATGGCTCAGCGTGATAGCGCCCCCGCCGGTATGCTCCTCAGCATTGACGAAGGCGTGCTCCTCGGCGTCTTTCACCTCGACGGACAGGTCGTTACCCCACGTGCCTTCGCTTTTGGCGGTGAGTGCAACGCAATCGCCGCCCGCGGACTGCAGCACATGAGCTGCTTTTGCCGCCGCCGCACTGGCCACGCGCACCGCGATCACCGTCGTTGCGCCGTGGTTGTAGGCCAGTTCCAGCGCACGCACCAGAGTCAGTTCATCGCTCTCGCCGTCTATCCAAGGGTCGTAGCCGCCGAAGCGCTCCCGCGCCTCGCTGTAACTCCCCAGGATCACGGGCACGCCTACCGGCCCTTTGCTGGCCGTGCCGGCGACGCCAAGGTTGCCCACTGTCACCGCTCCCGGCACGATTAACCCTTCGGGGCGCACCTCAATGTATACACCCGGTAAAATCATCTCAGTCATTTCAGCTCCTCCTTAATCCGGCGGCAAGTAGAATCTCCCCGCCTGTGTGATTGACAAAACTCCCTTATCCCTGCCTTGCCCGCAGATAAACAACAGCAACCTGATCGAAAGCACTGCCCTGATGCGCGATCTCCAGACGATCCGCCACATTCGGCAACCGGATCGGTGACGCGAAATCGAGAACCCGCGCCTGATAACTGTCCGATACGCCGTTTAAATCCCAGTCGCCCAACTCCACTGGATTACCTGCCGCGTTAAAAGCCGTTATGAAATCGTCAAGAGAGACAAAGGCAACGGCAGCGTGGCGCTGTGATGGGGCATCCCCGCTGACTGCCGCGAGAAAGGCGGCAAGGGTGGGATGTGCGGCGGGTGGTCCGATCGCGCCGTCGAATGTGCGCATGAGGGTTACGGCACCGCTCGGCGCCGGACTCGGGACATAGGCCAGCATTGAAAGACCACCGACGCTGAGGCGGCCTCGCACCACGAGGCTCGGCGCGGCCTCGTTGTCCCAACGAACCATCTCGTCCGTCACCACCGTCGTTTCCCGTTGCAATGAACTGCGCTGTTCCGGGTCGCTGTGGATCGGGATACGCGCGATCAGGCTCTCGGCGCCGTCGCTGTCTTGATAGCGATACTCGTACAACACTTTGTAATCGGCCTGTTTGCGCCAGGCACCGATGGATGGGACATGCTCCGCGGCCAATGCGTTGTCGAGCGTCAGTCGCAGGAAACCGGCCGTCCACAGGACCTCGCGATTGGCCATCAGTCTTGCATTCAGATCGGCCATTGCTGCTTCAGCTTCCACCGGCCCCGTCGCCCACAGTTGATACTGTACCTGCGCATCCAGGCGCATGCCCTTGAGCGCCACGGCGGCAAACTGCCCGCGCGTCTCCGTGCCCCGGCGGCTGCCAAGACCGACGGTCCGCTCGCTCAAGCCTGCCACTGACATGCCAGGGTTAGGCAGCGGTGGGGAAGGGGCTGGCAAATAATCATCCAGGGCATCCATCATGGCAGTGAGTGCTTGATCTAAAGTAGGATTGCCGCTCATCGTAAGTGCCGGTACCATCAGGGTCGAAGTCGTTCCGGGTGTCTCCGCAAGGGCGGGAACCACCGCTGGTGCCATTGCCGAGGTGTCTCGCCGCCTGCGCCAAAACGAAAACATCAACACCTTCTCCCTCTTGCCGCGGAACAGGTGTCGGCAGTATCAATGCCTGGGTTCGTGTATTGAATTTTGGGCAATCTGTCAGTCTCCTTTTCCTCGCCGGCTCCCGACTCGCAATGCGGTGGTGACGCCCAACACTCAGCAACACCCGTGCCAGGATTATTGATTTGCTAATTAGTTGAAATAAATACAAACTTTGGTTGAAGTGAAAATTTGAATGCGGACTCTTTTGACCCACTACGACATGGGAGAATTTACTGAGCAAATGTAGCTTGCCGACTTGGGGGATCTCCGAATTTCTTTAGAGATCCCTGGGAATACGAGGAGTGTCTTGCCGTCTTAAATCACATAAGCCATGGAAAAGAAGATGAAAATGACATAACTCTTTCGATTTTTTTGTCTCTGCAAAATGTGACAGACGATTTTCTAAAGTTTTTTAATAGGGAGATTACTGGGTGGGTTAGCTTTGACTCATAATGGGTCACAAATAACCCTGTAATTGAGCCCGGGAGGGCATTCGTCACGATTTCCGATAAGCGCATACCAGTCTCAAGCGATCCGGACGATCCATCGGAGCATCGGATTTGGGGGGGCTGTGTGGTGGCGGCCCATAATGTTGAATCCTTACGCCAGGGATTCCTGTGCGCGAACTTGCTCGGATCATCTCGGCGGCATATATGCATTGCCACAAGATTAAAGGAAAGCCGAAACCATATTCGAGTTGAATAGCAAATTTACATTTGAGACAATTAAAAAATTTAATAAATAGGGGGTTGGGATGTCGGAATTATCTTTGGAGCAGGACGAAGGTTTAACAGCGAATAACGATAGTGCAACAGCCCACGAATTAGAATTGGCAAAAGCAATCGTCGAGGCACTAAATCTAGATTTTCATCCGGAAGAAATAAATCCGAATGCTCCGCTCTACGGCGAAGGACTGGGGCTGGACTCGATCGACATGCTGGAAATCGCGCTCGTCGCTTCCCGGAATTACGGCTTACAGTTGCGGTCTGACGACGAAGACAACATGCGGATTTTCAGCTCTCTCAGGAACCTGAATCAATACATCCAGGCACACCGAACCAAATAGGCTCGAAAGGAAAGCGAGG
>JAEHJW020005754.1_pt1 | contig 13700 bp, 14 predicted proteins | sample 9271431 | NCBI WGS metagenome assembly JAEHJW02
GACAATACTCCCATGAGTGATGATGGGAGGGTATAGATCATGCACAGGGCGATATGGGTGCCCTCTCATAGAAGGCTGCGTCTGGTGCGCTCTCATCGTATGAAGGCGCAGAGGGCGCAGAGGGCGCACAGTCCAGCCGCTGGGGTGGATCGCAACGGGCGTGCCAGAGCGTAGCGGCAGGCACGGGTCGTTGCTAAGTCGCTGATATCGCGATTGATGCCAGCACTGTACCCCTTCTTTATCTTGCGTTGCATTCCGCCGTACAACGTGGTCATAGACCTCTAAATGAAGATTTCAACCGTTGGTGTTGCGCTGGCAGAGTACTCATACTCGAACGAGGCCATGCAAATATGTTACGCTCGTCCGAGCCAGTATAACGCCGAGAGGAAAATAATTATGAACCAATTCACCTCGCTAGAAATATGTTCAGGTGCTGGTGGCCAGGCTCTCGGTCTAGAGATGGCTGGATTCAACCATGCCGCCTTAGTCGAGCTGGATTCGGCGGCATGCGCTACGTTGCGCCTCAACCGCCCGTGTTGGAACGTGGCTGAGGGGGATTTGCGCAAGTTTAGCGGCATCCCCTACAAAGGCGTTGATCTGGTGGCCGGAGGAGTGCCCTGCCCGCCGTTCTCTAAAGCGGGTAAGCAGCTTGGCGCCAAAGATGATCGTGATCTGTTCCCAGAAGCGATCCGACTGGTCGACGAGTGCCGCCCGCAAGCGGTAATGCTTGAGAATGTGCGGGGACTGCTTGATGCGGTCTTTGACGACTACCGCAACAAGGTGGAAAAGCAGCTAAAAAAGCTTGGCTATATGCCTGGATGGCGACTGCACAACGCTTCGGACTATGGCGTTTCTCAACTCCGTCCGCGTGTGGTATTCGTGGGCATCCGTAAAGATCTGGCCGCCGGATTCTCCTGGCCTGAGCCGCTCAAGGCTAACCCACCTACCGTGGGCGAACTTTTGCACGACCTTATGAAAAGCAATGGTTGGCAGGGGGTCGACCGCTGGCGAGAGCAGGCCAACGCGATTGCCCCCACGCTGGTGGGCGGCTCAAAGAAACACGGTGGTCCTGATCTTGGTCCGACCCGTGCAAAACGCGCCTGGGCCAGCCTCGGCGTAGATGGAATGGGATTGTGGGACGAGGCTCCACCGCGTAACTTCGTCGGAATGCCTCGCCTGACACCTCGCATGACTGCCCGAATTCAGGGCTTCCCGGATGAATGGCAGTTTTCAGGTCGAAAGACCGCGACCTATCGCCAGATCGGCAATGCGTTCCCACCGCCAGTTGCATCCGCTGTCGCTCGCCAGATTTTCGCAGCTTTGGCCATCAAACGCATTTTCAAGGTTTCGTGATGGCGGCCCATTTCGCAGAAGCCCGCAAGGCATTCCATGCCGCGCTGCTAGAGTCAACTCTGACCATCAATAGCATTGGAGTAGTCAGCAATGCCGACAGCAGCAACACTACGAGCAAAGCAATCGCCAAAGGCATCGCGGAACTCCTTGAGGCCGAGACCATCGGGGAGCGGATTGCGGGTCAGACCTCGGGCAACCAGTTCGAGAGCATTTGCGCTGACTTCGTGCGCGAAACATTCCTCAAGCTGGGGCACATCCGCCCCGGTGCCTGGGACGTGCATCAAGTCACTGGCCGAAATCGCTTAGAAATCGCCAAGTATGAACAGTACGCGCACTTAATCGCACTGGATCGCGCCGCGAAAAACGATGCCGAGTTAGCTGCCGCTCTGGGAAGCGACTATACCATTACGCCAGATATTGTGGTGGTACGCGATACTATCGAGGATGGCGTTATCAATGCACAAATATGCTTGGTCAATGATCACGTAACTACGCTTTCCAGCCTCCGAAAGAAAAATAGCGGCCATCCCTTACTGCACGCAAGCATTTCCTGCAAATGGACAATTCGCAGTGATAGGGCACAAAACGCCAGGTCGGAAGCCTTAAACCTGGTACGTAACCGCAAGGGACGCCTGCCGCACATTGTGGTCGTCACAGCAGAGCCAACACCAAGTCGTCTTGCTTCGATCGCCTTGGGAACAGGGGACATTGACTGCGTGTATCACTTCGCTTTGTACGAACTGCAGGAAACCGTGCAGACTCTCGGCATGGATGACGCAGCTGATCTTCTGGCAGTAATGGTTAATGGCAATCGCCTGAAAGACATTTCAGATTTACCGCTTGACTTGGCGGTATGAAGCATACAACAGAACACGCGAACACAGAGTATTACGCCAATCATTGATGTCTCCCCCATGATTATTCGCACAGCCCATAGGCAGACGCGCAAACTGGAATATCTATGGGAACGTCAGCAAACAGATCCATGGTACCGTTACCGCCCATCGCCCACTCCACACGGGATCGGATGTTAAGGTCGGCAAAAATGGCCCTACGATCTTTACGATCGTCGGCATCACACATAAAGGTGGAAAACCCCCTCTTGGATGCTTGCCCAACTAACCATTCCCAATCTTCTATGCGGTCTATTTCATCTGGATAGCGATAAGCGGTCTGGGCTAAACCTTGCTTGTTGGTATTGATGCACACGCACCCAACCCGGCTTTGCCCCTGAGAATAAAGAGGATTCAAGGGGCAGTCCTGGGAGCGTACAAAATCCACGGTCTGTTGTGCGGTCCAGTCCACCAGAGGCCGAAAAGCCCATAGCTTTGGGCCGATACGTTCCAGGCGTTTCGCGTTACGGCGATTCTGGGATTCATCACGGCGAATCCCTTGCCAGGAGACGACCGAAAAGCCGTGGTCAATCAGATCGAGTTGAAAAGTTACGGCGATATTGCGCTTGAGTTCTTCGGTGCAGAATTGGGCCATGCGAGACGGAAAGCGCCCTTTCCATAAGCACAGATCCAAGAATGGGTTGCCGGTTGGCTGTAAGACTGTGAGCGCCCGCCTCTTGGCCTTGTTAGACCAGCGCACCTTTTTACCATGCGCCTTTCGCATTTTCGGGACAATTTCTTGCTGTTTAATCCCTTTGCGAATAACTGTGCGATAGTGAATGCGACCCTGGGAGTCCCTGGATGGGACAGGGTTCCCATATACGTCCAATACAGGTACCCGTTGATATTCGCGATTGGTCCGTTGGTCGCGGGCGATAAATCTTCGCTTGGCGGCGATCTCCGCAGAAAAGTCCGCCTTGAGGCGATGGACCCTGATACCCAGATGACGCTCCAGATCGTCCAGATAGATATAGGTAATGGGGATTTCATTGCCCGTATCGCAAAAAATCGCCACAATCTGCTCACGGGGTACGCGCTCCAGAGCCAGCAGCAAGGTCGCTGTCGAGTCCTTGCCTCCTGATACGCTCACCACATGGCAGATAGACGTCACTGAGCCTTAACCCCAGGACTGACGCTCAGTGCCACCGCCACCGGCTGCACCCAGATGGGCAGGGCATTGAGCATGAACGTCTCTCCGGACCACGCCAGCAGGAGTGTTTGACCCATCACCGCGGCGATGGCCTGTGCCGCCGGCGGGGGAACTGCGTTTCCAATGCGTTCCCACCAGGCCGAATCGCTGAGGCCTTCCAGTTCCAGATGCTCTTCGGGGTCCACCAGCCCTTGCAGGGCCGCCAGCTCCAGAGTGGTGAATGGCCGATGCCAGGTGTTGTCCAGAGCGCGTATGATGGCCACCAGCTTGGCGCTCTGAGCGGGCATTTCGTCCGCCTCATTCACGGTCGAAAAACAGGAAGCGCGCGGGTCAGCTACGCTCCACTTGCCGTTATCATGTCCGGCTGCCGCCGATACCGCCCCGCAGGCATCCGTCCACGGCACAACACCGTAATGGGCCGCCGTGAGATAATTATCGCCTTTGGTACGGGTCAGGCCCGTGCGGGGATCAGCTACAGCGAGGGCACCGCCAGCCACATGGGATGCGCCCACGACGGTTTTACTCACGCTGTCCCACGGGACGATGCGATATATGTTCTGGTGCGTAGTGCTCTTGTAGCCTGATCGCGGGTCGGCGACCGCGTACCGGCCACCGCCCGGCGCGGATTGCCCGCTGATAGCACCGATGCTGTCTTCCCAATCCCGGACACCGTACTGGCCATACTCAGCGGTCCCCTGGAAACGCGGATCGGCTACAGCGTAGCGCCCATTGGTGACACCGCCACGCCCCGAAATGGTCCCGCTCGGGGCATTCCAGGCATTGACGCCCAGGTAGTGGACGCGGCGCTCCGGCAGAATCAAATAATCCTTGAGGGTTCCATCCTGGACCGCCAGTTTGTTGAGTGATCGCCAATCGCCGCCGACCTCCACGAAGGCCAGACGCACCCAGGTCTTCCATTGCAGAGAAGGGACTCGGTGCATGGCGCCGCCAGAGGGATCTCCAGGCATGGGCATCCGGCCCAGAATGTCGCCCACGGCCAGCAAGGGGCGCTTTTCCGGCTCATAGAGGAAAGGCGGTACCTTTTCCATGTGTCGGGCCACCATCAGGAACCGCTTGCGCGTTTCGGCAAGGCCGCCCAACTCGCCGCAATCGTGCGTGGTCTCGGCCACCGCATACCCATAGCGACGCAGCAGCCCACCAATCTGATCCAGTAGGTGCCGACCACGGTTTTGTATCCGTGGGACGTTCTCCAGAATCACAAACTCGGGGAGATCGTCTTTCCATGCCTCCAGGGTCAGCCAAATGCCGCGCACAGTGAGCCGGTTGAGAGCCTGGTATCTCTCGGTCTTGCTCTTGCCTTCGGACAGGAGTCCGGAGAACGCCTTGCACGGCGGGCTGGTAAAGACGATATGGGGCCGCTCATTGCCCGCCGCCTTGCGGATGTCCGCCGACGTCGCCTCGCGCCAACCCGCAGGCGGCTCCTCGCCGTGAAAGGCGCGGTACTGATCCCGGTCGAAGAGATCCAGCACGGTCCCAGGCACGCCGGCCAGTCGCGAAAAGTCCGCGACGGCCCTCTGATCAGAATCCACACCGCCCAGGCAGCGGTAACGGGCCCGCATGGAGCCGACGCGAGCCTGACCACGGTTGAAGCCTGCGGCACCGCCGCCAAGGCCGCAGAACAAGTGAAAATGGCGGATCTCCCGGTAATTCGTCAGCATAGGATGGCCCTTGCTCGGATTAAAACCGAACACGGCGCAGCAAGGCGCGCGGTTGGCAGAGAATTTCTGCACTGGTGATGAACGGGATCCCATCGTCGTCCATCGGCGGGGTTCCCATGTCATCACTGCCACCGCCATGCTGTGGCGCAGAATCCTTATCCTCTGGCGTGTTGCTGCCTCGACCACCGATCAGCTGGAGACGGTCCCCAACAATTTCCGCGGTGAATCGCTCCTGCCCTTCCTTGTCGGTCCACTTGCGCGTGCGTATCCGCCCCTCAATGTACGCCTGGCTCCCTTTACGCAGATATTCGCCTGCAATCTCAGCAATGCGGCCCCAGAGAACCACACGATGCCACTCTGTGCGTTCCTGTTTGTTCCCTTCTTTGTCCTTAAAGGACTCGGATGTGGCAACACTAAAGCTCGCATTTGCCGTACCATCCGGCATGTATCTCATTTCCGGGTCTTTGCCCAGGTGCCCCATCAAAATCATCCTGTTCACACCAGCCATGTCGTTCTCCTTCCTGACGATGAAATTTGCCTCATGTGGGTATAGATCAGAGACGGGTTAAACGGCCAACAGGTCCAACAAACCGCATTGTCGTGGCGCACACCGCTCGTACCAATCCGTCAGGCGCGGGTTCAGCCATAACCGTTCCGTCCTCTCTTGTTCAATATTTTCCATAACTTTCCCTGAGCGGTTCACATGACAGGTATGGGCAAAATCCACATAGGACCACCCCTGCCTGGATTCTAAATGATCCGCATACAAATCACTGGGATAGCCAGAAATCGCAACATAGGCATCACACGCTGAAAGCACCCGAAGCAGGTTTTCATGATCGTGGTCACTCATCTCGTCGGCATATTCCCCGTCTCTGCGGGTAGTCTGGACATACGGCGGATCACAATAGATGACAGCAGATGCACTATCAAATCGCCGGATAACCGCCATCGCATCATCGTTCTCGATCAGCGCGTACCGCAATCGATCCCGAACCTGCAGCAATTCTGAATCAATGACTGCCGCCATAGAACGTGCCTTATTGTCAAAAACCTTGGCAAAGGCCCAGGCCGGGTTTTTGCGCGTGGATTCCGCGCCGAATGCGGATCGCGCGATATAAAAAAACCGCGCAGCACGCTCTAGCTCTGGCAGCCGTTCAGTATCTTGAATAACCCGCCATTCATAAAAAAGCTGTCGTGAGTAGGGCGTATTCTGCAAATACCGGATTAAATCGCCTGCCCGGTCACGGAGCACCCGAAAGAAGGTCACAATCTCGCCATTGGCGTCATTGATGACCTCAATGCCGGATGGTCGGCGGGCAAAAAACACCGCGCCACCACCGAAGTATGGTTCAACATAGGTGAGTTCCCGAGACGGTTGAGGAAGCCTCGCAGCAATCTGGTCAACCAGCTTGCCTTTTCCACCCATCCAGGGGAACGGCGGACGGATCCTCATGCTCATACGGAAGCAACCTGCAACGCCGCCAGCGTTACTTCGTATCCATCACTTTCACCCCGAAGGTACGCTTTGCATGAGTCAAGAAGAGACACCACCTCGCAGGCATCATCCCGGTTTACGCGCAGGATCTGCTTGCGAATGTCCGTCAACGCGCGGTTGCCCAGCAACTCACGAAGGCACGAGGATTCAATGTCGTCACCGGCTTTGCTCAACACGCGCAGTAGCCCGAGAATAGCGCGATATTCTCTCGCTTCGACCAGGTACGGTATCAATTCCTTGGCGGCAATTTCTTTTTTCCCCACGAGAATGAGCATGTCCAGAAACTCACGATGATCGGCTGGCATTTCATACTCGCCGTCCTTCTCAATATCCATATCGTCAACCGCAATGGAGAGATGATCTTCTGGAGACAGGCGTTCGTTGCTGCCGCGCACTTCGTGCTCGCCCCGCTCTTCGAGCGCATATTCCAGGCGTACTTCTGTTCGGGTTCCGTGAAGCGTTGCTTCCAGTTTTTCCAGTTCCCGCAATTTTTTCTGCCGCGTTTCTCCAGTATGTTTCTTGAGCTCGGATCTTTTTTGTCGGATAGCCCTTTCCAATAAGGCTTTCGAGAATACAGCGTCCTGCGGGCGCCTGGCTTCGGATTCCATTGGCTTCCGGTAAATGAAATCTTCCAACGCTTCGCGTGAGGCAAATCGGGTATGCACCTCAACAAATGTGGCAATGTTTGGATGCGGCACGCCGCTGAGATCGTGCTTCTCGGCGAAATGTTGCAGCGCCTTGGTTGCTGCGGATTTGGCCAAGTCATGATGGTCGCCACGATGATCTGGTATAGACCATTCTGCCGCTACAATTTTTGACAAGATGATCGCCGTACCCCGCCGGATGGCTTCGGATACGACCTGCTCCATCACATGATTTTGGCGTGGGGTGAGCCGGATACTCTGCGCCCAGCGCATCAGACGGACAGCCACCTGTACGCTACAATCGTATCCCTTTGGCGCAAAATCCGTCATGCGCAAATCCTCCAGGAATTGCTTGGGTTCGGAGAAAAAAGGTCCAAGGTCAATTAGATAAAAAGCCATGCTTCCGGTTGTGTTTCGAGCGCGGCCAGAGCGCACAGGAAGAGGCTTTTGCCTGGGTGCGGCTTCTTCTGAGGAATCACTGTAGTCGCTCTGCAGATGCGTGTTCATAGTGCTCCCCCCCGACGATGGCTTTTCCAGTCAAAGAGCAGTAGATCGCCATTCTGGCAAAGCCGGTCGAAGGCCGCCGATCCCAGGTATTTCTCTATGCCAGCAATGCTTTCATTGGACAGGATGATGGTCGGCTTCAGATCGCGGTATCGGTGATCGATGACCTCGAAGAGATGTACCCGCTCTCCATCGCTGCCAAAGGTTTTACCGACCTCATCAATGATGAGTAGCCTCGCCTCCGCAAATTCGCGGATAACGTCGAGCTCGGCCTTATTGTCGGCCCCCCGCTGCCAGGTCTGGCGAATACGGGCGATGATGTCGTAAGCCGTAACCTGGAGCACGCTGTGCCCTTTGGACAGAACGGCCTGAGCAATAGCAGACGCCAGATGGTTTTTTCCCGTGCCCGGATTCCCACAGAGGATAAGACAGGATCCTTTACAGGCACGGTCCTCAAAATGATCTGCGTAGTCCCGACAGACATCGAGAGCCGTTTGCTGACCGGCGACCTCGACCACATAGTTGTCGAAACCGCAGCCCATGTACCGCTTTGGAATGGCCGCGCTCTCCATGAGCCGACGCGACGCCTGCTCCGCCGCGCACACCGGGCAGACTGGCGCCATGTACCGGATGACATCCTGCTCATCCACCATGGAAATCGGATAGCGTCCATGTCGTTCACACGCTCGGTACTGTGGATGGCGGTCAGGTAGGATCGCCACATTATCAGGATCGAATCCCCAACGGGCCAGCAGGCCTTTGGCGACATCGCCCGCGTGTGCCAATGGCGGATGCTTGCGCTCAGACTTTTTCGGCATGGTCATGATAAGTCTCCTACAGGCGAATATGGTTTGATTGTCCAACGACAAGGGGGGGCAAGAGAGAACGGTTGGGTGGGGCGTCTACTTGTTTATGCTTTCCGCTTTTCCCTGAAGATTTCCCAGGATCTTTCAGCATCGCGGCGATGTAACCGACGTGAATGCCCGCGCCTTTTTTCTCCAGAGCGATCTCCGCTGCGGCCAGAATGTGTTCGTCGGAATGGCGAGCACACATCTCATGCACAATGACCATGTGGGGAGCTGCACGGACGCCAAGTGCCCGTAGTTTCTTGCACAACGTGCCTTCGCGGGTTGCTGGCGGCATTGGGGAGGATTCTGTTGACTGCGTTTCCTGAAACGTTTCATCCGCCGTTTCTGAAACGCTATTTAACGTTTCTTCTCTCTCTCTTTCTTTCTCTCTTTCTCTTATATGAAACGTTTCAGCCGTTTCAGGAAACGTTTCAGTGAAACGGCCTTGAAACGTTTCAGCCGTTTCATCGACCTGGGTAGAGTGCTCGTCCTCAGTCATGGTAGATTTGCTGCTCCCCTGCTTGGCCTTTTGTTCCGCTCGCCAGCGACGAAGGCGCTCACGATCCTTGGCGCGTGGATCCGAAGGGCTTGATGGTGGCTGTTGGGTCTTGTTGCCACAGGCATCCAGTACCATTTCCGCAAGCACGGGATGGTACAGGCGGCCATCGGAGCAAAGGGAGAAGCCATGCAATGCAATAGCCTTGACTTTCATCCATCGTCGGGGGGATCCACGATAACCAGCAAGAGATGCCAGTATCTTGTCATCGTTGGGAATACTGCCAGCGGGCACTTGCCGCATGGATTCGGTCCACAGCTTTACCGCTGCGCCGAACTCTTCATTACTGGCCAAGTGGATGAAGTCGCTGGAATGAAGTCGGTTCAGGTCCAGCTTCATCCAGCAATAGGAACGCAGATCAATTTCTGCTGGTACTGGTGGGGGCGGAAGTGCTGAACAATCTGGTTTTTGTGCATCACCCGGCATGGTCTCTTCCAGCCTTTCCAGCCCTTCGAATAGGTGCCAGGAGTGATCGCGCGGCTGGAAGCGCAATCCGGGTGCCCCCGTTTCCTGGCATAGAAGTGGTGATAGGTAATGCGCTCATGCGGCCCCTCGGTCTTGAGGTTCATGGTGGAGCGGGCCGAAGATGTCGGGGCGGAGTTCCTCGCGGGTGACGGTGCCGTGGGTGAGTAGCTCAATTCGTGCCGCGTTTTCTGCTGAAACGCGGCGTCTGCCCTTGGCTACTTGGCGCAAGAACTCGGCATTGAAACCAAGAATCTCGGCAATGCGAGGGAAGCCACCATGCTTGATTGCGTAAGTTCGGATGTCCATGGGTGCCATTATATAGCTCATAGCTATACAATCGTCAACAGCGTGGCGCATGTCGCCGATGCTATAGCAACAGGCTATAAATACAACATGAAATCTATTGACGAAATTCGGCTTGAAAACTTCTTGGCCCTTCTCGGTCGGTATAAGCAGGCCGAGATTGGACGCCGTATCCAGAGAAGCCCAGGGCAAGTTCAACAGTGGGCAGCAAAGGCCAGGAAAAGCCCGGCCAAGGGGAGCCGAAATATTGACGACGAATCAGCTAGGCTGCTTGAGGCGTCCCTCAATCTCCCCGTAAACTGGATGGACAACGACCACTCAGCGAGCGGCGCCCTCTCAGGCGCTGTCCCGGTCGTCGCTTACCATCCCGAAGAGCCATTGGATGATGGCGAGATCGAGATCCCCGCGCTGAACGTCGCAGTTGGCGCAGGAAACCGCATCCACACGGAACCCGTGGAAGAAGAACGCCGCTTCCGCTATTCCCTGGAATGGGTACGGCGCTATGGGCTCAAAGCGGACAAGTTGATCCGATACAAGGTACGCGGTTCCAGCATGGACCCCTTTATCAGCGATGGGAGCTGGATCACCGTCGAGATGGGAACAACGCAAGTAACAGACGGGAGCGTCTACCTGCTGCGCTATGGGGACCAGATCTCGGTCAAGTTTCTATTTCGGCGCTACGATGGCGGTCTGATCGTCCGGTCTTTTAACCCATCGGAACCGGACGTGGTAGTCCCGGCGCAGGATCTGGAGCACATCAAGGTCCTGGGCCGTGTCGTGGAGAGCACGAACATGTTGATCAAGGCGATCAAATGAAAGACCAAGCTACTTTGCATCTGACTTTTAGGTATCGCCAGCAGTCCACCGAACCGGCCTGCGCCAGTTTACTTTTGCCCATCGTTCGCTTGCGCAGCGCCCCCTTATAAGTTGACCATCCACAGATCATAAACATTCTGTCCAAAATCTCCATCTACACGCTATTGACCATTAGTATAGCTTACGGCTATATTGTTCCCATCGAAGCCACCCAACCGGAGCGGCATCATGGAGACCAGCTATGCAAAGCGTCATGTTCAAAGGTGAAACCAGTCAGGCAAGGGTTTCATCCCCATGCGAAACAGATTACCCCTCAGAATCTCGCCTTCTCATATCCCCTCAGAATCCATCAACGGTAACCGTCTCGTATCGTGACGGCGCTCTACTGACTTTCCTCTTCGACCGCTCCACGACCATCATGGATTTGGTGTCCATGATCAGTCGTGCGGGCCCAGTGCGAAAGGTAGTGCTCTGATGGCGGCCGTAGCCTTGGACATTGATGGCGTCCTCTGCGACTTCGATCAACACTGGATGGATTACGCGCGTCGGGTGTTGGACTGGTCAGGTATCAGACGACTGAATGACGCTTATCATTTGCATGACCGCTACGGGATCACCCGTTCAGACGCAAAACGGGTCTGGGGTACCTTCAATAACGAGGTTGCATGGGCCAACGTACCGTTCTACGCCCACACTCCGGATCTGGTTTATGCGCTGGAAGACCTGGGCTGTCAGGTGTGGGCGGTCACCAGCATCCGGGACGAATTCCATCAGGCCCGGGTTAATTCTCTCTGTGGGTTGCTGCCCGCCGGTCGGGTGGTCTGTGTCAACTCACTCCGTGCGCCTGCTGAGAAAGCCGCAGCGCTTCAGCGCATCGGTGCTTTGGCTTTTCTGGATGACCAGCCGGACAATGCCAACGCGGCGGCTGCGGTGGTTCACCTATCCGCCCTGCTGGACCGACGATATGCGGGGCTGGAACCGCCAACTAGCGATGTGGTGGTCATAGACGATCCAATGGATTACCCGGTGTTGGTGGAAACGCTTCTGCAGCGGACGCGGAGGGTGTCATGAGCGTCTGTTACTGGCTCTCCCTATCTGAAAAAAAAGCTCCTCAGGAAATTTGCAAAGGTGTTCGCGATGAATAATGAGCCTGTCCACAAGGTATTAATCAATCGAAAAATGTTGCTGGCGATGATACCGCTATCGGAGAGAACGATTTTTAATTTGGAAAAGCGTGGAGAGTTCCCTCGCCGCATAGCGCTCACCAGCCGAAATGTCGCTTGGGATCTTGCTGAGGTCGATCAGTGGATCGAAGCTCGGCGATCCAATAATATACCGGCGACACGCCCTGGGTTCACTTCGTAATTTTTTTCAGCGTCCATTCGTCAATCATGTCCGACCAATCTTGCAGCATCGACATGCGCTGCTCTCGATACTCGGCCTTGTTGTAGACCGCCCTGACGCCTTTCTGCTCATGCGCCAGGCATTTCTCGATCCAGTCCGTGTTATAGCCAGCCTCATGAAGCAGCGTGCTGGCCGTGCGCCGCAGGTCGTGCGGACCAAATTTGGCGAGGGGCTTCCCCTCTTTCTGCGCTAGCCGGTACGTCAACGTTAGCACTTGATTGAGCGTTGCGCTGCTCATTGGCGTATCCGAATCATACCGCGACGGCAGCACATACTCCGATCCGCCAGAAAAGGTCTTCAAAGCAATAAAAATATCCAGCGCCTGCCTGGACAGAAACACCAGATGCGGATTGCGCCGCTTCATCCGCTCTTTCGGAATAATCCACAGGGCCTCGCTGAAATTGATCTCACTCCACGTCGCCTTGGTAAGCTCACTCTTTCGCACCATCGTCAGCAACAGCAGTTTAGCCGCAGCCCGAATGGAAGGCGTGGTGCCGATGCGTTCCATGTACTGATACATCAGCGCGATCTCGTCCGGTGTCAGCGCCCGGTCGCGCGGCTCGAACTTGGCAATGGCCGTGGGGCGTACCAGATCCGCCGGATTCTCGACCTTCTGGCCGCGCTCGATGGCCCAGCGGTAGACCTGTAACACCACTTCGCGGGAATGGACGGCTGTAGCCGGCGCGCCCCGCTCCACAATGGCATCAGTGAGTGCCCGCAAGTCCTCGTGGGTAATTTCGACCAGCTTTTGGTTGCCGAATTTCGGTTTTATCTCGCGCTCGTAGACCGCCCGGCGCATGTCACGGGTGGAGTCGGCCATCTGGTAGCCGCGCAGCCACTTTTCTGCCCACGCACCGAATGTCTCAGTATCTTTGACGCGCGCTTTGTCTCGCGCTTTTTCTTTTGCCGGCGACTTGCCACCCGCGATCAGCTTCTTGGCCTCGGCAAGCTGCACGCGGGCTTCCGACAGGGTAATGCCGCCGATGCCATAACGACCAAAGGTGATGGTCTCCTGCCGCCCGTTAATCGCGTAGTTATAGCGGAACGAGATCGCTCCAGCAGGGGTAACGGCCACATAGAGACCATCGCGATCGTTCACCTTGTAGAGTTTGTCCCGCGACTTGAGGTTTCGCAGCTTGGTATCAGTCAGCATGGCTTCGATCCTTTCTGGCGTTCTATACCATGATCAGAATGGCCTCAAAAAACAGAATAATATAGTTATATATCATCATGTTATGAGTTCTTAATGCCATAGCATAGCGCCGCAGGGTAACATGGTATCGGACTCGCTCATGGCATCGTAGCCAAAGAATACCATCAGATGTGCCATGAAAAAAGCTTGCTTGGAATTACTTGACGTTGCCAGACCGTGCCAGCCAGAAATGAAAAACTACATAAAAACCAAATCATTAAATAGAGTTAGATGCCTTTCCATGCCAGTCATTGCCAGACGCCGAATCATTCCCACTCGATGGTGGCCGGCGGCTTGGATGAAATATCGTAAACCACCCGATTGATCCCGGCGACCTCGTTGATGATCCGGGTGGAGATGCGTCCCAGCACTTCATAGGGTATATGCGCCCAGTC
>JAEHJW020009252.1_pt1 | contig 13686 bp, 20 predicted proteins | sample 9271431 | NCBI WGS metagenome assembly JAEHJW02
AGCCAACTGTTAAATCCAGCAATGTCGTTGCCGCGCCCTGAACAGACGCAGCCATTCCCCCCACCAGCGTGGAGAAGTTTTGCAGCGATAATTTCATTTCAACCTATACGGAAAAAGAAAGAAGCGCGGTCTGGCCGGTGGCAGCATCAACATAATTGACCGAGGTCATTACCGTACCGTCATCCACTACGCTGGTAAAAACCCCTGGCGCGGGTGATTGTATAACTTGCGACTCAAGCTGCATCTGCGTACGGATCACACCAGAAATCAGGTCCGGCGCGCCTGGTCTGCCGACAAACTGTCCCAACCCCGCGCCATAGGTAAGCTGCCAGATGTAATCTCCTTGGTTGGTCAATAGCCGCCTCAACACGCGCTGCTGCGTCAATGTTTGGGCATCTGCAATCGCCAGATCCCCGGTCGGTCCAATTCCTAAATCGCCACCAAAAAGCAAAAATAAATCAGCCATTATACAATCCCCGAAGGCAACCCTGTCGTCCCGCCAGGTGCTGGATGCACATGTTGGTCATAGGCGTTACGAAGCACCGCTAACGTCCCATGTGCGTTGCCCTGATCAGAGATATCGCCGCTCACAACCAGATTTCCTTGTAAATGCACGGTCGGTGCATTTAGCTGAATTGTGCCATCGTTCAGCAGCTTCAAAAAACTGCCGGATTCATGCTGCAGCCACAACTCCCCGGCAGCCGCTCCAGGTGCTTTGTCTTCAGATGACCATAGCGCACCGGCAATCACGCCCTGCTCGGCATCGCCCTCTTGCGTCAAAATCACCACCTGCGTCCCTGGCGGCAAGGGAGCTGTCATTCCCCAGCCATTCCCTACCCAGGAAGACATCACTGGCAGCCATCCGCTCAATACGTTCTCTGGCTGTATCATTACTTTCGCTGAATAGGTCGTCCGATCGAAGCTCGAAACCAACCCGAATCTCACGGTTCCCGTCAGCCCATCCAACCCGCCGGCCCCAGCCTTTATCAAGTTCCAGAGCAGGTCCATTCAGCTAACCCACCGCATAGGCTTTGACCATCTGCACAAATCCATCTCGCCCGTTCAATCGTCGCGTTATAGACATCACTGCATAGCTGGCATCCAAACCAGAATTCGTGCCGGTCAACATTATCACATCCCGCGCGCTAAGCGCCGTATCACCCGGCATCCTGCCAAGCAGAACCTTTCCATGCCGCTCCAGCATGGCAAGAACAGAAGATGCATAGTCACCCGCCTGCGCCGGGCTCATATTTGGCCGCACAATATTCGTCGCCGTACCGCTGCCTACGCTCTGCTGCACAACCTTCTTGTTGCGAGCGTTCCAGGACCTCACGGCAACCGCCGCCGGAAGCACCGTTAACAGATCAATCTGTAGACTGGTAAAGCTGGCAGGCGTCACCAGGCTCGTCGCCGTCGAGGAGATCGGGCCGAAAATCAGAGCGCCACCCGAAACCGAAACGCCGAATTGCTGCATCTCCGCCAGCCGGCAGAGCAGGTTCCATTCCGTCGTTGCGCGAGAGCCAATATTTAGCGCGCTCCGCGCATGGTCGATTTGATAATATTGACCCACCAGCTGCGTCGTCTGCGTCACCACCGGAGTCAAGCCATGGCGTAACGCAATCGTCTCCGCCACCTGGCTTGCGGTTTGGTTTATAAAACTTTCCGCGATCTCTGCATCAATCAGCAACGCGGTCTGGTCACGCCCCTGTAGGGTTGCGGTATTCTCTGCTAGGTCAATCAGAATATTCTCAACCTGCCCGGTCAGCAGCGTCACATAGCCAAGTCCGTCCGTAGACATTTCGATATTAACCGGCACATTGCCGAGTGCAGAAAACTCGCCAACCCCCATCGCAGGTGATAGCCCCATCACGAACACCGCACGAAACCGTCCAGCCAAAAACGGTCCCGGACCCTGCACATCCAATTCGACCAGCCCGCCAACCGGCATGCCGTCCAGGCTCACGCGGGCCCTTGGCTGCTCAAGTCGCAATGCCGCCTCCAGCCGCCGGATTCACCTCCGGTATCACCAGCGTATTCACGCCCTGCAACACCGGGTCGGAGAGATTATTCGCCCGCGCGATCCTGATCCATTGCGTTGCATCCTGAAGATATTGCGCCGCCAACATGAACAAGTTTCCGCCCGCCAGCACAACAACCTTACGATTCATGGCAGCTCCAATCCAAGGTTCGTAACGGCCCGGCTCACATAGCCGGACATTCCCGAAAGCGCCGCTATTTGGGCAGAAGTTCCACTAATCTCGGCCAACGCATTAATTCCCATAACCGGCGTTATGGCGCCGCCAAGCTTTGCTAACGCGCCAGTCAAAGTCGTTCCGTTTGCCGTCATCGCACCTGATATTTCGCCCTGTACAACCCCCAACGCTGCCAGGCTCGCCGCACTCAGACTCATCGACGATATTCCCGCCTGTCCGCTTAATGCCGTAGCCATAGCGAGATCCCCCGAAATCAAACTCGCCATTGGCGCCACCGCATTTGCAGTAGCTGAAAGCGGGTCCGTCACCACCACGCAGGTGATAGAAAACGGAATCAGATTCGGCTTTCGGTACTCGGCGCTAAACCCTGCAATCACTACCAGATAGTAGAATCCCTGCCACACCAGCGGCAGCTGCGCCCCTAATGCGCGCGCCGTATCCAGCAATTGCGCGCGAGACGCGGCATCGGAGCCCGAAAAAATTCCAGAAAACGAAATCTCTCCGTCATCAATGCCAAGCGCCTCAACAATCCTGCCGCCACCTATGATATTCTGCACCGCTAGGCGTTGCTTGCCGCCGAAACTTATTTTCTCTGGTACTTCCATATCCCGGAAGCCAACATCACCCAGTGAAAGCACAACTTTGCTCATCCAAGCCGTCTCCTAGATTGCGATGGCCTCAGATTGACCCGTTCTGCGAAACTAACGTCATGTCTCAATCGTCATCAATTTTGATAATTTAGCGACGGATGGAACCATGAGAGCAGGTAACTGACGTGGTTCGATCGAATGTTGTCCGGCTCTGGCTATTTTGCCCAGCAAAGTTTCCTCCAATCGAAAACCCGCCCCTCAAGCGTTCCCATGGCCACGATGAACGCCAGCCTCTCCGCCTCATCTAGATTGAACGCAACCTCATAAGGCACCCCGCATCTCACCAGATATAAACAATCGGTCAGGGCAGGGTGCCTGCTCAGTTTCCCGCTTCTGCAGCCAGGTCACGCGCATCATTGGCCAGCAGGGCATCACCCACGGCTTCCACGCCATCCTCGCCCAAACGCTCCAGCGCCGCCTCAACCCCAGCCTCATGCGCCGGGAAGGGCAGGGGCACGCCGTCCACCACCGCCACTGCGGCGGCAATTCTGGCCAGACCCATATAGGCCCGGTTTTCAGATAGCTCTGGCCCTAGCGCCTTAAACAGCCGCAATTGCTCCAACACGCCAATGCGCCGCAATTCCAGCACGCGCCCGGCCTTATCCTTCACGCTATCGGCCATTACACCCTCGTCCGGCTTGAGGCGTAGAAATCTAGCTTCTGCGCCACCGGCGCATCGCCCTTGTAAAGCCCCGCGGAGGTTAGCTTGAACACCACATTGTTGAACTGATAGGTCGAGGTCGACCCGTTGGGTTCGTTCACATACTGGTACAGCGTCCCACCATTGATCGTCTGACCATTATGATACGCTGCCTCGATCTGCGCGATAAAATCATCCGCCGCCGAAGACCCCCTGTCGAGCTGGAAGCTTCCGTTCCATCCCTTCGGCAATTCGGCGGCAAGCTGCACCCCGTCCAGCCTGTCCACCCGCAAAGGCTGTGTCACCTGCTGTGCCTCAAACCCGGTCACATGCGCCAGATCCACCCGCCCAAAAGGCCCCATTACCACAATCTGGCAATCACTGCCGACAGTGAATGTATTAAACGGCATTTTCCACCACCCTCACTTCAAGCAGTCGTCGGCACGGTCTGCGCACTCACCTGCACAGTCTGCCCGCCCTGAACATTCACAATGAATTTCTCGTTGATCGCCTGATACTGCACCTGTACCTCCGCCTGCACATATCCAAGCGCCGTGCGGCTCGTCGGATTATTCGACGTGTCACACACCACCGCAAACGGCACGCTCCCATTGGCGCTGCCCAGCATACCCTGCTGTAAAAGTCCGTTCAAAAACGCCAGCAGCGTTGCCCGAATATTCTGGAACAGCGTGGAGTTCACCAGCTGCCCCACATAGCCGCCCATGCCCGCCTGCAAGGTCGCGGCAATATAATTAGTCAGCCTGGTATAATTATCCCCATTGGTCGCTGCCGAAGACGATGAATTATGTCCGCCCCGCACGCCCCAATATGCCCCGCCGGGCTGCGGGTTGGTAATCACATCAATCCCGGCGCTCAGCAGCGCCGCCAGATCCGCGCTAGCATAAGAGGTCGCCGTCGCCCCACCCGGCTGACCGGATTTCTGCGTCCCCACCACCCCATAAAGCGGTTTGTTCAGCGATGACTGCTCCGGCGACAAATTCGCTAACCGTCCAGCCACAAACCCTTGCGGCGAAACCAGTCGCGTTAGCGCATTGGTTTGGTCGAACCAATACACCCAATCACCAAACATCAGCTTGGCCGCATAGGAATCAATACCCGCCTCACCCTTCACGATCACCGCGTTCTCGATTGTATCGCCCGCTGGCCCCGTCAGAATCATATAGATGCTTTCGGAGAGACCAAACTCCATCTGCACACTCCACTGCGTGGCATCGTCGATATCGGCCAGCAGCGCAATCGCACAACCCTGGGAGCGCAGCGCATACATGCCCCGGCGCGGCAGCACGTCGCTGCCCACCAGTGCTGCCGCACTTGCGCCATTTGCGCCGTCACTTCCCGGCGTGCCCGAAGCAAAAAGATACACTCCCGCCACGGGCGTCGCCTGCACCGACTGCGCAGAGGCCACCACAAGCTGAGATGGCCCGCGCAACGCACCATTCCCGGCATTCACCGCATTGGCGATATTCTGCCAGAACAACGCGCCACTTCCGGTGATATTGTCGAACACCTCTGGGCTTTGCCCCGGCAGCGCAATCGTCAACCGCCAGCTATTGGCGGCAGATCCAGCCGAAAATGTCAGCGTCAGATTGTTGCCCGTGCTACCGGTATAAATCGCGGTGAAGATAATCGCACCCAGCACGGAAAGGCTTGCCGCCGTGTCTGAGCCATCTGTCACCCGCACACAGCGGAAATTCGAAGCTCCCTGCTGCACAGCGGTCGCCACCTGCGTGCCCATGTCGTATTTGCGGGCCATCACCGGCCCAAAACTGGCAGCATAGTCACTCATGCTGCCAATTACAGTTGGCTCGCCCACCGGCCCCCAACTTGCCGTGCCCACCACGCCCAAAACATCCGTCGGTACGCCGTTAAGCAGCAAGCTCTGCGGCGGTACAATCTGCACATAAAGATCGGGCACCACCAAAGCGGTCGTATTAATCGCCCCTTGCTGAACAATCGGCATGGTTTAGTTTCCCTTCGCCACTACACGCACAACCGAATCCGCATTTCCGCCGCTCAGAACCTTCTGTATCGTCGCCGCGTCCGTAACCAGGTCTCCCCGTTTGAACGCGCCAAACGGCTTCAACACCACCAGATGAAAATTCATGTCTGCCTCAACTATTATATTGCCCCAGCACAGCCTTATCCACGATCGCCGTCATGGTTCCGAACAGCATCGCCGGCGTCAGTTGCGCCAAGGTCGTCGGATATTCGACCGTGTAAATCAGGTCCCGCCGGTAGAGTGCCGCATTGGCGCTTTCATCGGTTGTCGTTGTGTTCTCGAACCTGATTCGCCCATAGGCGCCATCCGCCAACGAAATAAAATCATTCGCCATCAGCGCCGCATCCAAAACCGGCGCAATTTCATCGCGCAGGGCAGGGCAGGGGCACCACATCGCCACCCTAAATTCCTGCACCTGTCGCCTTATCTCCTGCAACGCGCCAGCTCCCGCCACCACCCTTGCCGTAAAATGCGTGGCCTCGGGCACAACCAGCTTGGTGCCATTATATTCCACAATCCATCCGCCCTGGCGCAGCATCGCCGCCAAGTTGCTTGCCACCGTCGCCGCACTGTCATTGGCCTGCACAGCGTATGGGTAGGTCTGCCCATCCACCAGCACCCCTGCCAGCAACCCCGCTGAGCATGTGCCAAAAAAACTTGCCTCCAGCCCTGCAACGCTCGCTGTCAGCGTTCCCGTAGCGGGCGTTAAATTCTGCCAAATCCGCGGGTATCGCGTCACATTCTTCGCCGCCGCATCGGTAGCACTCACGGAAACATGCGCCATCCCTGCAGCCAAATCCGCATCCAATACCGGCGCCACTGGCCAACCGCGATAAATCTTTACCGCAGCTCCCACCGCACTCGCGGCGGCTGTGCCTGAAGGATAAATTCCGTTCGCCGCAATCGCCGCAATCGCCGCTTCAACATCCGCCTGGTCCGCCATCAGCGCACCGCCTGCACGGCGGAAAGCCGCCACACGCCAGCCATCTCTTCAACTGAGGTCACCGTATAGCGTTCGTTTCGTTCATTAATCAAAATATCCGCCACCTGTGGTGTCACTCCTTCCAACACCGGCAGCAGCGCGGTAAACCCCGGCACTTTCGTATCATCGGGCAGCCCGTTGCGCGTCCTGTCTCCGGTCCCGCCCGCCAGCAAGCTCGCCGGAAACCCGCTCAGCACCGGCATGTCCGTGCCCGGCCCCACCGCGCCATAGCCATTCAGCCCAGCCTGCCCCAAAGCCCCAGGCCGCGCCAAAGCCAGCGTGGCATTGGTCATCACCACCAGCATCGGCTTCGGCGGCTCAATGCTCGCCACAAACACAACACCTTCCGGCCCGGCCAGATAATCCCCCACCTGCAAATAAGACCAATCCGCCCAGGCCTGCCGGAACGGCACACCAAACCCGCTCGGCCCGCTCACCGCCCCGCCAGGCAGCACAAAGGCCACGCACAGCCGCAGAAACCGGTTTTCCAGCTCCAGCGGCTCACACGGCCCCGCCGCGCGGTACGCATCGTGCAAAAACCCCACCCGCCGCGCGGCACACCCAGCGCCATAGGCCAGCCTGTCCGCCAACCGCAGACCATCCATCTCACACCACCAGGCTTATGCCGCCAGACTGCGCCAATGCCGGCCCAGGCGGCACGCCCAGAAACCCGCATAAACGCCGCCGCCAGCCATCGAACAAATTCATCCGGTCGCGCAGTTCATCCGCATTATGCGTCCACGCCGCGGCACTCTCTGTGTCCAGATTATCCGAGGTCGGCGGCACGGCCGCCTCCAACGAGGCAAGTGTGGAGATATATTGCAGCGTCACCGCCACCTCTGCGGCGGCCAGATTATTCATGCGGTATTCCAGAGTCCCAAAGGCCTGGAAAAACCGCCAGGAATTAAACCCCGCCGCCCCCGCCCCATAGGCCGGATACCCGCAGAACCGCCGGATATCGGCCTTCTGCCCGTCGGTAAACGCAACCGGCAAGGTGTCGGACATCAGTATGTGTCCCCATCGCCACGGGTGAAATACACATTGCCCGTCCCGGTGCTCAACACCACAGCGGCATTGGTCACAAACGGGCCTGCATCCACGAGCATCCGGCTGCCTGGCGGCACCGGCGTGTCGCTCAGCCCCGCCACCACGCCAGAAGCAGCCGCCAGTCGGAAAAACGCAACGGCAGTACTGGCATTATAAACCAGCACCGCTTGGCCGCCGCCGGCCAGCGCCACATTGGCACTCGTCGTGGAAGCAGAAGCCCCCACCGTCCCGGCAGGACGGAATGGTTGTGTTGAACCTGTCGCCATCCTCTGCCTCCTTAGCCCACATGCTCAAGCAGCACCGCGCGCTTGTAATTCGCGTTGGTCGCGGTCGGCACGGTGGTCGGCGTTGTGGTGGTGTCGGACGGCGCACAAAACCCGCCAATCCAGTACCAGCTCTGCGCAATAATCTGCTGCAGCCGGTCAATCGGCTCGCGCGTCACCATCGCCACACCGTCAATCACCTGCACCAGACTGTCTTTCGGCGCCACATCATCCGCGGCCATTCCGGCGAAATCGCCTTCGATCAGCGCACCCTGGCCGCACACAATAGGCCGGCGCACATTCAGCCCGGCAATGCTGGGATGCGCCTGCACATAGGCCTCGGTCGTGGTAATAAAGCGTAAGCCAAGGAAATCACTCACCATGCCCTGCTGGAACACCGCATTGGCCGAGGTCGCGCCCTGGAACAATTGCTTGAAATCCGCATCGGAGAACAACTGCCGCGCGGAAACCGGGTCGAGATAGCAGTTGTAGACACCCTCCACCGTCGGCACGGCATTGCGGCGCAGCAGCGCCACCGCATCAAGCAGGCTGCCCATGGTCAGCGTGTCGGTCGCCTGCAAAGCAGCAGTGTTTAACCGGTTTGCCGGCCGTACAATCGCACTGGCGGTAGCAGCCTGCACGGCATTGCCCGCGGTGGCATCGGCCACCGTCACATTGGTCGAAAAGGTCAACTGGCCAGAAATGCCGCCCGGCGCGGTGGAGGCATTGGTCGCATCCGCCATAACACTCACCAGCGTGTAGAGCCCCCCACCCACAGTCACGGAAAGCGGCGCGCTAGCCGAAACCGCCTGCTGCAAGCCATTCACGAACACAGTCTGAAAGCCGCGTATGTCATCCACTTCAACAACCGGCCCGGCACTGGTTAGCGTGGTGGAGACGCGGGTATTGCCACCAAAATACGGTGCAAACAACGCATTGCGCGCCAGCTCGTCGAGGCTTCGCGCCGCCTGCTCGCCATTGGTCGCGGCGTTCTGCAAAAACTGCGAGGCAATGCCCACGCGGCTTGTTACCATATTGAGGTCTTGCGTCGCGGCGTAGAAATTCAGTGCGATGGTGTACTGCTCCACCCCCCAATTGCTGGAAACCAGCCCGTTATCCAAATTGGTATTGGTTGCGGCCGCCAGCGGCGTGGTCACACTTGGCTTCAGTCCAGCGCGCGTCTTGGTCAGCGTCTCACCAATCCCCACCGCAAACTCCTCACGGTCGGCAATCATGCGGTATCCAAGTCTGGATTTCAGCGCGACCTCAAACTCCCGCTCCAAAAACCCCTGTTGAATAATCGGCTGCAGCGCAGCCGGGAAGTTCTGAATTCCCATTGCCTCGTATTCCCTGAAATTTAAACGTGAACGCACAAGCCAGAGGCAACCCCGCCCTGGCCTTCATCAATCCTGTTTTAGAAATCCGTTTACCGGCGCTTCAACAGCGCCGCCCGTGCGCTCAACCACTCGTCGCGGCTCATCTCGGTGGCCATGCGTTGCCGTGGCGGCTCCGGCCTTGGTGCGCTGGCAGCAGCGGAGGAGGATTTCCCGCCCCCAAACAGCCAAGGCTTGGTCCGCTTCAACTTTGCCAGCACAGCGGGCGCATCGGTAACCTCGCCATCTTCATTCACCCGCAATTCATCAGCATCAATCAGCTTCAGCCCATCCAGATCGACCATCCCGGCCTTCACTGCCTCAGCCTTCAACTCGGCCCGGATAATCCGCGCCTGCGCCTGTGCCTGTGCCCGTTCCAGCGCCGCCTCGGCCGCCTCGGCCCTCAGCTGCCAGTTTTCACCAGCCGTAATTTCATCACTCATGGCGCATCCTGATCAATTGCATTCAACTCCGCCTCGACATCATTGACGAAATTCGCCGCCGCCATGGTCTTGATGCCCGTCTCTTTCGACATCTGGCCGGCATTCACCAGCGTCGCCACGGCCTGCGCCTCCTTCAGCCGGTCATCGGCCGAAAGCGGATACCAGCGCGGCCAGCGCAAACTCAGTCTCTGGCTCATGTCCAAGGGCGGCACCGCTTCGCCTTGCACCGTCAGTGGAAACACCTGCGAGGCCCTCACCACCATCTTCGCCAGAGCCAGAATCCCGCCATCGCCATAAGAGATCCGCAAATTATCCGCGAGCCAGATCAGCCCCTGATTCATCAGCTCCAACGCCCTGCCAGATTGCGGCGCCGCCAGCTTCTCCGCACTCGCCCGGTTGCCGTGCACACTCTCCAACGCAAACTCCCGTAGCGTGCGCACATAAGAAATCACTGCTTCCGCCGCCGTGCCGCCAATCTCCAGCAGCTTGGCGTCACCCTTTTCAGAAACAACCAACGCATTACCAGCACCTTTCACAATCTCACTGTCGCTGGTCGCGGGTTCTTTAATCAGCAGCGTCGGGTCAGAGCTATATTTCAGCCCCCGGCCAGCTTGGCTCAGCTGGTAATCAATCTCGATATTCGTATCGATGGCACATCTGAACGTGCAGGCCCCATCCACACCCTCGCCGCCCGGCAAATTTTTAATCCACACCAGCGGCACAAACCCCAGCCCATGCGCCACGCTACGGCTTTCATCTACCACCGGTTGCGCCATCTTATCGTCTATCGGCCAGGGTGCAAACCAAGTCTCAGCCTGCGCGTCCCATATGCGCTGAAACCAATACAGCCCCACCGGGTCCACATCTTCATAGCCCTGGGCGATCAAATCGGCGCCGCTCACCTTGTAGCGCTCGGTCACCCGACTCAGCATATCGGGCGCCTCAACGCTCCATACTGGCGTCAGGTACAGGCTCTCCAACACCGAGAAGAATACCCGCCCGCCCAACACCCGGAACTGCACCGCTACCGATCCTACAGCCCCGCGTAACGCCGCATCAATCATCACCTCGTTCAGCCGCGCCTCAGCGAATATATCTGCCAGAGCCCGTCGCAGCACCGCATCCTTCGCCTCGATCGCCGGAAAATGCCCTGCGCTGAACAGCAGCGCTACGGAATCCTCCACCACCACCCGGCACAACCCGTAGCGCACAGAAGGGCGGCGCAGCCGCAGCGGAACATATTCTCCTGCTCCATTGCGCTCTTCATGAAACTGGTAGGGTAGATTGTCATACAGCGTGCCATCCAGGACCCGTCTTAACGCCTCCAACCGCGCCACGCGCGGCGCCATCGCCCCATCCACCGGTATGGTGCCGCAAATCGTATCGAACATTCATCACTCCGTCATTGCGCCTACAGCGTGGCAATCCCCCGCTGCCACAGCGCGGCCTGTGCTCAGCGCCCCAGCAACGGCACGTTCATCCGCCGCGCCGGTGCCTGTACAAAAATGGCCAAACTATTCACCGCGCGTGAGAGCGCATCGATCTGGTCATCGTGTGACCCATGCGGAAACTCTCGCATCTCCGCCAGAAACGCGTCATTCCAAGCTCCGGCCACAATGGCGAAATTCCCTGCATCCACCTGCGTCGCTGCCGGCATCGCCCGCACCAGCTTGGCATCTCGTTCCGGGCTCGATACCACCCGAAACCCCACCAAGCCGCGCGTGAGCATCGCAATCTGCGCCGCCCCGGCCTGGCCAGGGTCCTGCGGCAAAGAAATTACGGTTCCCGTGCCATCCAGCCGCGCAGTATCCTTAATCGCCGCCTCCACCTGCGCAGGCGAACCCTGCAACCGACGCACATCCAACACCACGAGCCGGTCATCTTCGGTCATGCCCAGCTTCAGCCCCACCGTATAATCCGGCCGCCGCCCCGGCCCGGGCTGGCTCGCCGCCAAATCCCAGGCCCGCAGGCTCGTCTTCACATCCGGCGCCGCCGCCAACCTGCCCACCCCGCCAATGCGAAACAGCCCGGCTTCCTTGGCCGTTGGCGCCTGTTGATACATCGCCGCGAATGCCCGCTCGCCCACTTCCAGCCGCCGCCGCCCCAGCGCCTCAACGCTCTGCAATGTCGGCCACAACGCCTCGCCAACACCCCGCCCCAGTGGGTCATCCGCCTCCGCCAGCGCCGGCAGCCTTAAACAGCGCCACCCGCCCTCGGTCGCCAACAGCCGCCCGGCCAGATCATCCTCATGCCAGCGGGTCATGATCAGCACGATCCGCCCGCCCGGCTTCAACCGCGCCGTCAACTCCGCCCGGTACCAATCGAACAGCATGTCCCGCTGCGGCTGGCTCTCCGCCTCCGCCCAGCTCTTCACCGGGTCGTCGATCACAATCAGATCCGCCCGTCGCCCCGTAATCGGCCCGCGCACCCCAGCGGAAAAATACTCCTCGCCGCCCGCCAGCGAAAATCTGGACGACGCCTTCGCCGCCTTCGCGATCTCAACCCCCAGCCACTCTCCGTGCCGGACCAGCGTCGCCCTCACGCGCCCGCCGAAATAGTGCGCCAGAGATGCGGTATGCGCCGCCGCAATCACCTGCGCGCCCTGGCAACGCGCCAGAAACCACGCTGGAAACAGCACCGAACCATAGGTCGATTTCGCGGACCCCGGCGGCATCTGCACCATCAACCGGTCGCACCGCCCCTCCGCCACATCCTGCAATTGCCTGATCAATAACTCATGATGCGGGGCAGGGCTCTGCCCCGCATCGCTCATCGCCCGGCGGGAAAATTCAAGAAGCCCCGCCGCATCGCCTAGCCTGTTGATGAAGTCCCCGCCGTGTTCAGTAGAACCAGTGTGAAACGAGATATACGTCAAACTGGGGCAGGTGGGCAATAAGAAAATAACGTACAGTTAGAAATAATGTCTATCTGCAAGCCCCACTTCAATCAGCTTTATCGCCTGTCCATGCCAACGCTGTACAGATTTATGATCGGCGCCCAACACTTCCCCCAACCGCCGCCAGGCAAACAGGTGGCGTCCCGTTAGTGGATGCACCAACGCCCGCGCCCCGGCGATCCGCCGCAGCACATATTGCTTCTCAGGAATAAATAATAACCACCCGAAAGCCTCGTCCATCCGCGAAACCGCCGCCGCGGAGGGTGCGGGCGGCTTCATCTTGCCTGCATCCCAGCCATAGGCATCAAGTGTCGTATGCACCACATCAAGTTTTGTTACCCGTAACCTCGTGGAATACCCTCGTGAGGGCATGGCCAGCATCGCCGCGCCGGCCTCTTCCAGCCGCTCCACAATCTCTTCCGTCGTTATTGTCCCAACCATCATTCGTCTCCTTCAGGAAAAGGCGCGTCCGTTAACAGCCTCCAAGTCAGCGGGTGCCCCGCCCGCAAGGGCGGCCTGTTAGGGTCATCAAGTCCTTCCTCATCCTTGCTTTTCATTACGGGCGCCTGACGCAACGGCAGCGCTGCCCGCAAACGCCGGCCTCGCTCGATCACCGTATTCCTGGACAGCCCAAGCTCCTTGCCAATAGCCGCCCACGTTGCTCCCCCTCCTCGCATATCAACAATCACCCGATCGGCGGTTGGTGTCCAAACCCTGGCCTGCGGCATGTCATCCTCCATCTGTCTGCCAAAAAGTTAATATAACTAACGAATTACGTCAAGAAATACTAACATTGTGTTTGCGCTTGGTCGTGTTAGAGTGCCCCATGGCATCGAAAAAGCAGCCCACCGCCGAAACCGTTGGCGCCAGAATCCGGGCTTTGCGCCTCGCCTCCAACATGACTCAAGATGAGTTCGCGGAAAAACTGAACGTTTCCCGCTCCGCCATCGCGCAATGGGAAACCGACCGCGCCGGCCAAATCCGTGAAAACATGGAGAGGATCGCGAAGGTTCTCAACACTTCGCTCGGCTATCTCGTTTCGGGGGAAACCGGCTCCCTGGTCGGTGACGAGCTTGCCTTGGTGCGGCTTTACCGCGCCTGCTCGACAGAAGATCGCAGAATGCTTCTGCTCACTGCCCGCCGGCTGGCCAAGGGCTAG
>JAEHJW020008518.1_pt1 | contig 13677 bp, 25 predicted proteins | sample 9271431 | NCBI WGS metagenome assembly JAEHJW02
AATTGTGCGGAGCGTACACGCATCAGGTGTGAGCGCTATTGCCGAGTTTTTGCGCCACTGTGTTTTACAGGATTTTCACGGGTTTTTATCTGTGGGGCATAGTTGCGGTGATGAAAAACTGGACGAGTCCGTATCCCATCATTACAAATCGAGACTAAGCTTTCAGGAGGGGGCGGACTTTTCGATGTTCGTTGCTTTTTTGATAGAGGGTTTAAGTGGGAGATTGTAAAAATGTTCGCAACAGAGTTTCCAACGCTCTCAAACGATTGAACAATCGGATTTAATCCAGTATTATTTACGCACCTGCCCAAACGGGGTTAACTATTACAACCGTTCGGCACCAAGCGGGTATTTTGGGAGGGGGTACGTTTCTGATGTTAGCATTTCTTGCAAATAGGGGGGAAGCATGATGTATTACATTATTGAGGGGGATTTGAAAATTGTGCGGAGCGTACACGCATCAGGTGTGAGCGCTATTGCCGAGTTTTTGCGCCACTGTGTTTTACAGGATTTTCACGGGTTTTTATCTGTGGGGCATAGTTGCGGTGATGAAAAACTGGACGAGCCGGTATCCCATCATTACAAATCGAGACTAGGCTTTCATGAGGGGGCGGACTTTTCGATGCTCGTTGCTTTTTTGATAGAGGGTTTAAGTGGGGGAGTGTAAAAATGTTCGCAATTTTACGCATGGTTATATTTATCCTCACCGTAGTTTTTTGCGAATTTTATTTACTTGAAAATCTAGGGGACATACCAATGGGCGAAATACAAAACGAGATTAGATCAAATTTAAGTGAACTCATTTCTTTGCAGGTAATAAATTCTGTGAGTTTTTGGGTATGGGTCAAACTTTCGTGAGTATGGCACTTGCTATACATAGTCAAACTGATATGTGATTAACAGGCCCTATGGGTGCTGGCCTATTAAAGTACCCAAAAAAATTAAACTGGAGTGTAAAATGATTATCACCAAAAAAATTTCCGTTGCGGGTATCAATTCGATTCGTGGAGGGTTCAAAGTCAAGCGGGTCGATGAGGGGTTTTTGCCCTTTGACACATTTTTGGGAATGCGGGTCATGGGGATTACCCATGATTACAACGAAAAAGTTAGTGACAACATGGGAGTCAGTTATCAATTCTTGGGGGAATTTCGCGCCTGGAACCGTGAGGGTACGGAGTTTGCCAGCCCCGTTTGTTACCTGCCGGAGCCAGCGCAGGGGATTTTGAAAGCGGGTCTTGACGGGACAGATGGGAGCGTGGAGTTTGGGTTTGATGTGTTTATTAAATATAATAAAACTGCTATTCTAGGTTATGAGTTTCTGTTGGAGAGTTTGCTGGATGCGAAACCATCAGAGGGGTTGGCACATTTGGTTAGTCGTGTGCATGGTGTGGCTTTACGGGGCATTATCAATGACCCTATCAATCCACCGGGTAGTGAAACCCAGGGGGTTCCTGTGGGTGAACCTGAAACGAAACCGGCCAATGATAAAAGAAAATAATAATTTTAGCGGTTAGTATGTGTAAATAACCCTGATGTGTTTAGTCTCTTGCATCAGGGTTTTTTATTGGGAGGGTTTATGGCTTTTGATCGTGCCGAGTGGGTAGCGTTGGGTGGAAAAAGCCGAAACTACCGGAACAGTTTTACAGGGGAAACGCTGTCCAGGCGGCAGTTTGACAAATTGGCTGGACGTATTCCTGTTAGTTACGAGCGTAAAGCAAAAGCCAACGCAACGCCTGAACAGGTGTTGAAACCTGCCAGGGGCCGGACGGCGTATCACGGAGATGCATCCTCCAGGGGATTGGAAATCGCAAGACGGATGGATGTTTCACGTGAAACAAAAAAGGAAAAGGCGATTACAGAGAAATACAAACGGAGGGTGGACAGGCGGCATAGGGAATGGGAGATTATCAAAGATTCCTCCTTTGGAAAATCCAGTGCCAGGCGGATTCGTGTAGATTTTGATGTGGAGGCTATTGAACGCGCCAGGGTGGCCGGAGCGCGTAACCCGCATATTTTTGGGTATCTGGTTTATCTGGATTTTTTGAACCCTGTAGATGGTTCAGACGGGGCTTTTAACGTATTGAAGGCGCGGGACATTAAAAAACCTTATACGGAGGATGATTTTGAGCGTATGGAGGAATTGGCTTTTGAAAAATCGGTAACTTCGGGTATGCAGTTTTTGGTTTATGGGTGTACTGTCGAATTTTTGTTGAGGATGGATTATGTCAGATCAAAACGAGAGAAAGCCAAAGCGCGGCAAAGAAAAAAAGTATTCGGCAAATGAGGTCACGGATGAAACGGTTATTTATGGGGCATTTGATAGTGAAACTGCTGGGCTGGGTGGTGAATTATTGATGTTGCAATGTTCGATAATGGGGGAAAGTAGAGTTTTCACTGGTGAGCACAAATTACGTGACTTTGTTGATTACTTGGGAAAGTTTCCCAGCCCTTGTATTTGGTATGGTTGGCATACAGCATATGACTGGCGATATATTATCCCATATTTAATAGAGCGCCAGTTTCATTGTGAGTTCAATTTGAGAACAGAAAGCGACATTTATCAAGTTACATTCTCTTATTATGAATCCCAAATTGTAATGCGAGATGCCGCTGCGTTGTTCAAGCCTGGTACTCGGTTAGCAGATTTCTCCCGTAGTTTCACGCCAGAGTTACCGAAGATGGAAATTGATATAGAGTTTTTTGATATTAACAATCCAGAGCATATCGCTTATGCGATTCGTGACGTTGAAATACTCACATTGGGGCTGCCGCGTTTTAATGCACTGGCTAGTAAACATTTTGGGGTGGGTCTGGGGCATACAGCGGCAGGGACAGCGATGAAAGCCTGGCAGCGCACGATACCCGAAGGGGTATTTTATAAAACATCTAAGATGGATGACAGGGAAGCGTACATTAGAGACAGTTATTACGGAGGATTAGTGTTTCTAACCCGTAATGATCTGCTAACCAGTGAGGGGGATAAACCCGTAGCGAGAACCTATGATATTAACTCCAGTTATCCCTATGTAATGGACACGTTTGGGGTTCCAGATGGTCGGGTAATCGAAACAGACGATTATCAATTGGGAATGATGGGAATTTATCACGTTAAAGTGCGAACCCCTGATGATCTGGTGATTCCGATCTTACCCGGACGTGACGCGCGGGGTAATATGCGCTGGAGAAGGGGGGTATTTGAAACGAAAGTAACAAACCGGGAATTGATATTCGCAGTTGCTAATGGATACGAAATACTAGACATATATTCGGGTCTGGCATTCGAGGAAACTATACACCCGTTTTCTGATTACATTGCGAAATGCAAACGAATTAGAAAGGAATTTAAGGGCCAAACGGAGGAGGACGTTGGTAAACTTTTTCAGAACTCACTTTACGGAAAATATGCCTCCAGACGTGAGCGAAGAAGTGTATTTATGCCGCAATCTGATGAGGAATGTTTTGACGCTATCCCCCTGGGCATTTCGGGTTTATGGGTTAAAACAGACATTCATGATGGGATGAGATGCCGCCCGGAATGGGCCGTTTTCATTACCGCCCACGCGCGTTTGAGATTACTGCAAACAGCCTATAGCGTTGGGGTTGACCGTTGCATATATGGTGATACAGATAGCCTCACGATTCTGGATGGTTATGAGTCTGCAATTGATACAGGTTCGGAATACGGACAATTCAAATTGGAAAAATCGTGGCGCAAATTCCGTGCAATTGCACCAAAAGTTTACAGTGGGGAATTGATGAATGGTTCCTATATTGGGGCTGCGAAGGGATTACCCCGCAAATCCATTACCGATCAAAATTGGTTGGATTTGATTGAATCCGGCCAGAGTAGCGCCAGTGCGTTGAGTTTATCTGGTTTGGTTGTGGGAATGAAAAAAGGTTTTGCCCCAGCCAGTGTATTGGATAGAAAATCATCCGATCTTTCAAACTCCAGTAATTATGAACAGTTGACAGGAAATAGAGTTAGGGTTAAATTAGCATCATGAAACCAAAATGCAAAATTTATTCATTCGCAAAAGCCGTTGCTAAAAAACAGCAACGGGAGGCATTGCGTTTGCTAATTTTGAGTGATAAAAACCTTTTCACAGTGAGGGTGGGGAATGGCTATAGACGTGTTGCGCTTGACTTATACCCGACAAACCCAATTACCCAATAATTACGGGTATAGGTTTACAGAAGATGGCTGCCACGCGCTAAACAACACAGGCGGACGGGTAACTATCAAATCGATTTTGGATGATAATACCGACCTCGACATAACCCGTATCTGTAATGGGTTTTTTGGGAGGCCAAATTACTGGCCTAATGATGGATGGTATAGAAAAGTTCGTTATGAAAGGGACACGAAATTTTTATCCGTAACGGATTGGTATAATGGAATTGGCACATTATGGGACACCTATTTTGGTTATCGTGATATTAGTAACTATGGATATTTTGCATACGCGCATTTCACATCCGAATTCGCGTATTGGTTTGGGATAGAACCGCCTGGAGTCCCTCTCCCCACTAACGGTTTAGTCCGTTGTTCCATTGGCGATCTATTCAAAAATTTTGAGATATTATCTGGTGGGCCTCCGTATTTTTCATACACATGGAATTATTGGAACACATTAGTAGTTGGCCCCAATGCCCAGGATTTTAACTACATTGTAGATGGCATGAGCGGTGCTATAGGGGGGTTATCATTCCCAAGGTATAAAAATTTTTTGGATATGTTATGCAGAGCCACTCCTGGACAGTGGCAAACTAGTACAGGCTCCACGCGCCCAATGTATGACCCCAATAACGGGGTAATTTGCGCGTTTGTTGGGGCGGGTTATAACCAGTTAGATAACAATCTGGTGATAAATGGGGAACAACCCGGATGGGGGTTTTTTCAGTGGCGGGGGGCAGGGAATGAACAATTTTTAGTGGGAATGTCCCCCGGTTTGTATCCAGGGGTTAACGCAGTTTGTCAAGGCATGTTCACTGCTAATGCGACGATATATGCTCTGTTTAATGGGCCTAATGGGTACATGGATTTGTATCAATTAGGGCCACAATTTCGGTATGAAATAAAACCGTTGGTAATGAATAACCATACATTAGGAGTAAAACGATGACACAATTAGTTCAGAATTTGACTAACTATCTGGTACCCGCAATTGGTAACATTGCGGGTATTGGGATGGGTATCAATCTATCGGCTACGGAATACCCTGTAAATTTTCAGCAAGTGGGAAATAATGGAGTCCCGTTTGTCCCCCAATCTGTTTATGTGGACAATAGCGCAGGGACGGGTACGGTAATTATCAAATCCCAGGGCCTCAATTTCAATTGTTGCGCGGTTCCCCCTGGGGCAGTTCAGGCGGTAAATTTCCCATCAATTGCGAATGATACGTATCTAATAACCGGGGCAGGTAATGTTAATCTCGTTTGGACGAACGCACCAGCATTGGGCGCACCTTCGGAAGTTTCGGCTACAATCACGGGAAACCCGGGCGTAAACGCAACAATCACCAATTCCGAACTCAACACAACCATTTCACCAAAATCGATTGACCCGCATTATACGAGTATATCAGGCGCGGCAGTTAGCGCCATTTTTACCCCAACGGTTGTTAATTCAAACCTGATTAAATTGGTAATGAGTTTTTCCGAAAACTCCACATTAGCGGCAGCAGGTTTGACCACGCTTTCAGTAACCAGCAATGCTAATGGGGTTTTGTTGTATAAACAAAACGTATATCTACCTGCTGCAACAGCGGCAGTATCTATTAACACGCTTCCTATCGTGTTAGATTTTCCCACGCTTGCACAAAACGCTTTCAATTCCGATTTTACCGTAGCACTTAGCACCGCACTAGCAACCGGAGTTTTGGATATTAACGCCTATTTTGATTAACCGGAGGAATGAACTATGTTTGGATTTTTGAAGAACGGATTTTCACTTACTGATCTACCATCAATTGTTAAAGCGGTTGACGATTCCTGGAAGGCTCACCTTGCGGATGTGGAGGCTGAATTTGGGGCAGTAAAAAACCGATTGACAATTCTGGAGGAAAAACTTGGGATAGTTTCCCAGCCTCCCGCTTCAACCAATCCCACACCTGTAAACAGTGAGGATGCTAACCATGCCTGATGAAAAATTAGACGCACCCGAGGTCGTTGTTATTACTCCAGAAGCACCGCCCATTGTGGTTGTTCCTCCGGTTCCAGAAACCAGTGATCTTGCAACGCAAGAGATAATCAAACTCAACAACCTAGTAATGGAGTTGATTTCCAGTCGTGATCTGATAAATGAATTGACTATCAAAATGCGAGATGATCTGGACGGGGTAATTAGCCGCGAGGAAGGTTACAGATTCGATATTTCCAATATATATGATCGTTTGAATGAAATGTCAAAAACGGAGGAACCTGCCACACCAGAGGAAAGTATTCCAGAAGAAATCATTGTCGAGGAAAAACAAGCAATCGAGGAAGTACCCGAGGCCCAACGCAAGCGCAGGGGTTTTATTGAAAATTTAATAGGATAATAAAATGGATACCACAGAAACCGCAGGGGAAAATATCCCAAGTAACCAGATTGAAGAACCCGCACCTGAAATTACTCCACCCAAAAAAGCGCGTGGCCGGCCTCGTAAAATCCCAATTGAGGAAACCATAGGGCAAGAAACAGAGCGCAAAACACGCGCAAAAAAGAAGCAGGGTTTTGATGATGCTGATCGCAGCGCGTTAGCGGGGCAAATCAAAGGATTGCATGAAATGTTCGCGCTAATGACGGGAATGGAGTTTCTTTGCATTACCGATAAAGAAAGCGTGCTATTATCTAATGCAATCGTAACGGTTGCTGATGAATATGGCCTCGCGTTAAGCGGCAAGACCGGCGCGTTTTTGCAGATCATTGGCACGTTTGCAATGGTTTATGGGCCTCGATTGATGCATTATCGTGTCGTAATTCACGCCCACAGGGCAAAACAACAGGAGGGAACAACAGTGGATCACGAGTCGAATGCCCAGCAATAAATTACCGGAATTGCGCCCTGGACAACGCGCAATGGTAGCGGGTAGAACGGGAATGGGAAAAAGCACGCTGGGGTGCTGGCTCCTATCCCGTTCAAACTCGCATTGGTTAATACTCAACCCAAAACACACAAAATCGTATCAGGGTTTGGAAGATCAAAATACAATCACCAGTTTTGATAAGAAGCGGGTTTCCCAATCCCTGGAGAAACATCGCTTTACTATTTTCAATCCTGAAAATATCGAATCAGGGGTTGAATACCTCGATCTGATTGTCGAATGGTTATCAGAAACATATGACAATGTGGGCCTATGTTGTGACGAACTCTATACCATGCACAAGGGCAATGCACAGGCGGGTTCGGGGTTAATAGGGTGGTTAACTCGTGGTCGTGAGAAAAAACAAAGTTTCCTGGGATTGACCCAAAGACCACGCTGGATTAGTCAATTTATTTTTTCCGAATCTGATTACATTGGAAGCCTCGACCTCACGTTAAATGATGATCGGAAACGCATGAGTGAGTTAACTGGTCATGATATTTTCATGGAACGTCAGGAGCCATATAAATGGCTCTGGTATGATGTGGCAAAGGATCACATTCGGAAATTTGGGCCGGTTCCTGTTGCACCCAAAACCGAAAATGGGAAATAATCACTTGACAAACAAGGGTGGCTTATGATAAATATGGCGCTAATGGGTGCCTTACCTGGCCCTGGGCTAATTTCAATTTTTCGAGGGTTAAATAAAATGGGTGAAGTACGCATCAATCTAACCAATTTCATCACGGTAGGCGCGATGGCTTTTGTTGGCGTATGGTTGATTAACCACGGCCTTACTTATGCTGGTAAACCCACATGGAAAGCGTGACATGAAAATCAATATTCCTGATTTTCTCAAGGTTTCTGTAATGGGATTTGTTTTTATTTGGGCAGTCAATCATGCCCTGGACAAATTTGGATTAACACAATACAAGGCATAATGACATGACAACTCAAACCCAATTGACACCCTCCCAACAAAATACAATTGCGCGGGAAATGTTGCTACAAACCGGTATTAGCATGGTGAAACAATTGCCGGTTAATGCTGGCAATGCCCCAGGTGCAAACATCCAAATTCCATTGCAACGCATGGGGATTTTGACCGGAGTAATGTTGCATTTCACGGTTGATATGGATATTACCTCAGCAGCAACCGCATCGGCATATGGCCCCTGGAATCTCGTCCAAAACATTTCCTATACGGATTTTGCAGGAGTTAACCGGACAAACACAAATGGTTGGCAACTGTATGCTGGACAGGCGTTGAAGGCACTCGATTTGCCAGGCGTATCCAGTTACGGAACTGCACCTGATGGAATTTCTGGAATTGGTGCCATCAATACCAACATCCTACAGCAACCGACAGCAGTAAACGCAACGGCTCAAATGCAGTTTGGATTGTATCTCCCAATTGCGTATGACCCCACAAGCGATTTGCGTGGTGCAGTGATGACCCAAACCAATATAGGGGAACATTACATTACGATCAATACCAGTAATGCAATGGTGGGTACCGACCCCTGGGCATATCCATATACTGCTGGGACGATTACAGGCACGACCATTTCCGTTCAAGCCTATCAGATGTATATCCAACCGCAAAATATGACCGCTGCAATGTTGCCGTTAATTGATCTCTCAACAATCTACGGTTTTGAAGGTGGATACAAAACCACGGCAAATATCGCAGGTAATCAATCTACGTTTATTAACTACCCGAACAATCGCAGCATTTTGGGAACGTTGATTAACTACGAAAATGGCGGGGCTTTCACGTTGAATGAAACCGATATTTCGCTGGTAACAATGCTGGTTAATTCAAATACACATTTTCGCGAATTGTCGCCCCGCCTGGTGCGTGAACAAATGCGGCATATGCTGAAAGGTGATCTCCCATCAGGAACCTATTATCTCGGCTCACGGAGACAGCCTATCCTCACCCAGCAATACGCAAATGTCCAGGCTAAAATGGATGTGGTTACTGCTAATGCGGGTACTACCCAATTCCTCTCCCAATTCGAGGTGTTGTACCCATCCGGCACACCATTGCCAGGCGTTACGCCATAATTAAAGGGTATCCCCCAGAAATGGGGGATAATCTATAATGAACAATATCGTGAACAACAAAGTTTTTCAAGAAGGAGCTTTTCTCCTGGGTTTCCTGCTTCTATTGGGTGCATGGAAATTCGGAATTGAAGGGCTAATGGAATGAAAAAAGCAAACGCTTTTGGTTGGGTGCTGTTATCTTTTCCCATTTATCTTTTGGTGACGGGAAAACTTGATTCTTATCTGGTGTTGGCATGAATCAATTGTTGATAGGGTTGTATGCTGTCTGGATGCTAATGGTTGCCTATAAAGGCAATTCATCAGCAGCATTAGCGCAAATCCAGAAAGATGCGCCTGGTTTTTTACCCTGGCTGGTTAGCGTCATCGTATTATCACTGTTGTACGATAACCCATCCACCCAAAAAGCAGTAAAGCCGTTTTTGTTTCTGATCGTTTTGGTTTTCGTATTGCAAAATTTCCCCACTTTGAAAGTGGAGTTTCAACGTATCTATTCGGGTGCAACAAACCCGACAACTAAAGCCACCACTGTACCGTAATTAACCGAGGATTAGAAAATGGGAGATGTTGCAAAAGATTTGACAGGAATTGCGATGGCAATCGTGGGGGTAGCAGTTCTCACGGTTATATTACGCCCATCCAGCCAAACAACTCAAGTAATCGGTGCCGCATCAGGCGGGTTCTCCCAGGCACTAAGCACCGCAATGGGAGGGGGGTTTTCTGGCGGGTATGGCGGATATGGGGGCTATTCCGGTGGCGCTTCCATGTACGGGATTCCCTAATATGTTTTTCAATTACCCTAACAATGCGTCATTAAACTATCTGATAGGAAACCCGGTTTTCAATCCCGGCCCCCCGGGGTCAGGTGGTTTAATGGAAAGCGCAAATATGCGGCCCATTCCCGCAATGGCTATGGTTCCATCCATTACAATGGAAAGAGGAACCCCTGGCATTGCAATCCCCCCACCTTGGGCAATTGTTAATAACAACCCAGCCAGTCTCCCATTCAATAACCTGTTTATTTCCGGGTTTCTGCAAAAATCACAGGGGTAATAAAATGAGTTCAGGATTAGGTGGCATTTCATTCAATAGTGCGCCATTGGTGCTCAATTCAGCAGGTAATACTCAAACCCCTGTTGGCTCTGGGTTTACGTTTGATCTACCCCTTTCATCCGTACAATGGTTTACTAATCAGGCGCTAAATTTCACCAGTGCAAATAACCAAAACATTCAAGGTTTCATGGGTAACGTTTTGCAGCAACAAAATAACATTGTTTCTACTGCATTGGCTAATAACACGTTGTTAAATCAGGAAGCACAACCGATATTGAACAACTATATGCAAATGAACGCCATGACCGCCCAAAACCTGTCAAATAATTTTGGCGGTGGCGGTGGGCTTCTCGGTTTGTTTGGATTGTAAATCATGGAAATGCTCAAAAAATACTGGCCTTATGCGGTTGGCGGATTGGTGGGTTTTTATCTCATTCTCAAATACATGGGAGGTGGGGCATCATCCACCACAGCGGCAGCAACTCCCCAGATCAACGCGGCTACGGGCCTCCCCATCGGCTCTGGGCAAAATGGAGCCTATTACGCGGCGCTGGCAAGCAACAATCAGGCCGCAATGCAATACCAAACCCAACAGCAAGCGGCAGCACTGCAAGCCCAGCAATTAACAGCCCAAACCAACCTCGCAAATAACCAACTAACAGCACAATCCAACCTCGCGCAAAATACCCTGCAAGCCCAAACGGCACTCGCAATGGTACAGGCCAATACCCAACAAAATGCACAAAATAATGCGGCTCAAGTTTCCTATCTCAACTCACAGGGACAAACCGCGCAACAGGTAGCCAGTGCTGCAAGTGCCGTCGTTTCTGCATTGCAAGCCCCGTCAATCTCTGCAATCAATTCGTCAGCACAATTAAATGCGGCAGCAGTAATGAGTGCGGCCAATGCGGCAGGAACAGCATACCAAGCAGCAGGTAACATCGCTCAAGCCAACAGCCAGGTAACTAATGCCTTGGCCCAAACGGCTATTTCATCCGGCCAACTCGCATCATCCGTTGCCGCATCGTCATCCGCATCAAAAACTGCAACGTCACTTTCAGCAGGCACTACGGTACTGGGATTGGCAACTCTCCTCTAATGGGAAAAAATACCATGAAAAAACACCATACCCTGATTACCCTCGCAATCGTTGCCGTGTTCGGTTATATCGTCTATATGATCCTGTCGAAAAAACAACCAAGCAATTCATCCTCCCCATTCCAATCACTCAACAACTATACCCCAGGCGCAATTAACAATCTTCCATTCCCACAATTCACACCATCCGCTAATTCAGGGTTCACTCAACCGTACCTCGGTACGACACCGGGATATACCGATAACCTGTCAATCTATTTCGGCCAGAGTGGTAAACCATTCCAGTCAACTATTAACGTCAACGTCACACCCAATTCATTCAATTCCCTGTTTCAGAAATTCATCCCCCTATACGGATTTGTCGGCATGACAGCAGCATAATCATGTCAGCCCCAAACTCCACTACATATAACAATGCAATAACAGCGGCATCCATTATCGGTAATGCGCTGGGCATTGCACCCTCTACAATATACGGCCAATTCGTAGCTGAAAATGGCGCTGGCCTCACAGGCACAGGTGCTCAAAACAACAATTTCGCCAACCTGTCCCCAGGCGGTCAAATAGCCTCGTATTCATCCCCACAAGCATTTGCTAATGCGTATATCTCCACCATTGCAAACAATTTCCCCAATGCGATCAATTCCGGGTCTAATGTAAATAACTTTGTAGCAGCACTCGAAAACGGAACCAATGGAGTCCAATACCAAACTGGCTCATGGGGAACCTATGCAAATAACATCGCTAATGGTGCAGCAGGTTACAGTAATCAAAACGGTCAATCAACATCAAATGGGCAAAATTCCCAGACAACTAATGCCGCCCCAACCGTATGGGGTAAAATTACAGGAACAAACGGCCAAACGTTTACCGAATACCTGAAAAGTCAAGCAAAAAATGGCGGGTTTATTATAGTGGGCCTAATCCTTCTCGTGTTTGCCCTAATGACTACGTATAATAAAGTTTCTCAAGAATAGGACTATATTATGACTGATGACTTTCTGTTAAATGCGTTGGGAATGTTCGTTGCAGCAGGTGTATCCTATGGCGCTATCAAAAATGATCTCAAAAACATCCATGAGAAAGTGCAAGACCTTAAACAATCCAACGATATAGCACATAAACGGATTGATACAATTCTCTACAATAGAAGATCGACCGACCATGAGGAATAACCTAACATATTCCGATGTGGGATTAAAACTCACGGAATTGTCAGAATCCCTGGAACTCGTGTCATATCAAGATCAGGGTGGAGTGTGGACAAACGGCTATGGTCACACCGGCCCCGATGTTTTCCCTGCACAACATATCACCACAGATCAGGCAGTCGAATGGCTCAAACAGGATGTCCAAACCGCATCAAATGCAGTCAATAACCTAGTTACCGTTCAATTAGACCAAAATCAATTCGATGCTCTGGTAGATTTCGTGTTTAATATAGGAGTGAAGAATTTTGAATCGTCAACATTATTAAGGATGCTGAATAATGGCGATTACGAAAATGCAGCAGTCCAATTTGATAGATGGGATAAAGTTAAGGGTAATGTAATAGCCGGACTACTGAAACGTAGAGAAAATGAAACCAAACTATTCGAGGAAACGTAAAACCAATACAAAAAGCGAAGAAGCCAAAATCCTTACCGCTATGATCGTCATGACATTTATAGGGTGCCAGATATATTCGCTATGGAAGGGCCACGCGTTCGACCCACAAGCGTTCGGCATAGGTTCAGGAACCCTCACAACAGGTCTGGGTGCATGGCTGGGCATAAAAAATTGGAGACAAAACGATGGGGATAACAACAGTTTTGAAATGGGCTTTACCCGTGCTGGCAATCGGGGCTTTGACCTCATACGCGATCTGGCAACACATCGAGACACTCCGTCTGAAAGAAACAATCACACGGATGCAAGCGCAAAACCAGATAACCCAGATTAAATCAACTGCACTATTGCAAAAAACCATTGCAGATAATAAGGTTATTACAGAAAGGAATGAGAAAAATGCACAACAAATTGCAGAGGATTATGCAAACACAATTACAAACATTAAAAATGTGGGTAATGATAACATCGTCTGTTTTAATAACAGGGTGCGCTTCCACTCCCCCTCCTTCTCCAGTCGTAATAAAAACCCCGTGTCCCAAAAAAATAGCACCGCCCCAAAACCTGATGCAACCTCCCCCAACCCTATGGCTGTTAGATCACTACCAACCGACTGCGCTGTAACTACTGCACAAGTCCTAGCACTCCAAAAATATGTGGTGACGGAATGTGCGCCCTAATTAAAAATCATCCCCAGCGGTCTTGGCCCCTTGTGAAAATAAGGGGTCTTTTTTATGTGGGTGGAAATAAACCCCCCTTATTACGCTCTATACTACTAGATCGGAA
>JAEHJW020005051.1_pt1 | contig 13675 bp, 17 predicted proteins | sample 9271431 | NCBI WGS metagenome assembly JAEHJW02
AGAGTGTCAGACGTTTGGGCCTTCCTGCGCGATGACACTGACGTATACGGTCTGGGCAAACGCGAAGTCCGTCAGACCAGTTTGGTCTGCAAAGACGACATCGACAAAGACTTGGACCTGGAGTGAACCATGATCGAGACTGGATTAGACCGACTGGCGTCGGCAGTGAAAGCACAACTGACGTTGAGCAACCTGCGCTTCTTCACACCGACTGATCGTTTCTGGGAAGTACTGCATGACATAGTGCCCGCCGATGTTGCCCGGGTTGATTGCGGCACGGGCCGAGGCGATCTCATCAAAGAAGCTGCATCACACAACATACCGATGATCGGCATCGACATCTCGAAACGTGAGGGTCAGTCAAGCCTTGTATTGCAGGCGGACGCGCTGAAGTGGAAGTGGGGCAACAAGACATGGCCCGTGTTCTGCCGACCCTCACACGAGGGTTGGTCGTTCGAGACAATGCGCAAAGCGCGTAGAGCGAATGCTCATGTGATTTACGTAGGCCTGCCGGGTAACTACGAGAACGATATGGGCGCTGCGCGTTCACGCAACCTGGGCATCGTGGGTGAGGAGGGCGAACGCCTGTACTTCTTCAAGCCTTACAAGGCAATGCCCAAGTTCTCAGCTAAGGGGTAGGACGATGCGACGCTATGTTCTTGAAGTTGATGTGCCCGACGGCTTCGACATCGACCTGCTACTGACAGAGACAGTGCGGGGGCGTTAAAACTGCGACCGAGAAGTTCAGCAATATCAATCTGGGGAAATCGTTCATCTTTGTCTACAACGGTGCGCATGCTGTGGCAATGAAAGTCGGCCCGAAGTCGGCTCTATTCATGGGATGGGTTGTCGAAACCAAGAGCTTGGTACCTGATTATCAGCTAATAACCATGCTGGGCATAACCGCAGTTACGTCAGTGCTGACGCACATAAAGTTCGAGCAGCCGATCATATAGGCAACCTGCCCGCATCGTTGAGGCCTGTGAACTTTGAGTTCGAGATGTTGAAGACGGACTGAACAAGTCGTGATCGCAAACCCGTAGTCATTGCTCATTTTCTGAGCCTGAAAAATATGTTTGACAAGTGGGCGCTATCTCTATAGTATGACACTGGGATAATGCGTTTGACCGACTACTGGTTTGCAAAATCTTCAAGGAGAGCATGATGCAACTTTTCCTGATTGTGATAGGCTTCTCATTCGTGTGGGTCATCACGGGAGGGGTCATCACGGCCTTAGTGATTAGGCTCGATGGTAAATTGAAAGATTCAGACATGATTATGGTGGGACTGGGTTCAACATTGGGCCCGCTCGCTGTGATCGTGTGGCTGCTGCGCTACATCATACAGGTGAAGCAGTGGTCGTTGTCCGAATGGATTAACCGCAATACAGAGTTCAGGGATCGTCGGGCCAAGAAGTAACAAGATTGTTGGGAAGGGATTTGGGACGCTACTACCTACCCAACTATATCACGTCAAAGCGTTCATTCCTTAAAGGAGCAGTACAATCATGACTAACCTCAACAACAACCGTAAGGTCGCCGCAACCACCGAGAAGGACGGTGTCAAGTTTGGTGTGCAGTTCCTCACCAACGACAGCATCGCCCACGTGAGGTCGCCCGATCTTCAAGACGACAAAGACCTGATGAAGGTCGAACTGACGCCTGTGCGCTTCTCCACCCTGCCTCTACTGGCGGCCTTCCGTGGCGCGTTCCAGGTCATGTACAAAGAGAAGGGCAAGAAGGCCGAGATGCGCAAACAGACGTTGATCTGCGTGAAGAGTGGCAATAACTCAGCTCTCATCCTCGAGAACCTCGACGGTGACATGCCCAAGGATGCGAAGTTCCGTATCTCGGCCTCCAAGAAGGTGATACCGGTCAAAATCAACATCTCGACTGAGGAACTTGATATTCAGTTCACATCGTCATTGGCGGGCGTGGCAGGCCTGAGCATGAAGAACATCGTGTTCCGCGTTGACTACGGTGATACGGGTCACACGTACAATGACACGTTGGGTGAAGCAATGGACTTCCGGCCGGGCAAGAGTGTGTTGCCCAGCTTCGAGCCGTTCAGTATTGTTGCTGTCATCAAGAACACCAAGGACCCAGAGAACCTGCCGACTGAGGTTCGCATTATGACTAGCACAGGCCGCAGTGACGAGGGTACGATGAGGTGGAAGACTGTTGCGCCGTTCACTCGCTGTGGTTCTGCGCCCTTGTTGGCCGTCGCTATCGCCAAGGCTCTGAAACTCGGCCAAGACATAGCGGACGTAGCGTCGTAATCATCAACGGGGTGGGGCAACCCACCCCTAGGGAGAACCAAATGGAAGAGAACGTGGAAGAGAACGTGCAACAGATTATTGCCATCGCATACGCGGGCAGCCTGAACCAATGTTTGGATTCAATAAACAGGAAGGGACTCGCTAAGTGGTTTCATAGCCTGAACGACGACCGCCGTGGGCACATCACTGTGCTGTTCGTCATCCCTGACTATGCGTCCTATTGCGATTTCATGGCCGCACGTAACCTTGAACCCGTGAGCGTCATCGAGTGGCGCAGAGGAGAAAACTAATGTCTGTCGAAACCGGAACCGGAACTGATAGTATGGGCGATGCAGACCCGTTGTCAATGATCGAGTTGATGAAGTGGCTGAACGGCCGCGTCGAGATGAACTACCCCGTTGGGCTCGACGTGAAGCCATCGGGTTCGATCTGTTTGAAGCTCATTCATTCTGAGGGTGGCACCTACACGTACTACGGCGACCGCCTGACGTTGTACGTGTCGTTCTTGGATGACGCTATTGACCTACTGTGCGTGTGCGCCGTTCCGGGCAAGGAAGTGTACACGCATGGCAGCACATACAGCCCTAATATGGGGCCCGACGAAGAAGTGTCAGGCTTCCGTGATCGCGTCGGCGAGGCACTGATCGCACTGTTGCTCGCAACGTCCCAAACCTCAACTACTGAGGAGTATCGAACATGATCTACCTAGATCACAAAATCTCACGGTCCTACGTGAGGGACAGACCATCCATCAAAATGACCTATCTGAACCAAGTGTAACGGTGTTGGCAGCCAAATTGAGTACCAGTGTCATGTTGGGCATGCCTCGTGTCAAGTTCACTATGGAGTTCGAGGGCCGCCCGCTAGTGTTTGACACTTACCTCGTGCCTCTCGCTGCCGAGCTGTAGCTGACCCGCATAGGTGAATCGACCTCGATTTCGGGCTACAAGTTCTAGTTCTACGCACGGGTTCGCATTGACCCACACCTAAGGGCGGGGAATAAGGGGCGCCCGTATCTCAAGTCGGTAAGGCTGCCTGACCCGGGGTGTGCAGTTCCTGGCACTCCTTATCGAGAACCGACCCGCGAACGTGCGTTGGTCGATTCGATGATGAAGAGGAACTCGTGTCGAGGGTGGTGCGCATGACTTCGCACCACTAGCGTTCGCGGGTCGGCTCTACGTGCTGAATGATTTCATTCAGATAGCACTCGACGTACACAAATCGTCACCACTAGATGAGAGGGCGGCGGGCCCTACCACTGTCGTTGACGGTTGTTCGGGCTGCCCTATCTAGCGTTAAAGGAGATGAAAATGGCGCGTATCAGTAAGCAAACTGCCTGGTCTGCTAAGGCGAATACGCTGATTCAGCCCGGTAATCCTACGTGGATTTCTACGAGAGGGCCTCAGGCCCTAGAATTGGCGCAGAAATTGTCTGAGTTGCTTAATCAAAGGGCAGAACCTCTGTTCCCCAATACCTTCCCGTTTTTCGTGCATTTCGATAGGGAAGGAGAAGCGTCTGAGGTCGCAAACGCTATTAGCTATTGCGCACAGCGTAATCCGGGAATCATGCTGTTTCACGGTCAATTGGTCTCGGGCATGCCTGTTGAGATCATTAGTTTCGGGATGTTGGAACAGATTGTGTGCGCACTGTCGGATGTCGAGACCGTTGTGGGGTACCGTCTACTGCTGTTACTCAAGTCGATATTCGACAATATCGAGGTACCCGAATCGCATTTAGGGCCAGATTCATTAGTGGCTGTGACTTAGTAGCGTTATTGGGTGTTTGTGTCAAGTGTCTGTGTTTCACATTGTTGCGCCGCTATCGGGCGTTGCACAATGTTCAGAATATCGTCATCGATAAGTTGTACTTGTGCCATTGACCATGTGCCATTGACCATGTGCCATTGACCATGTGCCATTGACCATGTGCCATTGACCATGTGCCATTGACCATGTGCCATTGACCATGTGCCATTGACCATGTGCCATTGACCATGTGCCATGTTATTGTGTAGTGTATGTAATGGAGATCACATATCCCACAAGGGTTTTTTGGTTTTTTGGTAACGCGGGCGATTTGACGCGGTTTCGAGAAAAAATCCCGGCGATCCCAAAAATCCCGGCGATGAAGAAAATCCCGGCGATCCCAAAAATCCCGGCGATCCATGAGGACAGCGCATATGGCACGAAAAGGCAACGACAACAAACGTAAGAAAAAACCGGGCCCCGCAAAGGGACGACAAACACGTAGCTTGGTTGATTCTGAGTTGGTCCGTCGCATAGGCGAGGACCTCCAGAAGATAATCGACTACCCAACGAAAGGAGAAACGAAACGACAACCCAAATGAGTAAATGGGCCCGAGATAGGCCCGAAAGTAGTAGTCGGGGCAGCCTGATGTCGAAACTGCCCATATTTTCAACCCACTTTGGAGACTGTAAATATGACACGCATGGCAAAACTGCGTTCCGCCGCTTCTGGCAGTAAAAAGGCGCGCATCGCAGAGCGGCGTGGGGCGCGGGCGCCTGATAAACCCCGTGTTCGTAGGCCCGCAGACGAAGCTGAGGCAGAAGAGGCCTCAGATCAGTCGTCAAACGAGTTGGAGTTCGATGTACCGTTGGGCGAGAAGTCGCTTATTCGCGTAGCGGTCACGACCTACCAGGGCACCCGCTATGTCAATGTCCGCAAGTACTACATGGCGGGCGGCGAGTGGAAGCCAACTCGAAAGGGCATTATGATCCCAGCCGAGAAGTTCAGGGCCACTTATTTCAAGTTCAAAAAGGTGAAGGAATACCTCGCAGAACTGGAATAAAGTTTAACTGTAAATACATGAAGTACCCTTGATGCAGGGTAAGCATCACAATCCCAGATTTTCCTTTCACTAAGGAGTAACGACAAATGAGTAACGAAAACGAACAAATTAGCGAAGCTGAGGCCGCTGTTATGCAACACGCCGCTGCTACCAACAACAGCGGTGCGCCTATGATTACGCAGGCGCCCGTGCATTTGGGCGCCGCCGCTGCTGCTGCTTCTGCTGCCGATGAAGAGGAAGCGGTCGTCGTTCCGGCCAAAACCCCGACATCCGAAATCGATGCGATGTTCCCTCAGGAGTTCAGCACGGTCACTGTGAATCTGATGTTCACTCTGGGCCTGACTGACCTGCGCTTCGGTGACGGCATGGTGCAACCCCTCGCTAAGTTTAACCACGACGGCGCGTCGCACAACCTGTACAACCCGTTCCGCAAGGGTAGCAAACCCAATGAGCCGGAAGTGGCGCCTGGTATCCTGCGTTCGGCCCTGCGTCCGAGTCTCGAGGCCGCAGCGTTGCTGAACAACAGCGCACTGGTGTTCCTGGGCTCTGAGGGCGAAACGCTGTCGGCATTGCGTTCTGCTGTCGGCTCCATCGCCGACACCTGCACCCGTGCTGTGGGCATCAACCCGATGCAGATCGTGGGCCAGTTTAAGGAATCGGACGACGAACCCGACACGCCGGAGAACACCCTGCGTTTCGGCGACATCATCCGCATCACTTCCTGGGCCGCGGCCGATCGTAGCGAAGCAGCTTCCGTCACTTCCTACGAGGGCATCATCAACTTCTTCGTCAACAGCGGCGCCCTGTACGATAGCAAGGACAAGATTAAGACCATCCGTCAGATCGAGAGCATCATCAAGCAGAATGCCAAGCGGGTTCTGAGCGAGGCCGACGATGTGCCGATGGTGATCGCTATCAACATGAGCACTGCTGACTTCGCCGACCAAGGTGTGCGTGACCTCATCGGCGCCCTGATGGAGCAGGATGGCTATGCCCTGTACACCAAGGCCAGCATCATCCAGAACTACGAGGACCTGGCCTTCGCTCCGAAAACCGCCGTCGGCGTATCGGGTTTGTTGTTCAACCCGAACGCGCCCCAGGGCGATCTGTTGCTGTTGAAATCTATCGAGATGGAGGAAGAAGCCGCCGAGCAACAATAAACTGTAAACAGCTTGTGTAGCAACACGCAGTAAAACCACGATTGATTTTCCCGCTGTGAATTCCACGGCAAACCTTACCAAGGAGTAACACAACATGGCACGTTCCGATTCCCGTTCCCGTTCCCGCGCTGCTGCCAAACCCGCTGCCAAGGCCAAGAAGCCTGCTGCCAAACCCGCTGCCCGCAGTCGTAAGGCTGCTGCCCCGGCCCCGACCCGCAGTCGTAAGGCTGCTGCCCCGGCCCCGACCCGCAGTCGTAAGGCTGCTGCCCCGGCCAAGTCCAGCAAGAAAGCTGCCCCGGCCAAGTCCAGCAAGAAAGCGGCTCCTGCCAAGTCCAGCAAGAAGTCCACTGCCCCGATGTCCACGGTCGAGATTCACGGCACTACGGTGTCTACGATCAAGGGCATCTTGGTCGAGGCCACTTCCGAGAAGGTCGTAGTTGACATCAAGAAGGATCGCAGCTCCAAGATGGTTCGCGCTACCTTCCCGGTCAGCCGCGTCATCATGCTGTCAGGCGCCGACGGCGAAACCTGTGAGTTGCTGGTCCGCCGCACCGGCCTGCTGAAAACCATCGTCGGTGTCGTCGAGGAGCTGGAGGCCCCGAACATGATCGAGGTCACCACTGCCGACGGCGATGTCGTCATTGTCAACACCAACCCGAACGATCCCAACATCGATGTCCAGGTCTACTCCGATTCCGACGGCAGCGCCGGTGGCAAGAAGAAGCGTGGCCGTGACGACGAAGGCGACGACGACGAAGGCGACGACGATGGCGACGACGAAGACTTCGACGAGGATGGCGACGACGAGGATGGCGACGACGACGAAGACGGCGACGACGACGAGGATGGCGACGACGACGAGGATGGCGACGACGACGACGAAGATGGCGACGAGGATGGCGACGACGAGGATGACGACGAAGACGGCGACAACGAGGATGACGACGACGAAGACGGCGACGACGACGACGAGGATGGCGACGACGACGAAGACTTCGACGAGGAAGAAGACTAATCTTCCGGCCAGGCCTTAGTGCTAACGGGGAGGCCTTCGGGCTTCCCCGCCTCTAGTCTTACACAATCATAAAGGACATCAACATGGCTCGCAATAACGTGGCTCAGTTGAAGAAGCAAAGCAAGGAGATCGAGGGCCTACTCGGCGAACTCGAAAAGTATTACAAGCGCACTGTGGACAAATACGAGCGTATGCTCGATGACCTCGACAAGCAAATCCAACAGGCCGAGGGCGGTGAAGCCGATAAGCCCGCAGCCCGCAAGACCGGCACCAGCGCACCCCGCAACACCAGCCGTAGCAAGACCCGCAGCAAACCCGTGACCAGCACGAAGCCGGCGAAGGCCAAGGCGCGTAAGTCCCGCACGAAGGGCGGCCCCGTAGCCGAAGAGTAAACCTGGGCAACACGAAAATTTTATCTGTGCATGCGAAATGTGGAGGATGGCTCTAAGTTATCCTCCACATCTTGCTATGTACTGTCCATGATCTGACAAAAGGCAGACGTGACATGTCGAGAGCTAAAGCTACTTATAACGAAGATTCCATCAAGCATCACAAAGGCCTAAGTGCAGTCCGCATCAAGCCCGGTATGTACTTGGGCGAGCGTGGCAAACAGATGGTGTTTCGTTCCGTTAAGGAACTGGGGGACAACTGCCTGGACGAATACCTGGCAGGTCGTAACACCGAGATTGAGTTCTACGTGGATGTGAAGGCCAATCAGTACATTGTTGCTGATAAGGCTGAGGGCATTCCCGTCGGCATACACAAGAAGGCCAAGATCAGTACCCTGACCCTCATCTTCACTGAGCTGCATGCAGGCGGCAAGTTTGACTCGTCTGCTTATGCAACCTCCGCGGGTACACACGGCGTAGGTGCCGCAGCAGTCAACGCAGTGTGCAGCAAGTTTGAAGTCTGGACCTTCCGCGACGGCGATTGGCATCACCAAGCCTTTGCTGAGGGCAAACCCCTGTACCCGCTCAAGAAGCAGCGGCCCCCACGTGATGTCACGGGCGTTCTCAAGTCATGCGGCAAGAAGGGCACGATCATTCGCATCCAGCCCGATCAAACCATTGTGTCTACTGACAAGGGCAAGACGCCGGCGAAGCTAGACCTCAAGGAAGCTGCTACGTGGGCCAAGAACCTGGCAATGTTGAACAAAGGGTTGCGCGTCACATTCAGCACCCCGACAAAGAGCAACTCTTACTTCAACAAGGAGGGCATCGTCAAGCTGGTGAAGGATCGCGTCGGTGCCGAAGAACTTGAGAGCCTGGGCAAGCCCATCGTCCATGAAGATGAGCGCCTACAGTTTGCCTTGCAGTGGACTTCGTACACTGAGGATGATGGCATGGCCTCCTATGTGTCTTGTAGTCCCACACGCGACGGCGGTACACACATGGATGAGTTCTACGAGGCATTGGTCAAAGCTATCAACCCGTTCAAGACTGCCCGTGACAAGTTCACACCGAAAGACTTGCGTTCGGGCCTGATCGGGGTGCTGAACTGGAATATGCACGGCCCTGAGTTCAGTTCGCAGGTGAAAGACCGACTGACATCCAACTTGCGTAAGGAGTTGTACGAGACTGCACTGTCCTCGTTGACCAAAGCCTTCGCAGCCAACAAGAGCTTGGCACGACGAATCGTTCGTCGTGCTGTCGATGCGAAGAAGGCGAAGGAAGAGTTCAAGAAGATCATGGATGGCGTCAACAAGGTGAGTTCGGCGCGGCGGGGTGTGCTGCTACCCAACATCTTGGCGACCGCGCGTAAGTGTCGGCCCGAAGATCGGGAGCTGTTCCTAGTCGAGGGTGAATCGGCCTCGGGTACGGCGAAGAAAGCCCGCAACCCGAAGTTCCAGGAGGTCATGCGCTTGCAGGGCAAGCCGCTGAATGCTATGCGTAAGCCCCTAGCCGCGCTGTTGAAGTCGAAGGCGATCCTCAACATTCTGATCGCCCTGGGTTACGATCATCGCAAACCCGAGCCTCACAAGAGCTTGCGCATCGGCTACCTGTACCTGCTCGCTGACGCTGACCCTGATGGCAAACACATCAATGCGCTGATCCTGACAGTCATCCATAGGCTGATGCCTAAGCTGATCGAAGAGGGCCGCGTATTCATCTGCAACGCACCTTTGTACAGTGCTTACTACAAAGGCCAGCGTTACTTCGGCAACACATTCAAGGAGTGCTATTCGCAGATGCCTGCGAAGTCCCCCAAGGACATCGTGACCCGGGCCAAGGGATGGGGTGAGCTACCTCCCGAGACCCTGGAGATCATTGCCTTCCACCCGGATACACGCAACGTGATTCAGGTTCATCCACCGAAGGACAGCAAAGAGGTCGAGTACTACAACCTCATCATGGGAAGTGACAGCGCGGGCCGTAAGGCGCTGTTGGGCCTCTGACATGGCAGGCGTCCCTTACGCAGTAACGGTCAATCTTCATCAACTCACGGTCGATGACCTGACCCAGGACGATGTGTTACGTCTCAGGCCTGGCGTAGCAAAGATTGTGCCCAATGCAGAGTGGTATATGCAATTGCAAGCACACATGCAAACCCTGCGGGTTCAACGTGATGCGCTCTCTACGCACTATCAGAGGGCGCAGTGGTTCCCGCCCACTGGTTGAGGAGAAGTTCATGTGCGATAACTTTGTGGTCGAAGTGTATCTGCTTTGGCACACGCTGCATCAAGCAGTGGTGGGGGATTGACAATGGGACAGGCGAAGCAACGGGGAACGTTTGAAGAGCGACGTGCGGCTGCACGTGCGACGAAGGGCCTTAAAAAGAATGACAAACCCTTACGCCCTAGTGTGCTGCTCACGTTTATAACTGGTTTGTCCTCGATGATTTCATTGTCGAGAGCACGACGGAAGGAGTGAGTGATGGAACTGCTACTGGAGTCCAATGTTCCTCAGGAAGAAATGATTGCAGGCGTAGTACTGACCCTGCCACACCGTTGGGTTAGGATCGTACCCTTCAAGCATCGATTCTACCCCAATGTCGATGACTATGGCCGGGCTGACTTCATCCCCTACGGCTCAACCCGTATGGTTGCGATGGCCTTGGAACGTGGGTTCGAGGGTGTGCATTACGACGAGCAGGCTTTCGGCTATGATCGTGCCCTGAGTGTTCGTCCTGACATGCTAAACATTAGCGCGGGTGTGATGACGATACGCAATGCACTAACAGTGCTGCTGGATGACAAAGAGGGCAAGTGGTTTATGCGTCCCGTGTCAGGCCTCAAGCCCTTCTGCGGTACGGTCGATACGTCAGAGCGCTTGTTGATGTTGCTTATGGGGGCACTACAAGGAGGTTCTTCTCAGATCGAACCCCTGACACATGCAACCCGTGTGTTGCTGAACCGCCCGATTCGTATCGAGGAGGAGTACCGAGTACATATCGTGGGTGGGCGTGTCGTTGCCTGCGACATGTACAGGGTGATGGGCAGCGGTCAGGCAGTGCGGGCGATGAATGTGTTCACTTCGACAATGGCTGATGCCATGCAGCATTTGGCCGATGTGTGGCTGCCCAACGAGTGTTGCGTCATGGATGTAGCGCGTATCAGCAATGGTGAGCTACGCGTTACCGAATTCAATTGCATCAACGCTGCGGGCTTCTATACGGAGGATAGTGCGAGGGCAACCCTGTTTGCCCTGTACAACCATCATCGATAATCTGCATCACTAACCACGAGGAAATAACAATGATCGATACCTCCACTCTTATGACCGGTGGCGGACTAATGGCTGCGGGCGCGGCGTTGGGTGTTTTTTGGTCCCACATAAAGTCCACCTTTAGTTACCTGTCTTCTTTTATTTTCGTTGAGGCCCTGGTGACAGAGCTCAACGTTATGCCTGTGCGCATGTATCTAAAGAGCGAGTGGAAGTTGATGCCCGCGGGTAAGTATCTGTACATGTCCCGCTTGTTCGCCATTCGTAATGGCTCCAACTCATCGGTCGTACCATTTCGTCTGCCCATGTTCTTCGCATTTCGTAAGGGATGGAGATTCATCTTCGTGAGAGGGCATAACGAAATTTATATCACCAGCATACGTGGTATGATTGATTTCGATAGCCTCGTCGATGAAGCCTTGGACTTCTATGAGGATTGGTCGCGATCTAATCCCGATAAGTCCAGCCGGTACTACGTAAACAAGGTGTATGGGGAAGAGAAATTCCTGTCTGGTGCTGATATGATGAGGGTCCGCTCGGACAACACAGGAACGAGTGAGCAAGTACATACGAGCGGGGGTATGTTCGATGTGGATGTGGGCATAGACATATCCTTCCGCTACACCCTTGATGAGTACTTGTCGAATTCTCGGGAAGACCCATTTGAGAGTCTGTACTACAGTCCTTCTGTTATGGCCTACGTGAAACAGGCGCGGCAGTGGATGGAAATGCGCGAGTGGTACTCTGAGCGTGATATACCCTGGCGTCGTGGCTGGTTGTTGCACGGGTTGCCGGGTTCAGGCAAGTCTAGCCTGTCTAAGGCTGTAGCCCAGATGTTGGGCATTCCTATCTATCAGTACTACTTATCCACCCTGACCGACAATGAGTTCATGCGTGAATGGGATGCAATGAGCATTCCCTGTATGGCCTTGCTTGAGGACATTGATACAGTGTTCCATGGGCGTGAATCACAGACTGAACACAAAAGCCTTTCATTTGACACTGTGCTGAATGCTATCAGCGGCGTCAGCTCGAACAACGGTGTGTTCTTGGTCGTCACTACGAACAATCTGGACAAGATTGACCCTGCCCTCGGTGTGAGTTGGTCCACTAATGGCATCTCTACACGGCCGGGTCGCATCGATTCAGTCATCGCCCTCGACTACATGGACGAGACCTCACGCTACAAGATGGCTAACCGCATACTGAGGGACTGGCCTGAGGAAGTGCCAATGCTGATTCAGCAATCCCAACAGGTTACGTCTGTGCAGTTTCAGGAGATGTGCATACAACGCGCCTTTGAGTTGGTGGGTAATCGATTCGACAGGATGTTACCCACTGATGCCTAGGCACGACATTTTCATCGCGTTACGCGATGCCCACCCCAGCAGTTTTTTCGAGGAGAGTACGATGACCAGTCCCACACCTAGCACTAAGACCGTCCGCCGACGCATTTACGTTGCATCATCGTGGCGCAATCCACAGCAGCCCGCTGTCGTTGAGCGCCTGCGAGCAGAGGGTCATGAGGTTTACGACTTCCGCAATCCCGCACCCGGTCAAAAGGGTTTTCATTGGTCTGATTGCGGGGGTGAGGCATCGGGGGATGGTCCCGGCCGATCAGCTAAGACGATCAGCTCGTACCTCGAAGCGCTCGACAGTGATCGCGCTGCCGAAGGGTTTGAACTCGACTTCCAGGCCCTGGAGTGGTGTGACACGTGCATCCTGCTACTGCCCAGCGGCCGTAGCGCCCACCTCGAGGTCGGTTACATAGCTGGTATGGGTAAGGATACGTTCGTCCTGCTCGACGAGCACGGGTTTGAACCCGAACTCATGTACTTGCTCAATGACTACATCACGACCGACATCGAACAGGTTGTGCAGTTGCTCGACCGGCACAACCCGACTGACATCAGGCGTTGGCATGACGTTAATGGCGCACATTTCACCCGGCCTGCGGGTCACGCGCTGCGCCTCTTACGTGAAGTAGTTGAGTTCTGTGTGGCTGCGGGGGCATCGCAGGATGAGATCATGGTGCATACCCAGGAGGAGATCAACAAGGCCCTGGAGCGTAATGAGTTCAGCCCTGACGGTACGATGCAAGAGCTGTCTACTGCTGCGGAAGAACTCGCTGATTGCCAGATACTTATAACTGTGTTCGCATCCCGGGCGGGCATCAACCTCACACATGAAGTCCGCCACAAAGCGGTCATCCTGTGGGGACGCGAATGGGAGGCGGGCAAGTCGGGTGCGCTCTATCGTGTGGGGCGCGTTCCTCAACATGAACAAGTGGAGGGCAGGGATGGACAGTAAGCCTACTATTCAAGGAGCATTGCCCAGGAGCGAGAGGCTGTTGAGGTTGAAAACCTGGCTGATGGAGCACAGCGTTACCGAACTCTTCCCCGAAACGGGGTCGCTTCCAGAGGCAGCCCCTCGCTGGGGAGACCTGTCCAACGTGCTGTATGTGCTGACAGTCTTGGCGGGAGGTCCCAGTAGGTCGGATAGCGGCCAGATATGTGTGACCTACCATCCCATTGATGGCTACATGTGCGAACTGTGTACCTCGGACATCCCAACCTTCATGTTGAAGACGAATGTGGCCGAGCACATGAATGCTGTAAAAGAAGACATGCACACCGAATATGATCTGTGGCGTCTCGCTGTTCAAACTGTGGAAGGCGCCCGCTTGTGCGTGATAGCAGCTATCAATTCTGCTGACGAAGATGACGAGTCGGCAGCAGACGAGAACTTTCA
>JAEHJW020000366.1_pt1 | contig 13667 bp, 21 predicted proteins | sample 9271431 | NCBI WGS metagenome assembly JAEHJW02
GACGAAGTGCATGCCTCAGTCTGGCGCGAGATCGTCGATTGCTGCCCGGCTGGCGTGCTCAAGAAGAGGGATCGGCTCATTGTCGAGATCATCACGCGCATGCTCGTCATTGGGCGGCTTCGGAACGACCTCGATGCGCTGAACAAGGCGCGAATCTCCCTGGCTGAACTCGGAATGACGCCGGCAGCGGCAAGCAAGGTTTCATCTGCAAATGGCACGAACCAAGAAAACAGCTTCTCAGACCTCTAAGGCCGCTCTTTCGCCGGTCGAGCGCCTAAACGCCTACGTCGCGGACGTGATGGCGGGGCGGATCATCGTCGGAAAATGGATACGCCTCGCCGTCGAGCGGCATGTTCGCGACATCGAGCAGAGCAAGGATGCCGCATATCCATATTTCTTTGACGAGGAGCAGGCGAACCGCGTTTGCCGGTTCATGGAAATGCTGCCGCACGTCAAAGGCAAGTGGGCGCGGCGTAATCCGGCGCATCCTGAAGCGAACAAGCTGCGCCTTGAACCATGGCAATGCTTTGCGACGGGCAGCGTTTTCGGCTGGATGGTCAAGGGTACGGAGCGGCTTTTGCCGTCTGGAAAGAAGATCGCGCTCCGTCGGTTCCGCGAGGCTGACATTTGGGTGGCGCGCAAGAACGGAAAATCGACGTTCGCATGCGGCTGGGGACATTGGATGTTTACGAAGGACGAGGAGCCGGGCGCGGAGGTCTATTGCGGAGCCGGCAGCGAAAAGCAGGCGTGGGAGGTCTTCGGTCCGGCTCGGCAAATGTGCATCGCCGAACCACTGATGACCCAGCAACTCGGCATCGAGATCAACGCGAAATCGCTCTTGATCCACGACGAGGCCAGCCTATCGAAATTCGAGCCGGTGATTGGCAAGCCGGGCGACGGTAGCTCGCCGCACATGGCAGTGGTTGACGAATACCACGAGCACGCAACGAGCGAGCAGTTTGACACGTTCAAGACCGGCATGCTCGCCCGCGAACAACCGCTCTTGCTCGTGATTTCGACGGCGGGCTTCAACATTGCGGGTCCGGCAAAAGACCGATGGGACGAGGGCCAGAAGATTCTTGAGGGCACACTGCCCGATGAGCGGCGTTTTGTACTCCTCTACACGGTTGACACGCCGGACGAATGGCAAACCGAGACTGGATTGCGCAAGGCAAACCCGAATTGGGGTGTATCCGTCAACGCCGATACGCTTCTTGCTGATGTGGAAATCGCCAAGCGCGAGGCCAGCAAGCAAACCGCCGTGAAGACGAAGCACGCAAACATGTGGGTTTCGGCGTCATCGGCGTATTTCAACCTCGAATACTGGCCGAAATGCCATGATCCGAAGTTGAAACTTGAGGATTTGGCCGGCCAAGACGCCTACATGGGCGGCGATCTCGCGAGCAAGAACGACCTGGTAGCCAGGGCGACCGTTTTCCCGATCGCTGGCGGTAGGTTCGCCATCTTCGGGCGCTACTACATCCCGAAGCCGCGAATCCTGCTCCCCGAGAACCAGCATTTGCGGAAATGGGCGGATGAGGGATGGATCACTGCGACACCGGGCGAAATCGTGGACCTTGAGCGCTTCCGCGACGACATCCTTGAGGATTGCGGGCGGTTTCGCGTTGCCGAGGTGGCGATTGACCCTTGGCAGGCAACCTTGCTCATCAACGAGCTTCGGGGGAAGGGCGTGAACGCTTACGAATTTCGCCAGATCGTCGCCACAATGAGCGAGCCGATGAAGCTCCTAGAGGCGTGGATGCGTTCGGGCAAGGTGGTTCACGACGGCAACCCGGTTACGGCATGGTGCCTGTCGAACGTCACGGCGGAAGTTGACCGGAAGGAAAACGTGTATCCGCGAAAAGAGAAACCTCAGAACAAAATTGACGGTGCGGTCGCGCTCATCATGGCGATTGGGCGGGCGGTGCTTCAGGAAAAACCGATGAACACAGACGCGGGAGTATTATTCGCATGAGCGCCACGATCAAAAAATACCTTACGGCGAAGGAGCTTGAGCAGGAATTTTCACTGCGCGGGATCACGCATCACGTCTCGTATTTCAACGCGATGATTTCCGATTGCCCGCACTCAATTCGAGGGAAGCACCTCGCTTTTGACGATGCTTGGGCATGGTGGACGGCGAATCCACACTGGAAGCCGAGGGGGCGAAAGAGCGGCGAGGGTGGGGTTTTGATGGCCTGAGATGCAAGCAAGCGTTTGCTTGCGTTGGCTTGCGTTGGCTCGCGTATGAAAATATACGATACGCGGGATGGATGAGCGCAGAATAAAGCGCTCTCTCTCGTGCAGTGGCGGCAATCACTGCACTAGACCTGCTTAAGGACGATCTCGCTCGAACCGAGCGGGCGACTCCTGTCTCGCCAAGGGAGCAGCGCAGCACATCGACGTTTACAGAGCCGCAAGAGTGGCTGATGCAGGTTTTTGGCACGCAGTCGAAGACCGGAGCAATCGTAAACGAAAACTCGTCGCTGACGGTCCCGGTCTTTGCGGCCTGCGTCAACATTCTCGCTTCGAGCATCAGCACGTTCCCGCTGGAGCTGTTGAGGAAGACGGCAGCGGGCTCGGAGCCTGCCGAAGATCATCCGCTTTACGATCTCGTTTCGGTCGCGCCGAACTCCAAGCAGACAAGTTACCGCTGGCGGTCGTTTCTACAGAGCTGCCTCTGTCTCGGCGGCAATGGATACACGCGAATTGTTCGCGATGCGCTCGGCGACGTGACCGACCTGGAGCCGATGGCGCCTTACAAGGTCCAGTGCCGGGCGCTTGAGGGTGGAGACTTTGACGGAACGATCGTTTACCGCTGGGAAGGGAAAAACCTGATGCCCGGCGAAGTGCTGCACCTGCGCGGCCTTTCGACTGACGGCTTTTTCGGCATTTCGCCGATCCGGGCAATTCGTGAATCGCTCGGCCTGTCGATCTCCATGCAGGAGTTTACGGCGCGGACGTTCAACAACGGCAACCGCCAGCCCGGAATTATCAAGGGGCCTCCGCAATGGGATCTCTCGAAGGCGCAGGAGTTCTTGAAGTTTTGGCAGAACTCGCATGCGGGCGCGCAGAACGCCGGGCGCACTCCGGTCATGTATGGCGGCGTCGATTGGGTGAACGCGGGTTTCACAAACCAGGACGCCGAATTGCTCATGTCTCGCAAGTTCGAGAAGGACGAGATCGCGAGTTGGTTTCGAATCCCGCCCGTTATCCTTGGCGACACTGAGAAGGCGTCGAGCTGGGGAACGGGTATCGAGCAGATTACGCGCGGCTTCGTCATGTTCACGCTTCAGCCGTGGGCGAAGAATTGGGAGCAAGAGCTGAATTTCTCGCTGCTCACGCGCAAGGAGCGGCAGAAGGGTTATTACTTCAAGTTCGATTTTTCCGAGCTGATTAAGGGCTCGGTCAAGGATCAGGCGGAATATCTCAAGACGCTGTGGGGGATCGGCGTGGTATCCGCGAACGAAGTACGGCGCGCATTTCATCTTCCCGAGATTCCCGACGCCAAGGGCGGGATTCATTACGTGCCGGCCAATTACGTGCCGGCTGGAACGCTGCCGCAGAACGCGGCAGGGGCGGGAGCACCGAATGACGGCATGCCGGAGGGCATGGACGGCGCGGCGAAAGACGGAGCGGGGGATAAGCAAATGGAGGGCATGAAATGAAACGGGAAATTCGCAAGATTGGCGGCCTCGAAAAACGCGAGCTAACGCAGCAAGAGCGGGATGCTGGTTTCATCGGCGCGCTTCGCGGTCGTATCCCGTACAATTCCGACAGCTCTCCGCTGATGATGCGCGGGCGTCGCGACACGTTCATTGAGCAGATCGCGCCCGGCGCTTTCAAGCGGTCGCTCGCCAAGTCCGGCGACATCCTGGCGTTTGCCGGCCACACTGACGACCCCACGAAGGCATTTGCCCGCGCCGACAGTAATCTGACGCTCAACGACGGCACGGACGCGCTTAGCTACGAGGCGCTTGTTCCGAATACGCAGGCCGGCAAAGACCTTCTTGAGCTGGTTGATCGCGGGGTCATTCGCGGCACGTCTTTTGAGTTCGCCATTCCCGACGAGCAGACGGGCCAGAAATGGGAAAAGCGCGACGGAAAGGACGTGCGCACCGTTACGGACGCCGACCTTTTCACGGTCAATCCCGTGGCGGTTCCTGCTTACCCGGACTCTACGCTGTCGTCGGAGCGTGGATACAAGCGCGGTGTTTACCTCGTGGATGCCGACGATTTCGCGTGGACGGACCCCGACATGACGGAGCACACGGCTTATGCACTTTCCCAACTCAACATCGAGGTATGCGAGCTTACCAATGCGCTTGACTACCTCCGAGATAACCCGACCGGCCCGCTTGCTGATTACGCAAAGGCCGAAGTCAGCGAGTCCGAGAAATCAATCAACGAGCTTGTCGCGTTTCTGGCGAAAAACGGAGCGGAGGTAAACCCCGCTGCGCTGGACCGCGCGAAGAAGATCACGGCGGAAGCGCGTAGTGCGTCTGCTGATACCTCTTTGCCTTCTGATGACGACTGGGAGCGTCGTCAGGCTGAGGCATTAACCATCGCTCCCGTGATTGTGTAACTATCATGAACGCCAAAGAACTAAAGGAACTCAGTGAGAACCGGGCGGCGAAGGCTAAGGAAGTCGTTGCCCTGCTGAACAAGAAGGATCTGACCCAGGAGGAGCGCGCCGCGCTTACCTCGGGCAAGTCGGAACTCGCTTCGATGGATGATCGCCTGACGCGCGCCGCCGAGGCGGTCGCTATGGCCGCGTCCACCCCAATCAGTCTTTCCGAAAAGGAAGAGCGCGACGTGAGCCGCTTCGATCTCGCCCGCGCTCTCCGCGCCTCTGCCGGCATTGCCGGTGAGACGATGGACGGCATCGAGCGCGAGATGGTGCAGGAAGGTGCCCGCGAGGCCCAGGAGGCAAACGTTCCGCTCGCTCGCGGCATCATCCTTCCCCGAATGCTCGTGCGTCGCAGCCCGCGCGCCTATGGCCGATTTGGCCGTGAACAGCGCGCCATGACCGCGACCGGCACGACCTCGACCAGCGGCGACCAGGGCGGAATGACGGTCGCGACCATCCCCCAAGGGCTGCTTGATAGCTTTTACTCGCGGCTCGTGCTGGCGAATGCCGGCGCGACGGTCCTTGAAGGACTGCGCGGCAATCTGAACCTGCCCCGCTACGTCAAGGACACCGACCCGAGCTTCAAGACGGAAAACGCCACTGCCGGCGCGCTCAATCCGACGACCGCGATGCTTTCGCTTACGCCGCATCGCCTCCCGGCCTATACCGACATCAGCGAGCAATTGCTGATGCAGTCGAGTGTCAACGTGGAGACGGTCATTCGCAACAACGTACTCAAGCAGCTCGCCGCGCGCCTTCAGGCCGCGCACATCAACGGCAGCGGAACCGCGCCGGAGATTAAGGGCCTGATTTCGCAGGTTGGCACCACCGTTTACGCGGGCGGCGCAGACCTGACGATCGGCACGAACGCCAATGGCGCGGCGCAGGTATTCCCCGATTGGGTGAACCTTGAGACCGCCGTCGCCGTGCAGGATGCCGACATCGGATCGCTTGCCTACGTCACGAATCCCAAGGTTCGCGGCCAGGCCAAACAGACCCGCAAGGGCCTGAAGACGCCTAGCGATACGAGCGTTACCGACTCGAACATGATCTGGCAGAACGGCAACGAAGTGAACGGCTATCAGGCTTACACCACGACCAGCGTTCCGTCGAACTTCACCAAGGGCACCGGAACCGGCCTTTCTGCGCTGATCTTCGGCGACTGGACGGACTTCTACATGGCGTTCTGGTCTGGCATCAACCTGGAGCTGGTCCGCGACGCCACGCTCGCCACGCAGGGCTTCTGGCGCCTCTGCGCTGCGGTCTATGCGGATGGCGGAATCGTTCGCCCGGTCTCGTTTGCGGCGATGACCGACATCGCCGCCTAAACAGCCGTATCTACGAGCTGAATACCGGGGCGGCGTGGTTTTCTGAGGTTTCCCACGCCGCCCCAACAGCGCAAACGCGATGAATCTAAACACGGTATTTCGTGGTCCGGCGACAATCGACCCGGCGCGTCTGGTTCTGACGACGCCGCCGAAGGTTGAGCCGTACACGTTTTCATCGCCCGTTGTTCAGCAAATCCTACGTCTCGACGATTCGACGCAGGATAACGAATTTGTTAACCTCTGCTTTGCGGCGGCGCGCATGTACTTCGAGCGCGTCACGAATCTATCGCTGATCTCGCAGGGCTGGACGCTCTACCAGGACGAAATTCCCCTGCGGCAAGGGCAATACGGCATTGAGTACGGCCTTGCTCCGTCAATGTCGCGGTTCACGGGATCGGCAGCGGGCCGGGAAATAATCCTCGGACGTGGGCCGCTTGTTTCGATAGATGCGTTCAAATACCTGGACCAGAACGGCACGCTTCAGACGTGGGCGAGCAGCAATTTCACAGTCGGTAATGTAGGAGTGGAGACGGCATACGGGCGGCTCTGGCTCAACGAGGACGGCGACTGGCCGGACGTTGGTAGTTTTCCCAACGCGCTTCAGGTCACTTTCACGGCGGGTTTTGGTGCGACGGTTGACACGATCCCGGCGCATATCCGCATGGCTCTGCTTCAGCTCGGAACCTATTGGTACGAGCACCGCCTACCGATCAACGATAGCGGCCTCGTGATGCTTCCAATGCATTTGGAAGCGCTGATCACGAGCTGCAAACTCTCGTTCTGCGCATGAGCCTGCAACGGTCATACATCGGGCGGCGCAACGTAGGCGTGAACGACGCCGGCCAACTGGACCGGCGCTTGACGCTGTTTTCGCCGACCTACACCGCGCAGAGCAACGGCGAGCCGCTTCTGTCGTGGACGACGGTTGCGACCGTTTGGGGGTCGAAACGTTCGCTCAATGGACACCGCTTGCTTGCGGCGGACGGCACGCATTACGAGCAGTTCACGGCCTTCGAAATCCGTTACCGCGACGACATCCGCACCGGCTGGCGCGTGCAGCTCGGGACGTCGGTTTACGAAGTCACCAACACGCAGGAGCTAGGGCGCAAACACCTCTTGGAGATCGTTGCGCGCTCAGTGGATCAAGCAGCATGAGCACGGCACCTACCCAAATTACCTGCGGCGATGACGCAATTTTCGACGTTTCGATTTCGTCGTCTGGCGGCGCGCTCGCGGCTACCGACATCATCCTTTGCCGCTTCGAAGTGCGACAAGACCCGGCGCTTGCTGCGGTCATCACAAAGGACCTCGGCGCAGGCGTCGCAATCACCGGAGTAACGAACGGCGTCGTCGCCGCGCTAGTGACGCTAACCGAAGCCGACACCGCCAGCCTTACGCCGGGCGTTTCCTATTTCTACGACCTGGTTTGCGCCACTGCCGCGCAGAAGAACCTCTGCGCCTCGGGATATATCACCGTCAATCAGCCAATAATCTAACCGTATCTGAAAAATGAGCACACTCACCGCCGTTTCACTCAACAAGGCCGCTGACGCGGTATTCGGCAGCGGCACACCGGCGACGGTTTACGCTGCGCTTTTCTCGGGAGTCACTGACGCAATCAATGGTGGCGCCGAAATCACCGGCACGAGCTACGCGCGCGCCTCGCTCACGAACAACGCCACCAACTTCCCCGCCGCTTCCGGTGGCGTGAAGACCAACGCAAACGCCATTGTTTTCCCGACCTCTGGCGGCCCGTGGAATGCCGGCGCGGCCTTTAGCTGTATCCGCTTTTACGATGCGGCGACGGGCGGCAACCTGCTCGGCGGATCGCTGATTCAGGACACGACCGGCGCAACGATTCCGCTCTATGTCACGGGCGCGGGCCAGACCATCACGGTTCCGGCTTCCGGCCTGACACTGACGATTGCCTAACATGCTCTCGGCTTCCGTAACGCTTCAGAAGATCGCGACGACCGTTGCGCTTTCGGCTTCCAAGCTGATTGGCGCGCTCGGCAGTCTGTCGGCTTCGACGGTGCTTGCGGTCAAGTCGGTGCTAGGCATCTCGGTAAAAGCGTCGCCATCTGCAACCGCGACGCTCAGCACCAAGGCGAGCGCTTCGGCGAACACGCACGCAGAAATGAGCGCAAGCAGCGCGCTTGCCTCAAGGCTGACGGCAGCGGCCTCGGCGCATGCCACGCCATCTGCAACCGCGACGCTCACCGCGAAATCTCAGAGCGCCTCGAATATCAAAGCGGCGGCAGCGGCAAGCTCCTCGCTCAAAACCAAAATCGTGCAAGACGGCCCTAATCTCGTTGAGACATCACAGGGGTACGTCATCGAGACATCACTTGGCTACGTAGTTGGTTACGAAATACGAACGGCCTAAATTATGCCTACTTCAATTTCCGCCTTCCCCATTCAGCAGGAATATCCCCGCAACCTGCCCGCCGCGTCGTTTCCGGGCGGTGATGACGTGTTGCTGATTGACGGCCCGACGAACGGCACCCGCGCACTACCCGCCACCATCCTATCCCAACTCTCCGACGACGCTGAGCTTAACACTGCGCTCAAGACCGGAACCTTTTACTTTTAACCCACCACCACCACTATGTTGCTAAAACTTGATCCTTATTCGCCAGCGTTCTCGCTTTTGGCGGGAGTGCTCACCCTCAAAGCAGGCACCAAGTGTCTAGTCAACGACCGTCTTATTTCATTCCCTTCGGGCACTACGGTGCAGCTACCTAGCCTGACGGCGGGCACTGACTACGCAATCTACGCGACGGTCAACGGGACAATCGTCGCTGATGCCAATTCCTCGGCCCCGACCGGATACACCGCCGGGACCGCCTTGAAAATCGGCGGCTTCCACTATGCTCCCGGCGGCAACGCCTCCGCTCAAGCGGGCGGCGACGCGAATCCCGCGATCAATCCATACTCGATCTGGGATCTCAAGTGGCGCCCGTCGTGCCTCGACCCTCGGGGCATGACGCTCGTTTCGGGCGGATTCTGGGCGGACATCTATCACCTCAACACGACCCCCGACATCTTGGGCACCTCGAAATACGGCGCGGCGATCGCCACGGGTGCCGCCCTGCCCAAGGTCGCCGCCGCATTTGGCGGCGATGGCGTTGCGAGCTACCCCGATATGTCGTGGTGGACCGCATCCGAATTGCTCGCGGCGTTTGGCAAGCGCCTGCCCACTCAGCAGGAATTCGCCGCGCTCGCCTACGGAGTCACGGAGGCGAGTTCGGTCGGTCCTCAGACGCTTACGAGCGGCCTCGACGCACCGCGCACCTCGCGCTGGGGTGTGATGCAGGCCACCGGCAACATCTGGGTTTGGGGTCAGGATGCGGTCATGAACCCGAACTCGGCTGATGCTGGCGAGTGGAACAACGACACCGACGGCCGAGGGCAAAGCTATATCTACGGCGCCGGCAATTTGCATCGTTCGCTCTTCGGCTCCTACTGGAGCGACGGCGTGAACGCCGGCTCCCGCGCTTCCGCCTGGAACGACGCGCCCTCGGCCTCGGGCGTCAGCATCGGCGCGCGCGGCCTCTGTGACCACCTGGTCCTGGTATGAGCGAAGCGAAAGCGGAGCGGTCGTCGCCAAATCCCGATCATGGAAACACGGATTCAGGTTATCTCTGCGCGGAGCAGCTCGCCATCGTCGAGCGCTTCGAGCACTGCATCGACTACCTCTATCCCGTCCTGCTGGGGATTCGACGAGCGCATCACGTCGTGCGTGATGCTACCGTCTCTGCGCTCTTTCTCGCCCAGCGCCGCTTGCGTGTCTTCGAACGCCGGCGACGCAGCAGGCCGCGCCCGATTTCTGGGCTCCTGGATGGGCCACGCCTCCTGGGCCGACTCCCGCAATCTCCTTGCCTCAATGGGCCTCTCCTGAGCCCGCAACCCACCAATCCAATGACGATCAATACTCGCGCCGATCTCGACGCCCTCAAACTCAGCGATCCCGCGGCCTATGCCACGTTTGTGGCCCACCTCAAGGGCTCACTCACCCGCATGGCAGATACCCAGCAGTATCCGGCCGATTACAATCACGATCTGAAACCTGGCGATAACGGTTATCTCGCGCCGGTGATCGCCCAGGTGCCGGATGCAACAATCGCCGAACGCTTCGGTTTCACAGCCGCCGAGCTGCAGGCGATGTGAAAGCGCCGCCCATCTAAAAGCGCCCGACTACTGACATCACCACACCCGCGGCCATCGAGAGCGGCGTTTCCGCGTGGGTCACCGTCAACAAGAAATGAATCTTCCCGGAACAGAACAACGCCGCTCGCACATTGCCTGCCTACGTAGGCATTGGCACGGCGTCGTGTTCGAGTTTCGCGGACTGGCGCGGGCGTGCGGCATCGACCGCACCGTTGCGATCACGCTCGCCCTCGCGTGCGTCACGGTCGCCGCACTCGTGATGCTCGCGGGCTGCTCCAAAGCGCCACAGCAGCAGATTCAGACAACGACGCTCACCCCGCAGCAGATTCGCGGATACATTCAGGGCGTTGTCCTCGACGACTCCTACGCCGTGCCGACGCACGCTTGGCTTGTTGCGACGCTCGCCAGCTACAAGGCCGATCTCGCCGCGCAGGGTATCCGCTGGGATGCGACGTTCGATTGCAACCGGTTCACGGTCGATTTTCTGGCCTACGCGAACCGGCAATTTTATTTGCAGTCCTGGTACAGCCCGAAGCCTGCGCAGGCCGTCGCGGTTGGCATGATTTGCTACGACCCGACGCCTACCACGGCGCACGCGATCTGCTTCGCCGTTGATGATCGCGGCCTCGAATTCTTCGATCCGCAGAACGGCGCGTTTGTGACTCTAACCGCTGCGCAGAGGAGCAGCATTTTCTTCACGCTGATATGAACCCGTTTGTCCAAATTCTGACCGGGCTTTTCGGGGGCGCAAACAACCCGATCAGCACCTTAATCGACCGCCTCGTCCCTGACAAAGCCGCCGCCGAAAAGGCCAAGCTTGAGCTTCAGGAGAAAATGATGGAGTGGGCGGCGCAGCAGGATGTTTCCCAAATTCAGGTCAACCAGGAAGAGGCGAAAAGCTCCTCCGTCTTCGTCGCTGGATGGCGTCCTGCAATTGGCTGGATTTGCGGCGCGGCCCTCGGCTGGACCTACGTTGCGCAGCCGCTTCTCGGCTGGATCGTGACAACCGTTTGCACGCTCAAGCACATCGCGGTTCCTGTGCTCCCGACGCTCGATCTCGGCGAACTGATGCCGCTTTTGATGGGGATGCTCGGACTGGCCGGAATGCGCTCGTTTGAGAAGGTGCAGGGCGTGGCGCGCAGCAACCTTTCGGAGACCGACAAGAAGTAACCAAAAACTGAACACACACTTATGATTACCGCACTCGTTATTGTTGGAGTTCTCGCCGCCTACGCTGCCGGCTGGTATGTTGGCTACAAATACGGCGCGAAGGAGGTCGCCATCGTCAAGGCCGACCGGGACGCGATCCTTGCGCACTTCAACGCGATTGTCGGCAAAGCTAAGACCGACGCCGCCAAGGTCGAAACGACCGTGCAGACCGACGTGAAGACCGCCGAGGACGCGGCCAAGAAGATCGTCTAAGCCGTGAGCCTGTTTCGCTATATCCACGTTGCCGTAGAGGGCACACTTGACCGCGCACTAGAGAAGCGCCCGGCGTTTGGCTACCTTGTGGCGCTTGCCACGGGTGGTTCCGGCGCTCTCGGCTTCGTGGATACCGCGACGCAGGTAATAGGGCTTGCAACGGCTATCTTGGGGCTTGCTATCGGCGTATACACGCTCCGGATACAGATTCGGAAGTTAAACAGGATGCGGGAGGAGGATGACGAGTAATGGCGCTTGCGGATGAAATTCAAACGACCGTTGCCACGGATTCCGGCGTGTTGTCGGCGTTCGGGCTGTCGTCTGGATACGCTCCGGTTTATCCGGTGCGCCCTCCTGCGTCGGCAGCATTTCCGTTTGTCGTCTGGAGCCTGATTGCGTCCACGCCGGAAGATATTCACGTCGGGCCTGCAGCCATCGACAGCACACTTCTGCAGTTTTCCGTTCTCGCTCAGGACTACACCACGGGCGCGGCAATCCGGAAGGCAATCCGCGCGACGCTTGATGGAAAATCACTCTCGGGCGGCGAGCCGGTTACGATCATCGCAGAACGCGACCTAACACAACCGACCATCGACGCCTTCAACCTGATTCTCGAAGCGCATGTGATGCGCAACGCTCTCGCAACCTAAGACCAACTCATAATCAACCGTAATTAAGGAGACACTACAATGGCTATCGGCAGCGCAAAAGGCGCAACTCTCAAATACAAGAGCCTCACCGTTTGGACCGACCTTACCAACATCGGCGATTTCACTTTTCAGCTACCTCCGCCCGACGTTGTTGACGTTACAAACCACGGCTCTCCGAATGGACAGGAGCAGTCGATTATCAGCATCAAGAAAAATCCCAAGATCACCATTCCGATCATTTGGGACGAGGCCGATACGAGCCACCAGTGGCTTGTGACGAACAACGCGACCATCCAGGCGTTCCAGTACACTGGCACTGGCACTGGCACCACGCCGACGCCGATTGGGTTCAACGCCGCAATCGAGCTGACCTTTGACAACAAGGTGAAGGACGCCAAGCGCGCATCGCTGACCCTCACTGTCACGGATGGCAATATCCCGACCTAATGAAAAAGACGGTTACGGTTGAGCTGGACCGGAAGCGCAAGATCGCGTGGGACAACCGGGCGCAATATCGGCTCGGTAGTCTCGCGCGGCCTCCGCGCCCGCAGGACTTCGCCAACCCGCGAAAAGCGTTCTCGGCGCTGTGCGCGTTCCTCTGGGCGATGGTTGAGGGTGACGACTTCGCCGCGCCCGAGGACATCGCGCCGCATGTCGATTCGCAGCGAGCCCTTGAATTGATGCACGCCGTTTTAGAAGCCTTCCCGAAATCGGAGGAAGCGGAAAAAAACGTCGGTGGCTCGACGCCCTCGTCTTTGCCCGCGTCGAGCTAGGTTGGACTGAGGAAGAGTTTTGGAGCTGTCCGCCCGCTGTATTTGAAAAAGCACAACGGGCGTTTTGGGAGAAGGAGCGCCGCGAGAATCGCAGGTTCGCCGGACTCATGGCGCTCCTGGCAAACATCAACCGGGACGCCGAAAAGCATCCCGAGCCTTTCACGGTCGATGATTTCTTGCAGAGCGGAAAACGCAAGCGGACGCGAAAGCCGAAACCCGTTTCAGCCGATGCATTTTTTCAAAACCTCGTGACGCTCGGACTAGCCAAGGAAATGCCAGACAATGCCGGTCAAGATCACAAGTGACATGGTGGACTTGCGCCAGTTGGGCCTAGGCGTGCTCAACGAGGCGCTTGCCGCTGCCGTGGATCACGCAGGCAAAGACATGTCCGGGGCGATCAAGGTTTTCACGCCAACGGAAACCGGAGCGTTACGCGATTCCATCGACTATAAGGTGATGGTTTACAACAAGACGAACAAGGTCGTTGTCGTCGTCGGCGTGAAAAGCAGATTCCGAAAGAACGGACGGCGCCCATCAAATTACGCGCACCTAGTCGAATTCGGCCATATCGCGGTCAAGCCGGTCAAGGGCACGGCAATCAGGCCGAGGCGCGGCAAGCAGGCGGCGCAGAAGATTACATACGTCGCCGCAAAGCCGTTCATGCGTCCGGGCGTTGAGGCGTTCAAGTCGTTTG
>JAEHJW020007864.1_pt2 | contig 13659 bp, 19 predicted proteins | sample 9271431 | NCBI WGS metagenome assembly JAEHJW02
GGGTTCCACTTATCGATGCTGTCGTGTTTGGCCTGTGGCCCCAGTTGAAGGACTGGCTATGAGTGTTCTTTTTCATCGGCCGCTTCACTTCTTATTTGGCCTCGGCTTGTCTTACGTTTTGGCCGCTGTTCTGCTGGCATGGTCCGACGTTGCTGAAGCGCGGCTTGACGAGCGGGATGTGCGCCAGCACAAGCTGTCCGTTTGCGAGACACCCACTGAGGGGAACTAAGCGATGACCGATATCCTGCACCTCCGAACCGTCCAGCAAGAACTCGATGAACGCCTGATCGCCACTTGCGAGAAACTACTGGAACACGCCAAGGCGGGCGAGATCGTGTCTGTGTCGATTATAGCGGAGGGGCGTGAAGGAAGCTGGGTGGAGATGTCCAGCGGCGTTGCTGACATGTTCCGATTGCTCGGCATGATCGACATGGCGAAGGCATGCATCCGCTCGCGGATGCATGAGCGATGACTGCCAGTTTGATAGAGGAGGCTACCATGGCTGAGAATATCAACAACCGCCCCTGCCTACTCGACCTTGTCTGCGAAGTTTACGCCCAGTGCCACGAACGTGGTCAGAGCGACGAGAAGGCTTGGGGTGAGGAAGAGAATGATGTTTAATCTGCCAAAACCTCCGCACGGTGCGCCGTGCAACAACTGCGGCCGCTGTTGCAAGGACCAGCTCTGCCCGCTCGGGCAGCACATCTTCGGCAAACCATGGCTGCGGCAGTGCCCGGCGCTGATCGGCCCGCAGGACGAGAGTGTGTACGTCTGCGGATTGGTGGCGCACCCCGACCATTACATCGCGGCAATGCCGTCCGAAGTGGCGGATCTGTCCGCCGCCGCAGGACTGCTGCTCGGTGCTGGCCTTGGCTGTGATTGCTTGGATTTTGCGCATGAACGGCCGAACTTGCGCTGGCGGCGCGAGATCAAGTCAAAACTGCTGAAGCTGACCAACGATATTCAAGCTGCCAAGCTGCTGTGGGGGTGGAAATAAAATCTAAGTAACGTCGAAGTAATGTCGAAGTAATGTCGAAGTAATGTCGAAGTAATGGGTGATGGAGGGTGCTGTGATGGAGAAAACCTGGGAAGAACGATGCCGCTATTGGTGGACGGCAGCGAGGGAAGCCCGAGCAGAACACGACAGCTGCCACTCCGTCGTCTCAAAGCAACTGCACACAAACCAACAGCGGCAAGTGTGAAGTTGGAAACAAGGCAATGGAATTTGGATGGTGGAGATTGGCGATTTGGCAAGGGGTGATTGAGTATTGTTGATGAAGAATGCAATGCGCTGAAAACGCTCATGAATTTTGAACTGCTTGCTAATGACTAAGGGCGGAGGATTTTTGTGCATGAATTGAAATGGGCTAATTGTGTGAAGTGGCCAAATGGACCCAAAAGAAAACCTTCGTTTCTGTGTTAAAACCGTGAAATCCCACCCAAAACCCACCCTTTCGGGCGGTTCCAGTTCCATTTCACTCCACAGTTTCGACGTTCAGTAGAATGAATCGGGGGAGAGAGAAGAAATTAGAGAAAGGGGAAACTGTGGCGAAGAATGGAACTGGAACCGCCCGAAAGGGTGGGTTGGGTGCTGAAGGAATTCGAATTTGTTTTGGGGGCGAAACAGAGGGTCGGCGGCTGGGTGTGGTAGGGCTGATGGGTGTGACGGAAGGGTGCGGGCTGGGCGCTGGGGAGGTCGGCCCTTTTGCATCGTCGCGGAGGCGGGTTTTCTGGCCGCCGGCGGATGAAACAAAGTCGCCCGGTACAACCCTACATTGGAGGGGCTTAGGGCCTCCCCTGGCCCGAAAAACGGCCGCCGCGTGGGTGAGGGGTTTTTGGGGCGATCGGCTGGCAACTGCGGAATGGGTGAAGGCTATGGCGGAAGACATCATCGGCAAGATCCAGAAGAACAATGCGCTGGAAGCTGATTTAAGGAAGTGGCTGCGTAAAGATTGGAAGGGTTGGCTGGAGCGGCGAGAGCCAGGGCATGGCGTTGGTGATGGCGCTCCAGACATTCAGCTGTTGCTGAAGCTTCCGCTCTATATGCAGATTTCTTTGCTGATCCCTGTGGAACTCAAGGTGGCTTTCGGCGGCAAATTTACCATTCGGCCGGGGCAGATGCTGTGGCATAGAGAGTTTGCTGCGGCAGGGGGAAAAGCATTCTTCTTATTCGCAGAGCAAGAGAATTGGGAGGCCAAGTATTGTATTCCTGCAGCCCTGGCGCTGAAGACTAAAGGGGGTGTTAACGACCTGAAGGAGCTCAATCTATGGCGCTACAAGGTTGAGGATGGCCTTGAAAGTTTTCTTTTAAAGCTGTTTTCTTAATGGGTGAAATCGATTTAAATTGATCTCAAGATTGTAGCTTTAATTAGCCACAAAAGGACGGAGTGTCGAATGGTCCGTTGGTATTGCGCCTATACCGCTGTCAACGGGGAACGACTCGCCAAGAAGAGCCTGGAAGACGCAGGCTTTCAAACCTTCCTGCCGTTTCTGATGGAAGATTCAGCTGGCAAGAAGGTGCTTATGTTCCCGCGCTACATCTTCATTCGGTTCGATGCTGATGTCCCAGGCTGGCAAGTGGTCTGCAGGACTCGTGGAATCGAAAAGCTGCTGGGAGCCCCTGTGCCGACGCCGCTGCCGATGGGGTGGGTGCATGAACTTAAACAGACCATTTCCCAGCTGGAGAACTTGAGGCCGATGATGGCTCGCCCCCGCATCCCGCGCGAAGGAGAAGAGGTGACTTTCAAGCGTGGACCGTTTGAAGGCATGACCGGCATCTGCCAGCGTTCCTCGCGCGCGCGCGTTCTGATTTTACTCTCGGCCATGACCGAACGGCGGCAGCCCACCAACCGGCTGGTGACGATGACCGGCACCCAGGCCCATCGCACTCTGGATCTGGCACTGATCTGATGGCCAAGAAGCCTGCATATTCGCGCCGGCCGGAGAACGGTGGTGCCCCCACCAAGTACTCTCCCAAGATGTGCGAGCAGGTTAACCCCCTGGCTTTGCTCGGTCTGTCCAACTCTGAGATCGCCAAGGCGCTGGGCATTTGCCCTGGCACTTTCGAGGTGTGGATCAAGGAGCACAAGGAGCTGAACCAGAAGCTGCTGGAGGGTCGCGAGCTGGCAGACGGCCGGGTGGCTGCTGCGATGTACAAGCGGGCGCTGGGCTACAAAACTTCTGCCCAGAAGGCATTCGTGGATCGCAATGGCGTTGAGCACATTGTGACCATCACCGAGGAAGTGCCGCCAAGCCTGGATGCGGCCAAGTTCATCCTCACCAATCGTCAGGGTCAGCGCTGGAGCAATGGCAATGGCCCAGAAGTGAACAACAACATCGTCTTCGTGTCGAATGACCCTGACAAGGGTGATGACGTTGACACCGACTCGACCGATGAAGACGATCAACCCTGAACGTCACATAGAGTTCCCAAAGTTCCATTCGGCCCAGAAGGCGATCTACCGCAACCTGGCACCGAGAAGTGTGCTGCGCTGCGGTCGCCGGTTTGGCAAGACCACTTTGCTGGAAACGGTGGCAGGCAACAATGGCCGCAAGGGCCAGTATGTAGGTTGGTTCAGCCCGAACTACAAGCTGCTGTCTCCAAGCTACAAACGCATCCTGCGCATGATGGCGCCGATCACCCAGCACGCCTCTAAGACTGAGGCCATGATCGAGCTGAGAACCGGCGGCCACATCGAGTTCTGGACGCTGAATGACGAGGACGCTGGACGGTCTCGCAGCTATGACTTGGTGATCATCGATGAAGGGTCGCTGGTCAAGACAGGCCTGAAGGACATTTGGGAGCAGTCGATTGCTCCGACTCTGCTGGATCGCCGTGGCCGTGCAATCATTGCCGGCACCCCCAAGGGCATCGACCCGGACAACTTCTTCTACGAGGTGTGCACAAATAAGGAGCTGGGCTGGAAAGAGTTTTTCCAGCCCACCCGCACCAATCCCTTGCTGGATCCTGTGGGTGTGGAGGCCCTGGCGCATGACTACCCGCCGCTGGTCTATCAACAGGAGTTTCTGGCCGAATTTGTGGATTGGTCGGGTGCTTCCTTCTTCGACATCAGCAAATGGCTAGAGGCTGGTAAGGCAGTCGCCTACCCCAAGGTGTGCGACGCAGTGTTTGCTGTGATCGACACTGCCACAAAGTCCGGCAAGGAGCACGACGGAACTGCGGTGACCTATTACGCTGTGAGCAAGTTCACTGGTGTGCCGCTCACCATCCTGGACTACGACATCGTCCAGATTGAAGGTGCCCTTCTGGAGATCTGGCTTCCGACTGTCTTTAAAAGGCTAGAGGAACTGGCCAAGCAGTGCCGAGCTCGGGCAGGCTCGCTGGGCGCCTGGATCGAAGATGCACAAGCTGGCGCAGTGCTGTTGCAGCAATCAGCTCGACATGGCTGGCCAGCGCAGGCCATTCCGTCGGGCCTGACATCGATGGGCAAGGACGGCCGGGCCATCAATGTTTCTGGCTATCATCATCGCGGCCAAGTGAAGATCAGTGAATTTGCCCACGACAAGGTGGTGCAGTTCAAGGGCCAGTCCCGCAATCACCTGCTGACCCAGGTTGGCGGCTTTCACATCGGCGACAAGCAAGCTGCAACGCGCGCTGATGACCTGCTCGACACCTACACCTATGGTGTCGCCTTGGCGCTGGGTGACTACAAAGGCAACTGATGCACGTCCCGATTTCCAACGCGATGGCCTGCAAGTTCGCTGAAGTCGAAGCTCGTCACTGGATGAGCCGTGAGCTGACTGCTGAGGAGCTGGAGCGGTCGCGCTGGTGCCAGGCGTTCAAGTCAAGGGAGCAGCAGGTGTTGCTGCAGGGCGATGCATGTGATGGCTGTGCGCGCAACAAGTTTGGAGGTGTGACCGGTGGCTGATGCGTTTCAGGGAGCAGCGATTGGCGTGAACGGCTCGTCTCTGGGAACGAGCCTTCAGGCGTTGTTGCTGGCCGATGACATCCAGCCAGGCAGCTCGCCATCCTATGAGATGTGCAAGACCATCTATAGCTACCATCCACTTGGCAAGAAGATGGCCGACGCACCAATCAGCAAGGCCCAGAGCCAGGAACGAGAAATCACCGTCGCGCGTGGCCCGGAAGCAGTGCGCGAAGCATTCCTGGACGAGTGGAAGCGCATTGGCGCGGATGGATTGATCTTCGCGCTGGGGTCGCAGGCGCGTATTTACGGCATTTCTTCGCTGGCTGTCATGGTCGAGGGGGAAGAGTTCAGCAAGCCGCTTCCGGACGGCGATCTGTCCAAGCTCAACATGTCGTTTCCGGTGTTCGACCCACTCAACACTTCTGGGTCTTTGGTGCTGAACCAGGACACCCAGTCGATGGATTTCCAGAAGCACCGTGGCATCGCGGTCAACGGCGTCAGCTACGACCGCAGTCGCTGTGTGGTGTTGATGAACGAACGGCCCCTGTATATCGAGTGGTCGGACTCGGCATTTGGCTTCTCGGGCCGCTCAGTCTATCAGCGGGCGCTTTATCCGCTGAAGAGCTACGTGCGGTCGATGATCACCAACGACATGGTGGTGACCAAGGCCGGACTGCTAATCACCAAGATGAAGCAGGCTGGCAGCATCATCAACAACGCCATGCAGAACATGTTCGGCCAGAAGCGCCAGATGGTGCAGCTTTCGGCTACCGGCAATGTGCTGTCGATCGATGTCGACGAAGCGGTTGAGACCCTCAACATGCAGAACCTCGATAGGGCCTATGGTCTGGCACGCACCAACATCCTGAAGGACATCGCCACCGCCGCCGATATGCCGGCGAAGATTCTCGACAACGAGACGCTGGTCGAGGGCTTCGGCGAGGGCACCGAGGATGCCAAGCAGATCGCAGCTTTCGTCGACGGCATCCGCACATGGCTTGGGCCGGCGTACGACTTCCTCGACGACATCGTACAGCGCCGGGCCTGGAACGAAGAGTTCTTTGCTTCGTTACAGGACGCCTTCCCTGATGAGTACGGATCGATGGAATATGCGCAGGCGTTCCACGAATGGAAGAATAGCTTCGAGGCGACGTGGCCGTCGCTGCTGACCGAGCCCGAGTCACAGCAGGTGCAAACCGATGACGTCAAGCTGAAGGCTCTGGTCGCCACTGTCGAGGTGCTGCTACCAGTGCTGGATCCCGAGAACAAGGCCAAGCTGTTTGAGTGGTTCCAGGGTAACATCAACGAGAACAAGCGCATGTTCACCAATGCGCTGGATTTGGATTTCGAGGCCCTGGCCGAATACGAACCGCCGGCTGGCGAGGAGGGCGAAGGGGAAGGCTCGAAGGAGCCCGAGGAGCCTAAGCCGTTCGCGAGGGCGGTGTGATCAAGCTCCCCACCGCCCGCCGCGCGTCCTTCCGCAAGGTGCTGGCCGAGGCCATCGCCGATTTTCAGCGCCACGGCTTCGATTCGCAAGTGCGCCTTGATCGGTGGATGGCCGCGCTGCGCAAGGCGCTGGGCTTTTCGCTGCCTCCTCTTGGTGGCGTCGAGGCTGCGCTGCGCATGCGCCTGACCAATATCTTCAAGCGGTCTGTGGAACAAGGTGCGCTGCTCAAGAAGCACCCTGGTGTGTCGCGTTTCACCCTTGATCGGTTGTCGCCGGTGATGCGCCAGGAACTGGACCGACGCATCATGGCCTCAGCGGCGCTGATCAAGCTGAATCGCGATGAGGTGATTGAGAAGACGCTGCGCCGGTTCTCTGGCTGGTCGACGTCGATCCCGGCCGGCGGGTCAAAGGTGGTCGAAAAAGGTGAGACCAAGGACAAGCTGGAAAAGGCACTGGCGTCGTCCTCCTTTGAAGAGCGGCGGGTGCTGACCGACCAGGGTCACAAGCTCAATGCGGCACTGTCCGGCATCCTGGCCACCCACAGCGGCGCTATTGCAGCCAAGTGGCACTCGCACTTTCGTCAGGCTGGCTACGACTATCGGCCCGACCACAAGGACCGCGACTACGACGAGACGGGCAACGTCTATCTGATTCGTGGGTCGTGGGCGCACCAGAAAGGTTTCGTCAAGCCGAGCAAGGCGGGCTTCTTCGATGAGATCACCCAGCCGGGAGAAGAGGTGTTCTGCCGCTGCACAGCGAGCTACATCACCGCCCTCCGTGGGCTGCCGCCCGAGATGCTAACGGCCAAGGGCAAGGCTGAACTGAACCGCGTCCGCGCGATGATCAAAGGTGCTGCATGAGCGGTTATCCCAACGCACAGAACAACCCGGCCGGCGCTGCTCCGTCCTATGCCACGGCGCAGCCGCAGGGCGGGGCCTCGCCGTACTTCAACGGCGCATTGCTGGCTGTGGCTGCGACAGTCAAGCCGTCGGCCGGCAGCCTGTTCGCGCTGGTGGTGCAAAACCCGAATGCCACCGGCGCTTGGGTGCAGGTGTTTGACAAGGCATCGCCGATGGTAGGCACTGACACCCCGGCACTGTCTCTGTGGGTTCCCGGCTCCAGCTACTTCGCGCTGCCGTCGAGCGCGCTGGGTGCCAAATTCGCCAACGCCATCGTCCTCGCTGCGACGACCACCGCTACTGGCAGCACTGCCCCGGTCGGTGCTCTGGTCGTTAATGCCCTGTTCGCCTAGGAGATCACCAATGCCCCTCGAATCCGGCTCGTCGCGCGCGGCCATCTCCCACAACATCGCCACCGAGATGAAGGCGGGCAAGCCACAGAAGCAGGCTGTCGCCATCGCCATGAACAAGGCGGGGAAGAGCCGAAAGGATGCCGCTGTTCCGGAAAACCACAAGCGGGTGGTTGAGGAGTTCGAGCGTCTCCTGCACAAATACGAAGCCGGAGGAGTGACCGGCCAAGCGTTTAACGAGATGCTTCGTTTGGGCCGTGTTCTCGGCCGCGCCAAGGAAATCTACGAGGTGAAGCGCGGCGTCGACGCTCGTCTCGACGCCGCCTGCCAGGCCATGGACTCCCTCACCGCCGCCTGCGATGCGCTGGAAGTGCGCTGCGGGAAGATGGACGGTGGGCGCAAGGACGCCGCCCACACCGAAAAGGGCAAGGAGAACGCGCGCGGCAAGTTCGGCGAGCGTCTCGAAGAGGAGGCCAGCTACGCCGGCTCCCCGAAGCGCAAGGAGGAGCCCGAGTCGATCTTCCTGATGCCCGGTTCGCGCAAGTATCCGGTCAAGACCAAGGTCGAGGGCAAATGGGTCTATAACCGCAAGCTCCTGCTGGCCGCTGCCCGCGAGGCGCGGATGCACGGGCACGACGATCTTGCGTCCAAAGCCGACCGCATCCGGGAACGGGAGTTCGGTTAGTTGATCTCCGCCTCCGGCGTCCTCTTCGTCACCCCTGACCGCCGCGCGCTGCTGCTGAAGCGCGGGCCGAAGGGCGATGCGCCCGGCACATGGGCGCCTCCCGGCGGTGGCATCGAAGAGGGAGAAACTGCGGCGCAGGCAGCGGCACGCGAGGTGCTGGAAGAAACTGGCCACCGCGTCGACCCGGCGGAATTGACTCCTTGGACCCGCCGCGTCAAGGATGACGTCGACTTTACCACCTTCCTGTGCCGGGTGGACGAACCTTTTCCGGTCAAGCTGAGCGACGAGTCCACCGGTCATGCCTGGGCGCCGCTGAACGATCCGCCGCAACCGATGCACCCCGGCGCGGCGGTGTCGCTGGCCAAGTTCGGCATGACCGAATTGGACCTCGCCAGGGCGATCCGCGATGGCGAGCTGACCTCGCCTCAGCGCATCGGCAACGTCTGGCTGTTCGCCATGCGGCTGACCGGCACTGGCGCGGCCTATCGCCACAAGCTGAAGGAATACGCCTTCCGCGCCCCTGAGATCTACCTCACGGAAGAGGCGCTGCCGCGCTGGAATGGTGTGCCGGTGATTTGGGAGCACCCGCCGACGAATGCGCTGACCAGCAAGGAGTTCGCCGAGCGAGTCATTGGCGCGGTGTGCCTGCCGTATATTCTCGGTGCTGAAGTGTGGGGCATCGCGCGCATCAACGATGCTGAGGCGGCCGAACTGATGATGAGCGAACAGCTCAGCACCTCGCCGGCGGTGGTGTGGGGCGATCCGACTGCCAACACCCGGCTGCAGATGACCGAAGACAAGGCCATCCTGTTCGAGGGTGAGCCGACCTTGATCGATCACCTTGCTGTGTGCGAGGTTGGTGTCTGGGACAAGGACGGACCGCCGATAGGCATTCAGTCGGAAGCATCAACAGGGGAAGCTGAAATGGCGAAAGAAGAGGCCAAGGCTGACAGCCGGCTGGACAGCGCTATCAGCAAGCTGCGCAGCATTCGCGTCGATGTGGCGTGTTTGACGACACGCTTCTGAACACCACCAACCCCTCGCCCCCTATTTCACCGCACCGGGGCGAGGTTTTCACCAATCGGCGGTAACACAGCCATCGGAGACTCCAACATGGCGGAAGAGAACAAGTCGGAGGCGGTGGCCGCCGACACGGGCGAGAAGCTCGATAAGCTGCTGACGGCCCTCGACAGCCTCAGCACCAAGGTCCACGAACTGCACGGCCGCATGGATGCGATCGAGAGCGAGAAGGAAGATCGCAAGGACGCTGGTCGCCGCCATCGCAAGGATGACGACGGCGAAGAAGGCGAGGCCGAACTGAAGGCTGAGTTGGAAGGTGAAGAGGGCGCCGAGGCCACCGCTGAGCACATCGACGACGATGACGACGAAGACGACGACGACGATGACGACGATGACGACCGCAAGGACGCTCGCCGCAAGGACGCTCGCCGCAAGGACGCTCGCCGCAAGGACGCTCGCCGCAAGGACGACGACGACGACGATGACGATGACGACGACGATGACGACGATGACGACAGCAAGGACGCTCGCCGCAAGGACGCTCGCCGCAAGGACGCTCGCCGCAAGGACGCTCGCCGCAAGGACGACGACGACGACGATGACGATGACGACGACGATGACGACGATGACGACCGCAAGGACGCTCGCCGCAAGGACGCTCGCCGCAAGGACGCTCGCCGCAAGGACGCTCGCCGCAAGGACGCTCGCCGCAAGGACGACGAAGACGACCTCGACGAGCCCGGCCTGCCGCGCGACATCGTGGCCGATAAGCGCCATCGCAAGGACGACGATGACGATGCCCGGCACGACAGCCTGAGCCGCCGCCTCGCCGCCTTGGAGGGTCGCACCCGTGACCTGACCGACGACGACTATGCCGCCATGGCCGACGCGCAGTCCCGCGCCGACGCTGTGTCCCGTGCCTACGGCGAAACCACCCCGCGTCCGATGCAGGGTGAGTCGGTGCTGGGCTACCGCCGCCGGCTGGTGGGCCGCTTCCAGTCGAAGTCGGCCAAGTGGGGCAAGGTCAACCTGCGCACCGTCACCGATCCGAGCCTGTTCGGCTTGATCGAGTCGGAGGTTATGGCCGACGCTCTGACCGCCGCCCGAACCGCTTCTGATCTGCCCCCGACCCAGCTACGCGAGATCAAGACCACCTCCGCCGCTGGCCATCAGCAGATCGAGTTTGTCGGCCGCACTTCCGCCTGGATGCGTCGCTCGCCGAGCGGGCTGCGCGCCAAGCTCAACCTGAACCATCGGGGGTAAGCCAACATGGCGTCTTCCATCAACTTCAACCCGATGGCCACGACCACGGCGGCGGGTTCATTCAACATCGACACGTCCGGTTACATTCAGGGCACCGCCCTGGACGCGCCGAACTCGCGCTTCAATTTGGCTGGCGGCGTCCTGTCGTCGCTGGAAACCCTCCCGATGTGGGGTGGCGTCGGCATCAGCGAGGTGGTTCCTTCGGGCATCACCGGCAACCCGCTGGCTGAGACTGGCTACACCGCCACCCTGGGCACCATCGTCACCCGCGCCAACAGCGTGGCGGCAGCGACCAGCGGCCAGCAGGCGGCGGGCATCCTGACTGGCTTTAGCGTCTTCGACCAGAACAACTCGGCCATCAACTGGCCGCAGTCGCCGGTCCCGACTGTGCAGTCGGGCATGAGCCTGAACTTCTACCGTCTGGGCAGCGGTGCCCGCATCGCGGTCGCGTGTGACCCGGTGCTGGCGGACTTGGAGGGCTACGGCATCAATTCGCTGGTGTCGTGGGACTTCATTAACCAGGTTCTGCAGCCATACGACGCGTCCACTGCCACCTATGCCCTGACCTCCATGACCTACGGTGCGACCGTGGCGAATGGCGGTCCCGGCTTCACTGTCGTGGCGGCGGTGGCCACTCTGGTCGGCGCTGTCGGAGACGTCGTGAACATCAGCGGCGCCACCGGCAACCTGACGGCGAACGGTTCGTTCGTGGTGACTTCGTTCACTGACAACGAGCACTTCGTCATCGCCGCGCCCTATGCCACCACTGGCTCGGTCACCGGCTCGCCGGTCATCAACGCCGGCACCGGTGCGCTGCCGGTCAGGATCCTGGATCTGAACATCGGCAACTCCATGACTGTGTCGTGGGACCCCATCAACAAGGTCGCTACCTGGAACCGTTCCGGCTCCACGGCGATCATCCTGATCTAAGGGAGATCACCAATGCCGAATCTGGCTCCGGCGTTCGTGACGGTCAACCCGTCCTACACGCTCCCCGAAGTCATCCTGCCCTACTCGCAGGCTTCGGGCTTCCTCGACCTGCTGGGCGGCGGCGAGATCATGACCCGCCTCAGCGACGGTGACCTGATGGTCTACGTCAAGCGGGTCGACATCCGCTCCAAGGTGGCCTCCGGTCAGTCCGCCTACAATCAACTGCCTTCGGTCAGCACGGCGATGTCGATGATCTCGACCCCCACCTACCTCGTGCGGGTGCGGGCTGAGTACGACCATCACGACACCGCCGCTTACGGTCGCTGGGGTCTGCCGATCACCGAGGCTCAGCGCCTCGGCATGCGGCAGGGCCACTTCCAGTTCGCCCGCAACGCCGCTTTGTACGGGTTCAACCCGGCCAACGGCGAGGGCTTGCTGAACGGCGCCGGCTCGTACACCATCACCCTGCCAGCCGATTCCAACGGCAACGACACGGTGGTGACTTACGACAACGGCCAGATGGCCTTCTTCCTGCTGTCGCAGATCAGCGCGATGAAGACCCGCACCAACCAGCTGGGCATCGGTCGCAAGTTCGCGATCATCGGCCCGCAAGAAACGTTGGGCGCGTTCGAGTACCAGAACATCGTGCAGCTGGTCCAGTACCAGCGTACCGGCGCTGGCAGCACCTCGACCGCTGGCGTGGTCAAGGAAGTCCTCGAATGGAACGAGGACGAAATCATGTGGCTGTACGACGACACTCTGAAGGGCAAGGGCCAGGGTGGCACCGACGCCGTCATCATCGTGATGCCGGAAGTCGCCAAGCCCGAAGGCGGCAAGGTGAACACCAACGAGTTCGCCAAGCTGTCCCCCGGCCTGGACGCCTGCACTCTGATGCTGTCCGACATGGCGGCCCCGCGCGAGATCTACACCCCGATGCCGGGTGGCGCGGTGGACGTGCTGTCGGAATGGCGCATCACTCCTGGCTGGGCGATCCGTCCGGAAGCGGTGACCATCGTCAGCATGCAGTACCAGTAAGCGGGAGAGGTGCGCTGTGATCGTGAAAATGATGGGGGCGGACGGCCGCTCTAGACAGGTTTACGATCGCGTCATTTCAATGGCGATCGAAGGGGACGGGGCGGGTTTTAACTTGTCCCTCACCTTCGACGGCGCACCTGCCGCGAGCTTGCCCGTAACCGGGCAGGTGTTTCTAATGAATGAAGACGGCGTAACGGTTGACCGTTTCGTTCCGCCGAGCAAGGAGTAGGACGAGAATGACCAAGATGTACGTCGCCAACTGCACCAAGCAGAACCACACCTTCACTTACCGCATCCCGGATTCGTCCGAGACGCTGACCCGTCCGCGTGCCCTGGAGATCAAGGCCGGCGCCCAGATCAAGGTGCCCGACGATCTGACCACGCCGCAGGTGGACTCGATCATCCGCCAGCATGCTCGCTACGGCATGGTGTCGGTGGCCGAACTGGACCGCACCCGCCCCTTCGTCGGCCTGTGCTATTCGCTGGACAAGCCCGTCAGCGTCGACAGCATTCGGCGCGGCCTGTCGCACAACGACGATGTGCTGCGCGAGAAGGGTCGTCAACTGCGCCAGGAGGCCGGCATCGCCGCCTTCGAGGCTGCCGAGCAGGCGGCGAACGAGGTTTCCCAGACCACCGGTGCCGACCTCAGCCTGAACGTCGCCGAACTGTCGGTCACCGAAGTCGACCAGGATCGCAATGCCCCCAGCCGCGAGGGCGAGGCTGTGGCCGAAGGCGTGCGGGTGACGCGCAACGAGGAGCCCGGCCCGACCAAGCCGGAGGTGCGGCGCGGACGGAGGGCATAGACATGCCCCTGGCAGCGCCGAACCAGACAGACTTCACCACGTTTCTGTACGGTACTGTCGGCATCCCGACGGCGGCGCTGCCCAGTACCTCCTCCGTCATTCCGATGGCCCTGCAAATTTCGCTGGACATCGTCAACCAAGCGTTGACCGGGGTTCCCGACCTGTACACCTTAGCGGTGTACAACCTTGGGGCGGACAACGTGATCCGGTTCGCGTCGGATCAGCCGGGGCAGACGTACTTCGCCACGATGCGGCAGACGTTGGGCGTCAATGCTTTCGCGCCCGGCCTAACCAGTTCGACCGGTGACGAGGGCACTTCGGAAAGCCTGCTGAATCCC
>JAEHJW020001353.1_pt1 | contig 13656 bp, 18 predicted proteins | sample 9271431 | NCBI WGS metagenome assembly JAEHJW02
GAAGTCTAAGATTTTTCAAGGAATCGCTTTAAGTCTTTGATCCAGTTGATAATGAATACCAAGGCCAAGAGCTCTAAAGGCTTCTATGGTATCGTTTCTTGAGGTCTGAATGTTTTCCATAGCTCGGTTCAAGGTCATGGAGTTTTCCGTGAGTACTGCTACCTGAACCAAGAAAACACATTCTTGATATTTTTCCGAAACCCCTGTAGAAATGTTTCGGCGCTCCATTTGAAGCCAGAACTTACATCCTGCTTCTACGCATGGGGCTTGAATCAAAGGGCAATTTGGCTCAATTTTTTCAGGCTTTTTCAATTCTTCACTCCTACGATAATGTCGATAGTATTGATGTTAAGAACTGAGAGAGTGTGAGAGTGAGCTTGGTTACCTCCGGTATACTGGATGGAAACACCTGTTCCATTACTAGTAGTAACATTTCCGCTGTTGTTATAGCCAGACCCCGCGCTAGCACTTACATATCCAGTACCGGTATTAGGAGAATACGTTTCTGTGTGGGCGTGTCCAGGATCATTCACTCCGTGATTGTGCGAAGGCATCTGAGCCACACTAATGGCTGTTCCATCTGTCGAAGCATTCCCCCATAGAACGGAAGACACTCCATTAGCTCCATGGACCCCTCCACCCGCTCCATTAACCATCCGAAGAAGCGAGTCGTTCTGAACCGAGGTATCCTGAGTCCAAGTAGGAGGAACCGAAGCTTGTTGAAATAACATTCGAGTGCCAGAAGGAAGCGAAGTCCATTCTCCAGAATAAGAATTAGCTCCTGAAAAAGTATTATTCCCAGTGAAATTATTATTCCCTGAAAAAGTATTAGCTACGGAAAAGGTATTATTCCCTGAAAACGCATTATTTCCCGTGAGATTATTATTCCCGGAAAAGGTATTAATTCCGGAAAAGGAATTATTCCCCGCGAAATTATTACTTTGCAAAAATACATTGTTATTGTAATTAATCATATCCCAATTAGACCCGTCCCAGACAATAACGATATAGGAACCAGCAACAATAGCATTCGGAGGAAGGGCCGAGCCTTGACCATAAATATTTTGAGCTGAAGCCCCATTAAGAATAAATGTCACTGGCCCATTATTAGTATTGGCAACCTTGATAACAAGGGTCATTCCCAAGAAAGGATTTCCGATATTCGCAGCGTTGACAATGACTTCATTAACCGTAGCAGATACATCCGTTGCCACTTGGAGTAAATTAGATAGGCCTATGTTAAAAGATCCCCCGGAATTAGAAATATTTAATCCTGGAACCGTAAGATCCCCGGTCATGATATCTCCGGCGATATTAACTACATTCTTCTCAATATAAGAAAGTTCCCCAGCAATAGGAGCAGCCGCTCGAGCTTGACCATTAGCAATTAAGGCTAGATTACTAGAAGGAGAAATAGGCATTTAGCTCACCATCGTTTGGGACCCGAAGTCCATTTGAACTTGAAAGTTGAAGATTTCAAAATCTCCCGTGGTTTTCTGAATGCTAAAAGACCAAGCTGACGAGGCCCCTGTCAGGAACCTGGGTTTAGTAGTTGCAATCGCCGATTGCCAAGTTCCATCATTGATTCCCCACGTTCCATCGTTAACTCCCCAGGTATCCAGGGATGCTCCGGTCAAGGAGGTGGAAAAAGTAGTTCCATTGGCCTGGATAGCGGAAACAATAATAGAAGTTCCTATAAAAGTAACTGTGAGATTCTTGGCTCTTTTCAGGAGTCTGATATTTCCAAAATTCACATAATTAGGTGCTAGGTTACAAGCGATCTCAGTTCCTAGGTCATTAGTAAGTGACCAATCCCAATAGTCCATTTGACCTGAGGCATCTCCCAGGAAGCCTACCCATCCCAAGGCATTGGTATAAGCATACTGGGCCAAGGTAGCCGCGGGCATATTCCAACTGGCCCACCGGTAATTTTTAGAAGCCTGATCCGGAGGAGTGAGAACAATGGCTTGAGTAAGTTGATCTCCCTCGGTATTGATATACCAAACCACGAAATTGTTATTAAAATCGTAAATTCCATAAGAAAGCGAGGGATCTAAGATACTTTCAAAGGTATTGATAATGGGATCGGAAATTCTGGCTTGATCAATGAGGCCTGTCCAAGTTTGATTCAAGGAATAAATTCCATCTACAGACATGACATAAAGGTCATTGCCCACGTTTACAATGGAATGATGGAAGCCTGTGACATTTATTTTTCCTTGAACCAGGGCAAAATTATCATAAGAAGCTCCGGTGAGAATAAAATACTGAGGAACCGTAGGTCCTTTGAAAATATAAAGTTCATTTCGATAAGAAGCAAGACCTACGACGGGATCTTCTCCCTGGGCCGCAGCTACGCTACCGGCGTCTATTCCTCCCTGATTCCAATTGGTGGGATCTTCGTTGGCACAATAGAAGACCCAGGAATACTGGGGATTGGTTCCAGCCTTATTGCCGCTAGCAAAAATTCTATCCTGGTGCCGAGTGAAGTAGGCACAGGGGATAAGACCATTTCCACCAAAAGGTCCCGAGGGATCAATGTCTTGAAGATTAGTACCATCATAAATGTAATTATGGTTATACCCATTACCAAAGATCACGTACTGTTGGAGCACGGCAAAAGAGAATCTTTTTCCTACGAGAAAATTTGCAGAATTATCTACCGGAGGAAAATTTCCCGCTGGAGAAATACTTCCATTGTCCGTCCAAGTGGTAGATCCCGGAGGAAGGGTCACTAATTGCTGAAGGCTTCCTGAGATCCTACCATAGATCACGTATCCTTGAGTAGCCGCGGTCTGGTTACTCCAGGAGAGGATATTTTCTCCCGTGGCCGTGGTGGTAATAGTAACAACCGTGGGAGTGGTTTCCCCTTGATAATTTTTCGCCGTGATGTAATAAGTATAAGTTCCTGCTACTAGAGTTCCGGAGGCAGAACTAAAAGTAACTCCTGCATTCGTGGGGGGTAAAATAGAAAGAATTACCCAGGTATTAGTGTTCCAATTGTATTGATAAAGATTGCCATTAGAAATAGCCAGGGTATACTCAGAAACATCATTGATCCAAAAATTAAAAAATCCATCGGGTGCAACTCCCGGAGTTAAGGTTCCAGGGAGCACCTGAAAGCCAGGTCTCTGCTTGAAGCTTCGTTTCCGGGTAAAATACCCATTAGTAGCAGTAAGAAAACCCTCGGGAAATTCTGAAATTGAAGGGAGTCTTTGATCCAGGCCGAAGTCCCCACAATCCCAAATACCAACGGTAATTGGAGGAGTCCCAGATTGTTGTTCCTGTTTGCGAATTACTCCGCTCAAGGAAGACCTCCCCAAACCGTTCTAAGAACACTTCCTTCGTCTCCGGTAATAAGTTTTCTTTTCCTATAGGAATGAGGTACGAGCTGGGGATTATCATCCCAGAATCCATAGTCATATCTCATTTTGTCGGAGAGAATAATAGATTCCTTGTAAAGAACCTGCCAATTGGGATTGTTCAACGTATCTCGGAGGATATCACTCAAGGCTCCATTAATAAGCGCATCTCGATAGGCATCTGGAATGAGCACGGGATCCGTAGGATTGACCAAGTCCTGGATCAAGGGAAAATAAGTAAAGGTAATACTATAAGACCCAAGGGCAAAAGGATAGAAGGCCATCTGAGGACCCGTAGGAGTCTGAAGAACCGTCCATATGGTAGGATAATCGAAATATGGGTAGGTCATGTACCTACGCCAGACTCTTTCTCCATAGAATTTCATCGGGGCATTGGTAAGAAAGTTATCCGTCTCCGAGGGCATACGAAAATTCGAAGGAAAGGGATAGGAGAGAGGGAAAATATAAAAATTCTGTCCCGTGAAAAAGGTTCCAGGGGCAACATATGTTTCCATGGTAACTGGGGGATTTACAGTGAGAACTTGATTAACCGTGTCGACCGCGGTGATGTTATAGATATCGTAAAAAGTTCCAATCTGAATCCACATGCCTACCATGTTAGAGGTAAAGGTAGTTCCAGCTCCTTGAACTTGATTAGAAAGAAATTCTCCACTAACTACTCCAGGACCTGTGATAGGTCCCTGAGTAACAATGGTACCATATGTTTGCATAAAAGGCCAGGATTCTTCTCCTAGGATCCTCTTGTGCCAGGCATTAACTCTGTCGGCCACGATTGCAGAGGAAACGGGGTCTAGAGGATCGAGCATGGCCCGGGTATTAACCGCAAGCTGAGCTTCTTGAAAGGTAGCATACATTAGGTGTTGGTTCCCATGAGGTCGATGCCATTAAGAACAAAGGAATCCGTGGAAGCTCCAAAAGAGTAGGAAAAGAGTAAATAAGAAAGAGGCACGTTCACCCAGGTAATGGGGTAGTTAGTATCCGCGGCACTTACCGAAATTTTACCCACGAAACCTCCTGAGGTCCAATTGATTCCGTCAATGGAGGTATCGATGAGAATATTTCCGCCACCAGAGATCGCTCCGATCTTGGCAATGATCATAAGTTTTTCTGCCCCATAGAGAACGCCCCCAGGGACATTTCCAATCTGAGCAATTTCACCTGTAAGACTTGAGGCTCCGGAATAAGTCCCCGCCCCCAGGTTTGTTACAATTACATTATCTCCAAAACCCATTTTAAATCCCCTCTAGGAGAAAGTGAAGTGGGGAGATTTCTCTCCCCACGAAAATCTTACTTCTTCTTTGCTTTCTTGTCCTCGTAGCGGTCTTCTTTCTTTTCCACTTTCTTGGCCGAAAGCTTTTTGTTCTTGTCACGTTCAATGGTTGCGCCCATTTTCTTGCCCATAGATTCTTTAGCCATGCGAGTTCTCCTACTTGATTTTGCCTTCTTTAACGTTCTCCGCAAAGACGGCTTCTTTTTTAAGGGTTGGATTAGAGCTCTTTGCTGCCTTCTTTACCTTTTTCATAGGAATTTTCTCCCCCTGAGGAACTCCCAGTTTCTTATGAAGGAGTCCCTTGTGAGAGGCTTTAATGTGAATAGGGTCTTTCTTTTTCTTACCCTTGAGTTTGTCTACCATGTCATCGAGTTTAGACATTAGTAGGTCCCTCCTCCAATAAAGGTGAGGGTAATAGACCCGGGACCATTTACCGTGAGAAGGAAGTCACTGTAGCTAGTGGCAGCAATGACAGCATTCCCGGAAATAGTAACACCAGAGCCTCCGGTAAGTGTATCGGCAAATCCCGTGGTATTGATAAACCGGATCACCCTGGAAAGAACGTAATTGGGGCCACCTCCAGCCGGTGTACCGTTTGCCCCAAAAAGAGCATTGTAGATGTTTGCCGCGGTATCAGTTGTATCTCCAAAGGCCGCGGAAGTAGCTCCTTCTCGGAGAATAATACCTGCAGCAATGGAAGCCGCGGGAATAACAGAACCTGCAGCATTAGTAACAACATTAGCAGAAAGCCCGGCCTCAAACATGAGCCCGGGTTCCTGAGTGTCAATAGCCGCCCCGAAGGGGTTACTAGCCCCCGAGGCAATGATATTACCTTGAATATTCATACCCATAGCTGTCTCCTTTTAGTTAGAGCCAGCATAAAGGCCAAGATAGTGAGAAGCGCCTACGGCCTGATAGAACCGTCCAAACACCATGTTGTCCCCATTAAAAGGATCGGTCTCATGGCGAATCTTCAGTTTTTCAAACTCGTAGGAGAAAACATAGAAAGTGTCGCAAATAACGAACCACATGGTAGGCGAAGTCAGGAAGGGATAGACAAAGAGGTCCACACCCTTGAAGACATTCTTGAGTTCATTAGAAGCATTATTTGCAGTATCCGGACGACCTGCGGAATTGAGAATTTCGCGAGCCACCACTTCATTCTGAGGGTGAACCACCAGGGTTTTGGGAATCTGCATGATAAGGATTCCGCGTTCATCCACCGTGGTCTTAAGGTTGGCAAGAACCTGTTGATAGGCAGTGAAGCAAAGGCTTGCAGAGTTAGTGAGGCGATTGGAGAAGGATTGGCCACTACCAGGATAGCCAGGGTGAGCCGTGGAAAAGAGAGGCTGGCCATCGAAAGTGGCAGTCGAGGTATAGGCATTGTTATAAACGCTAGCTGCAATGGTTTCACGGGTGATCTGAGCTTTCTGTCCCAGGTCCTTAGCTCTCCGACCCATTTCAATATAGCGTTCGAAATTAATAAGGTCTTCCGAGACCCGGAAATACTTTGTGTACTTTACCTGGCGGAAACGAGTATAGAAGCCAGGGTACATATCGTCCTGGTTATAGGTTTCCTGGTCTCCAGTTTCAGCAAACAGACCGTACCCAACTTCCGAGAACTGTTCGTCGTACCAACGATCCGTGGATTCCACATTAAAAATTCGCGGATACATCTCAGGATAACGGTCCATCTCATCAAAGATCATTTTGGTTAATGCTGGATAGACGTCTTCAGCAAAACTAGAAATATTAGCCACTTAGAGCTCCTTCTTATTGAACAGCGCTGGCGAGGACTTCAACCAAGACGCGAGGGTTAGTATCGCCGACGGCTCCGAGGACCTGATCCTCTTCCTGGCCGAATTTGATAATTTCGAAATAGGGTTCCGAGGTATTAGTAGTGTCCACGGTGGCAATGCCTGCTGGGGTGATATAGATTCCGTATTTTCCTCCGAGCATGTTAGCCGCTCCGACGACATTAGCTCCTGCGGCCGTGAGATTGAGAACAAGGCGCTGACCTCCTTTGGCCCGGAAAGTAGGAACATTAGCAACGATGTCCCCACCAAAAGCTCCGATGCCAGCCCCAAGGCCTCCTGCATAGTTTCCAGGACCCAGGGCCACACCAGTCAAAAGACCTGCTGTAGTAACCTGAGCTCCGTTGGCTCCAATAGGATTGAGCTTGCCGGAGGTCAGTGTGCAAAGGGTTCCGAAAATGATAGTAGTACCCGAAGCCTGAGGGTACTGATTAACAGTAGAGGAAAAGTCCTCCTGAATCTGCGGCGTGGTAATTGCCCAAGTAGTAGCCATCTATTAACCTCTCTCTGGTCGACGAATTTTAGCCTGCGGAGGAAGACCTTCTTCATTGGAAATGGTCGTTCCCTCGATGTTGTTATAAGACTTCTTTGAAGCAATTGCCAGGTTCTGGAGTTCCGTGAGTCTCCCGCCCTGGTGTTCGTATTCAAATTTCTTGGCTACGTCCACGGGACATTCGACTAGATACATTTTTCCAGGAGAACCCATATTACCCACGGCATCTCCAAAGGAATTTTTGAACTTATCCCCTTCCTTGGTGGCAACCCTTGCCCAACCTCGGTCTAGGTAAAAGTCCATTTCATCTTCTCGAATCCAGCGGCGTCGATACTCTGGTCGAGTGGGTGCATCCAAGATACTTGTGGCCATTTTCATTTACTCCTTTTCTTAGAGAGTTTCGGTGGTTTAACTTTAGGTCCAGGTACCTTGGGTAACTTAGGAACGAAGTCTCCCAGGACCTTTCCTTCTTTCTTGTGTTCCGCCGCGATCTTTCGCATCAAAGACTTGTTGGATTTAATTTCCTCAGCCTTTGAGAGAGTATTTCGGGCGTCACGTATGATCCAAGAGTCATCTTCTCCGGGATTGGATAAAAGGCTCTTTTTTCGCATCTTAACCTCGCTTGTAGACTGCTTCACGTCCAGGTTGAATGGTACTATAAGCATTCTTGGCCCAGTTTTCATCTTTTCCAAGCTTCTTGGCAATTTCCATCTTGACAGAAGAAAGGTCCTGGGAAGATCCCTGGGGAACATTTCCACTGGGAGCAGATCCCCCGGAAGGAACAGGTTTTACAGGAGCCGCAGGAGCTTTGATACCTTTGACAATTTTCTTTCGGTCGAGGACATAGGCAATGTCTTCTACCATCTGCGGGGTGACCTGAATACCTTCCTTGCTTCGGCGAATCACTTCAGCGTCGACTTCTTTGTAAAAGGCACTATTAGAATCTGCGAGTTCAGGGAACTCTCTGATGATCCTGGCCCGAGCGGTGTCTACCTCGGATTGCTTTTTTATGGTAGATTGAACATCTTTTTGTATGTCCTGGCGGATGGATTCTTTTAGACGTCGCGCATATTCTTTAGGATCGGACCAAAGAAGATCTTCTTCGGGTTCTGGAACCTTAGTTTCTTCCTGAACCGGAGCTTGAGGCTGGGGAGCAGGTGTGCCGATTTTTTCTAATTTCTCGGTAATGGTCTCAAGGACCCGAAGCATCTCGGGAGAGTCTGCTTGAGTTGAAGCCGGAGCCTGAGTCTCAGTGGGTTCTGTAGGAACCTGGGATGAAGCTTCAGGAACAATTGGTTCTTCCATTAGAGTTCTCCTTCATTAACAAGTTTTTTCCAAGACATGAGAAAGTCATCCTTAAGGGTAAGAAAATGATCCAAGGAATGAAGCCTTCCCACGTGAAAGTCATGTTTGTTTTGCCCACCGGCCACAAGTTCCTTGAGGACTTGAGACCGTTGAGTATCTATATATTTCACAAGGTATTCCCAGGCAGGACCGGTAAATACCTCATAAAGGGCTTCTGCTTCCTGACGAGATCGGATTGACATTTTTACCTCTTTTGATTATGTCGCCCACCATGAGGCTTAGGGTGGGGCCCGTCAGGAATTCCTTGTCCTCCCACGGCTTGAGGAGCAGGGGTTCCTGGACTTCCTGGAGCTTGTGGACCAGGAGTAGCTGTATTGGCCTGTGGGACTTGAGCCTTAAGTTTGATGGCGGCCATATGAGCTTTTTCATGTTGATCGAATAGAGGTTGGTTTTGAGGAGGAATGCCTCCGTATCTTTCGTTCATTTCAGCTTCAAAGGCCTTGAGGACTTGAATATGCTGAAGGTCATCGTCCGCAGGATGGATCTTGGCCTCTACTCCATGCATCATGATAGCGTTTTCTTTTTCCTGAGGAATACTTACAGACTTGGGAATGGTAATATACCGGGTGATATCTTTTACCTTAAGAGTGCGAAGATGATTAGCCACGGCCTTATAGATGTTTTCCGGAGTGATGAGGCCTATATTCGCGAGCCCAGGGTTCAAGGCAATTTGCATGATTTGCTGGCTTCGAGATTGTTGAAGTTGCTCATTCATGATGTCAGCATTGATATGCAGATGAAGGTCCAAGTCTGCATCGGGGAATTCAAGATGGACGGCTTCGCCCGTGGCATCTATGGTGTCTATTGGAGAGCCATATCGGCGGTAAAGGGAGGCAATGATTTTTATCATGCCCGCAAGTCCGCTCATGTCGGCAAAATTGCCAACTACTCTTCCTAGGAGAACGTTGAACCGAAGGTTCATCTGGTTCATGAGTTGCGTGGACTGAGTGGCGGTCTTGGGAAGTTTTCCTGGTGGCTGGGAATCTGTCATCCCGTCTACCGCTTGCATGATAGAGGTGATTCTATCCTGGAGCATGAACATGGGATTGAGATTTGTGGAGAACTGAGGAATCATGATTGAGGAAGCCAAGGAACCATCGGAAATGGGAATGGCGATTCCCTTGCCTGGGGCAAATTTCATGAGCTCGGGCTTGATAGGCACACTCTGGGGATAAAAGAAACATGGAATAGCCGCCATCGTGGCTGAATCCATAACCAGGTTATGCGTGGCTGTTTCTTCCTGGGCCAGTTGTTCGATCATGCCAGGGATTCCTATTCCCCAGGTATGAGCATCTGCATCGGGAATGGGTTGAAGGATAATAGAAGCATAAGGTCGATAGTCATAGCCGTCTAAGGTGCGAAGAGACTTGTGAACGACTCTTCCTAGGTTTTCGTAGATGACATAGAAGTTGTCCTCGAGAATGCCATCAGGTCCTTCTTCTAGGACAAAGGCCTCAAGGAAAACATAATAACCTTGAGATGTATCAGGAGTGACTCCGGAAGCTCTTTCTTTTAGGTTCTGAGTAAAAGAAGATCTGTATTGACGTCCTGGGGAGATTTCATCCCAGGTGATATCGGTATAGACTCCCGAGGATAGGCGGAATTTTACCTGGGCCTCGGTAAGCCAGACCCTGTGAATAATGTATCGGCAAGTTTGCAAGGGGCCTGCGGCCTTGACAAAGTCCTGAGGATCAACTTCCTGGACTCTTACTCCTTCGAAAGTTTTCTTAACAAAAGTCATTTCGGCCTGGAAACCTTGACCCTTGGGCTTGAGGGTAAGGGTCGCGGTTTTGATGTCATAGTCCTCGAGGTAGAATACCTCGAAAAGAAAAGAATCCTTTTTCTCCTTGGTGGGAATTATCCCTAGGAGTTCGGTATTATTCCCAAGTTCTCTTTGAACATAGGTCTTGAGACTATCAAGGAGTTGGGGATTCTGAGATTGAGATTGAGATTGCATTTCCCCTGGAGGAGGAGATTGCATTCCTTCTTGCCCTGGGGGAGGCTCTTGTCCCTGTCCTTGACCTTGAGGAGGCAATTGACTTTGACCCTGACCCAGAGGAGGAACTCCACCATTTCCCTGACCAAAGAAAGGAATGTCTTGGGTTCCCGGTTGAAGAAGGTCATTTCCAGGGAGCTGAGGGGGCCCTTGGGATTGAGGTTCCTCTGGGAGGGTAAAAGTCCAGCGAAAGCCAACTCGTTGTTTGTCTTCTTCCCAGCGGGCGGTATAGATGCGAGTGCCGGAAATGGCCACGTTATGAAGCCAAAGGTCGATGACAGTATTAATGCCCACGTCGTTATGGAGTTTATGGGAAAGATATCTCGTGGCTTGATCCGCTTGCTCGGACTTGAGGCCTTGGAAAGAGAACCAGGGATCCGCGGTTTGAATGATGTTAAGCACCTTGGAATGAAAGCTTTCCACGTGGGCCATGGTAAGGAATCCACCCATATCTAGATTACTTGCCGTGGGCCAAAGGAGTCGATCCTCGGTTTTGATGTTCATGGAGAGATATTGAGCGATCCAATTCTTTTCTTTTTCCAGGCGATTAGACATCTTGGCCTTGCCTTCGGAGAACCAGCTTTTGATTCTCGTGGCAATATCTTCTGGGGAATCCGAGTTATTCATCTTAAGGGAAGGCCTTTTTTGGAGTGATTAAAATACGTGGGTTCTTCAACGTATTGGATGATTTTTCCAGGTTCTATCCAGGGTTTTTTGTTCATGATATAAAGGGCGCAATCGACTAAATGGTCCTCTTGTTTCTTGGCTGGAGCATCTGAGTCGTTTGCCTGGTAGTTGGAGAGTTGATAGATGAGATTTTTGCAAGTGGAAAAGAAATAAAGGAACGTGGGCCTTTTTCCTAGTTCTTGCTTGAAGTCGAGGAGGTGTTTGTTTTTATTGGCCTTGATAGCGTTTTCAAAGACCATGTTTTCGGACTCGATAACATCCCAAAGACTTTTGCCATCGTTTTTCTCATGGAGCACACCTGCAAGGGAGAAGTCAATGATTCGAATCGGAGGTTTGGCCCATCCTCTTTCGAAGGATTTCAGGTCCTCGAGGAATTCTTGGCTTTTTTGAAATTCCTTGCCCTTGACCTCGTGAAAAAAGAAAGTGGCTCCTCCTGGAGCTTGGGCAGCATAAAGGGCCCAAAAAGGTTTGGCTAAATGTGGGTCAAGGGCAAGATACTTTTGCCAATGGGAAGGAATAGGAAAGGGTTCGATGACATGAATATCTTTTTCGAACTCTGGGAAAATGGCACCTTCAACTGCAGCATTCCAGTCGCCATCGATATATTTTTTCACCCAACTTGCATCGAATCTGGTTTCCAAGTCCTTGATGTAGTTGGGCCTTTCTTTTAGGAGTGCGGTATTTTTCCTTGGGGAAAAATGAAGATACCAGTGGTAAGGTTTTTTCTCATCGATCCAGGTAGACTTGACCCAGGTATTGCAAGGATTAGCTGCGCAGACCATGACATAAGGGGAATTTTTAGGCGCTTTCATCCAGGGTCGAAGACGTGAATAAATGGCAGAATAGACTTTTTCCTCGATTTCTTCTACCTGCTCAATGGCTACCATGTTAACCTCGAGGCCGAATTTACCTGAAAGGTCCTTGAGTTCTCGAAACATGATAAGGGACTTGTTAGTAAAAAGAATGTCATGAGCTGCTTCTACGCGATCCAGGAGATCACCTTTGGGCTTGGCAATGAGACTTGGGGGACAGATTTCGCAAAAATCCTTATAAATAGTATCCCGGAGGTCAATGAAATCCTTACGGCAAACGTAGATTCGACTCCCAGGGTAAAAGAGAGCCATGCCAATGATTGCGCCTACCAGGGCCTTGGTTTTACCTCCTCCAAGGGCTCCGCCCACGAGAATTGACATAACATGGTCGAGGACAGGTTTTTGGAAAAGTAACTCAAAAAGTTGATTCTGGGTCTCCTGGGCCTGGAAGAAAGTGGTCTTTTTTCCATAAGTATCTTCGGCCGCTAGAGTGAATAAATTCAATTCTCAGCCTCGATAATAGGAGGGCCAAAGCCTACGGTCACGATTTTGGTCACGGGGCCAATTTCATCTTTGATGCCCCAGGCCATTCTTTCTCCTAGCTGAATGTCACGGAGTGCTGTGGTTAAGGCCTTGAGACCATAGGTTCGTTTATTGAATCTCGGGTTATTAGGATCTGAAAGGATCGCCATAGCCAGGTCCCGAGTTTTCCACATCATCTCCTGGTGCCTCTCCAGAACCTGATTCACATTCTCGGGCTTGGGAGAAGCTTCCAGCACTAGGGAAGAAATACTTTCGGATGCTTGAGATACTGGGTCGAAACAGGTGCGAATGGATGGAGCGTTTTCGATATTCAAGCTCTCGGGGGAGGCTTTGGGTATTTTGTTCCACATTGTGGCTCCGGCGGATGAAATTGATTTTGAAAACTGGGAGACTTTTTTCTTATGCCTATAGTATAATAGATAAAAAGGGAAATGGCAAGAAAGAGGTTAAGATCTTTTGATATTTTGGATTGAGATGAAGGAGCTTCTTTGAAATTCTTTTGAGAAGCTTGCTGCAATTTATTGATTTGAATCATGTTTTTGCTATTTCAAATCAAATGACCTTAGTTCCTAATGCATTTATATTGAGGCTACTAGGTCATTTGATTCAATTCATGATATAACTACTCCCTCGCCCCTAGGTCCACATTTCCTCTTCCTCTTTCTCTCGGAGGGTGGCTCAGGATTTTTTATAGGTTTGAAAATTTGGAAACAAAGAATAGGGGAGAGGGTAGGGGTGCAGGGGGTGGGGGGGGTAGGGTAAGAGAGAGAGAGAGAGAGAGAGAGAGAGAGTAAAGTAAGAGTAAGTGGGTAGTAGAAAGTAGAGTAAGTAAAATTAAAAAGGAGGAAAGGAAATGAAAATGTTATTAGTATTTAGTGTAAGTTGTTTATGGGTGGGATTGATTTGGGGAATTGTAGACTTTGTTAGGAAAGGAGAATGAAATGGAAATGATGGTGGGAGGAGTAAGGGTATTTGTTGATTTAGGTTTTGTAATGTGTTATGGAACAGTTGCAGTTGTAAGTGGGTATATTGTTGGAATGGGTATTTATTGGTATTGGTTGAATGTAATAAAGAAAGGGAGGTGGTTATGAGAGAGTGAGGGTAAGTAGAGGGTAAGTAGAGGTAAGTTGGATAAATTAGATAATAGGAGGTGTGAGATGAAGATATTGAGAGAAATGGAAGTAGGGAATGGTAAGATGATAGTGGTAGAGGTTAATGGGGAAATTGAATTAAGGGTGAGGAGAAGGAGGAAGAATGTATGTTGTGGAAAGAAATTGGGAAAGGAGAAAGTAT
>JAEHJW020001475.1_pt1 | contig 13642 bp, 12 predicted proteins | sample 9271431 | NCBI WGS metagenome assembly JAEHJW02
TCGTCTATTGACAGGTCTGGTAATGCTAATCAGTCAAATCCAAATTCGCTTTACGGAACTTCGTTTATGCCTGCTCAGTTTGGTTCTGTTGCGGTTATGTTTCCTATAGGAACTACGGTTGCTGTAGGTGATACTATAAATGTAGCTGGTGGTGGTGCTACTCTGGGAACGGTAGTTTATGCTGAACAGAATAGAGTTTTAGTTTCTTTAGCAACTGTGGGCGGAAGTATTCCAATAGGTGTTAATGCAGTTTCTATAAATGCTCCTACGGCTTCCACGAGTGTTGTGAATTATGATGTTGTCTATACAATACAGAACGAAGCTGGATATAACTTGATTTTCCAGAACTATGCGGGACCTTATACTACAGCGGTTGGTGAAACTCAGGGAACGAATATGTCTCAGATGAAAATGACGATTGAAAGAGCATCTGTTGAGGCAGTTACAAGAGTTTTGAAAACAGAGTACACGATAGAAATGGTTCAGGATTTACAAGCAATGCACGGATTAGATGCTGAAAATGAAATAATTAATATGTTACAGTATGAAATAGTTGCTGAATTAGACAGGGAACTTTTAACACTTATGATAAGTAATGCGACGGTAGCGACTCCATGGTCGTACAACCTTGACAGTGAAGGAACTCCTGGCGCTGATGGAAGATGGTTGGAAGAAAAAATCAGAACTTTGTATGCTAAAATCCAGAGAGAACAGAATTTGGTAGCGATTACGACCAGAAAGGGTTATGCAAACTGGATGATTTGTTCATTAAACGTTGCTACAGCACTACAAAACTTAAATAATTTCTTCTATTCCAATGTTGAGAACGATATTCAACAGTTTAATGGTATTACCTATGTAGGTACGTTAGATAATAGATTACAAGTGTTTGTAGATACGTTTGCGGGTCTTAATACACAGTTAAACGGACAGGATTATATACTGTTAGGGTACAAAGGTGGAAATGAGTTAGATACGGGAGTTGTTTACTGTCCATACTTACCACTTATGTTAATGCAGGCAGTAAACTATAATTCCTTCCAACCGATTGTAGGCGTAAAATCCAGATATGGTATTACTGCTAATCTTTATGGAGTTTGGAACTATATGAGAGTATTTACTGTTGACCTTACCGGTTCGTCCTTCGGTGGTTCTTACTACAGTGGTTCTGCTTTGGGTGCTTAATCGACCTAAAGATTCAAACCCAATCAATACTAAAAGGGATAGTCTAAAAAACTATCCCTTTTTTTTATTCTTTTTCCACAAAATAACCAAATAATGATATAATATAAATAAGGAGTGAATATGGAAAATATACTTATTATATTAAAAGATTTGAAGTCGAAGTATTATAATCATTATTTAAAATATATATCCACTGATTTAGAAAAAGAAATAATCCATAATACTAATTTTTTACCAAAAAATACTATATTAAGGGTAAGAATATTTTATGTAGAGAATAATATAAAATCTAACAAAATATGTAAAACTTGTGGTAAAGAATTTATATTAGATAAGTATAGATTAACCGATTTTTGTAGTATTAAATGTGCTTCCGCTAATCCAGATAGACAATTAAAAATTAAACAGACTAATATTAAAAAATATGGAGTGGAAAATGTTTTCCAATTCAATGAAATTAAAGAAAAAATTAAACAGACTAACTTAGAAAAATTTGGAGTAGAGAATCCTAACCAATGCGATGAAATTAAAAATAAAATCAAGCAAACAAATCTCAAGAAATATGGCAAGGAAAGTTTTTTCCAAACACAAGAATATAAAGATAAATTTAAACAAACATCTTTAGAAAGATATGGAGTAGAGAATCCTAACCAATGTGATGAAATTAAAAATAAAGTCAAACAAACAAATCTTAAAAAATATGGCAAAGAAAGTTTTTTTCAAACACAAGAATTTGATAACAAATCCAAAGAAACTAATCTTAAAAGATATGGAACAGATATTTACATAAATAGTGATGATTTCAAAGAAAAAAGAAAAGAAAGTAATTTAGAACATTTTGGAGTAGAGAATCCATTTCAATCTGATGAAATTAGGCAAAAAATAAAAGAGACAAATATTAAGAAATATGGAGTAGAAAGTTATACACAAACAGAGGAATATAAAGAAAAAACAAAACAAACTTGTATTGAAAAATATGGAGTAGAAAGTTACGCTCAAACACAAGAATATAAAGAAAAATTTAAAAAAACTAATTTAGAAAGGTACGGTGTAGAAAATCCTGCCCAAAATGAAGAAATTAAAGAAAAAACAAAACAAACTTGTATTGAGAAATTTGGAGTACCTTCTTATTCTCAAACTCAAGAATTCAAAGATAATTTTAAAGATATTAAGTTAAATTCCAGAATAGAATTACTTAAGGATAGTGATATAGAAGTTATTGAATATAAAGATAATTTATTTAACTATAAATGCAAAAAATGCGGAAATATATGGCAAGGCAGTTATAGTCATTTTTATCCTGTATGTAGAAAATGTCATCCATGGACACATTCAAAATTCGAAACTGAAATAGCAGATTATATTAAATCTTTAGGCATTACTAATATAATAACTAACGATAGAAATACTATTAAACCATTTGAATTGGATATATTATTACCTGATTTTAACTTAGCTATAGAATGTAATGGTGTATATTGGCACTCCGAAGATATAATAGGTAAAGACTATCATCAAAAGAAAACTAATCTATGTAAAGAAAAAGGTATTCAACTAATCCATATATGGGAAGACTGGTGGAACAATAAGCAAGATATTGTTAAATCAATTATTTCTAATAAACTAAAAATGAATGGTGTAAAAATATACGGTAGAAATTGTAATATTAAAGAATTAGAAAACAAAGAAAGTAAACAATTTTTAGAAGAAAATCATATACAAGGAACAATTAATTCTTCCATAAATTTAGGATTATATTATAACAATGAATTAGTCTCCCTTATGACTTTTGGAAAGTCCAGGTATAATAAGGAATATGATTGGGAACTTTTAAGATTCTGTAATAAAAAATATACCAACATAGTAGGTGGAGCAAGTAAATTATTTAACTATTTTAGTAAAAATTACTTAAATAATAGTGGTATATTATCCTATGCCTTAATGGATATATCCAATGGTAATTTATACTCCAATTTAGGATTTACTTTAAAAGGAAAAACTAAACCTAATTATTTTTACATTAAAGGAATGGAAAGAGAATCCAGAATAAAATACCAAAAACATAAATTGAAAAATATACTTAACATTTTCGATGAAACCCTTACTGAACAAGAGAATATGTTCCTTAATGGTTATTCTGTTGTTTACGATTCAGGTAGTTTAATATATACCAGATGAAAGATATAATTGTAAATTTGAAAAAAAGATATAAAGGTCAATATAAAAAACATATCACCACAGAATTACAAAAAAAAATAATACAATCCACTAATTTTTTACCAGAAAACAGTCCTTTAAGTCAAAGGATATTCTATATACTAAATAATTTAACATCAAATCCTAAGTGTAAAACTTGTGGTAAGGAAATTATCCTTACAAATCAACTAAAAGAATATTGTAGCCGTAAATGTGTTTATAATAGTCCAGATGTGAAATTAAAATTGAAAGAAACAAATCTTAAAAGATATGGTGTAGAGAATCCTGCTAAAAGTAAACAATCCAAAGAAAAAATGAAGGAAACTAATCTTAAGAAATATGGGGTGGAATGTTATTCAAAAACACCTGAATTTGTTAAAAAAATGAAAGAAACCAATCTTAAAAGATATGGGGTGGAATGTTATTCAAAAACACCTGAATTTGTTAAAAAAATGAAAGAAACCAATCTTAAAAGATATGGTGTAGAAGCTCCTATCCAATCTAAAGATATTATGCAAAAAATAACTGAAACTAATCTAAAAAAATATGGTACAAAAAGTCCTTCTCAATGTAAAGAAGTTAAAGAAAAAGTAAAACAAACCAATCTTAAAAAATATGGTGTAGAAATTCCTGCTCAGTCTAAAGATATTATGCAAAAAATAAAAGAAACTAATTTAGAAAAATATGGAGTAGAAAGTTATTCAAAAACCGATGAATTTCAAGAAAAATATAAACAAACTTGTATTGAAAAATATGGAGTAGATAATTATTCCAAATCGCAACAATTTAAAGATAATTATAAAGATGTTAAACTAAATTCCAGAGTAGAATTACTTAAAGGTAGTGATGTAGAAGTTGTAGATTTAAAAAATGATGTATTTACCTATAAGTGTAAAAAGTGTGGTCATATCTGGCAAGGAAGTTATACAAATTTTTACCCTATTTGTAGAAAATGCTATCCTATTTCACATTCCAAATTTGAAACAGAAGTAGCGGATTATATTAAATCATTAGGAATAAGTAATGTAATTAGTAACGATAGAGAACTTATTAAACCTTTAGAATTGGATATATTATTACCAGATTTTAACTTAGCTATAGAATGTAATGGAATTTTTTGGCATAAAGAAGAAATTAAAGGTAAAGATTATCACCAAAAGAAAACCAATCTATGTAAAGATAAAGGTATCCAGTTAATCCATATATGGGAAGACTGGTGGATTAACAAAAAAGAAATAGTAAAATCCATACTATTCAATAAACTAAATTTAAATACTATCAAGATATTCGGTAGAGATTGTAAGATTAAAGAAGTTAATTTTAAACAAACTAAGCAATTTTTAGAAGAAAATCATATACAAGGGTTTATAAACTCTTCCATAAATTTAGGTTTATTTTACAAAGGAGAATTAGTTTCTTTAATGACATTTGGCAAATCAAGATATGATAAAAATTACCAATGGGAATTATTGAGATTCTGTAACAAGAAATTTATTAATGTTATAGGTGGAGCAAGTAAATTATTTAAGCATTTTGAAAAGAATTATAAAGGAAATATCATTTCATACGCATTGATGGATATATCAGATGGTAAAATGTATAATTATTTAGGATTTACATTGAAAGGTTTTACTCAACCAAACTATTTTTATGTAAAAGATTTAGAAAGAGAATCCAGGATAAAATATCAGAAACATAAATTAAAAGATATTCTGGAGAAATATGATGAAACTTTAAGCGAAAAGGATAATATGTTCCTTAACGGTTATTCTGTTGTTTATGATTCAGGAAGTTTAATTTTTTGTAAAGGAGATTCAAAATGACTAAAGAAGAATTGATTGAAAAATTAAAAAAAATTAAAAATGAAACTATTGAATATCCAAGGTATGATAAAGAAGATACCCATATGAATTTAGATAATCTTTTATTAGAATACATAGGAGATGAACAAGTTGAGAAATTATTCCATTCTATAGATAAATGGTATGCTTAATTTAACTAATTTATAAATATAATTATGAAAAACATTATAAAAGATTTAAAAGAAAGATATGCTTCACATTATTTAAAATATATTCCTAAAGATTTGGAAAAGGAGATAATCCAGAATACTAATTTTTTGCCTGAAAATATTCCTTTAAGACAAAGGATATTCTACATAATGAATGATTTAACTGCTAACCCTAAATGTAAAACTTGTGGGAAAGAGTTTATTCTTACCAATGAATTAAGGGAATTTTGTAGTAGTAAATGTTCTAATTCCAACCCAGATAAAAAGTTAAAATGTATAGATACAAATATTAAGAAATATGGAGTGGAAAATGCTAATCAATTTAGTAAAACTAAAGAAAATGATACCAATACTACTCCTGATAAAATCCAAGAACTAATCTCACTTACAGAAGATATTTTGCCTTTTTCTGTATATGGTAAAATCTTAAGACAAAGGCAATATCATATTGATAATAATTTAACTTCATTACCAAAATGTGAAATATGTGGTAAAGAAGTTACTAAATTTGGTTCATATACAAAAGGTTATTATAAAACTTGCTCCCCTGAGTGTAGAAAAATATTAGCTGATAAAACAATTTTAGATAAATATGGAGTTAAAAATAGTTTCCAATCTAATGAAATTAAGGAAAAAATTAAAGAGACTAATTTAAAAAAATACGGAGTGGAATATCCATCACAATCAAAAGAATTACTAAATAAAAGGAAAGAATCTTATCGCCAAAAAACAGGATTTGATTTTCCCACACAAAATCCGGAAGTTATGGAAAAATCAAGAGAAACTTATAATTCAAGAAAGGATATAATAGTAGAAGGAAATAAATCAAAATTTATTTCTAAGTATGGAGTAGATAATCCGTTTAAATTACCTGAAATACAAGAGAAGATTAAGCAAACTAATTTAGAGAAATACGGAGTGGATAATCCGTTTAAATCTGATGAAATTAAGGAAAAGATTAAAGAAACTAATTTAGAAAAATATGGTGTGGAATTTCCAATACAAAATGATGAGATTAAAGAAAAAATTAAACAAACATCTTTAGAAAAATATGGAACAGAATATCCTATCCAGAACGAAGAGATTTCAAGTAAAATGAAAAATACAGTAAGGAAAAAGTATTTTGAAATATTATTAGATAAAACAAAAGATTATTTTGAACCTTTATTTTCTTTGGTTGAATATATCGGTCTTAAAGACGAATTAAAATGGAAATGTAAAGAATGTGGTAATGAATTTGTAGATATCCATTTTAATTCATATCAATCATTGCCCAGATGTCCTATATGCAACCCATATTCACATTCAAAATTCGAAACTGAAATAGTAGATTACATTAAATCTTTAGGAATTGAAAATATTATTACTAATGATAGGGAAGTTATTAAACCGTTAGAATTAGATATTTATTTACCTGATTTTAATATTGCTTTTGAATGTAATGGTGTATATTGGCATCAAGAGGATATCAAAGGTAAAGACTATCATCAGAATAAAACTGATTTATGTAAAAATAAAGGAATACAACTGATACATATTTGGGAGGATTGGTGGTATAATAAGCAAGATATTGTTAAATCAATTATAAATAATAAATTAGGATTAAATACAACTAAAATATATGGTAGAGATACAGAGATTAAAGAAATTGATTTTAAAGAAAGTAAAATATTCATTGAAGAAAATCATATACAAGGGTTTATAAATTCATCGGTTAATATAGGATTGTATTATAATAATGAATTGGTATCACTTATGACATTCGGAAAGTCCAGGTATGATAAAGGGTATGATTGGGAACTTTTAAGATTCTGTAACAAGAAATATACTAATGTTATAGGTGGAGCAAGCAAATTATTTAACTATTTTAGTAATAATTACTTAAACAACCAAAATATTATTTCCTATGCTTTAATGGATATATCCAATGGTAAAATGTATGAAAATTTAGGTTTTAGTTTAAAAGGTATAACTAAGCCTAACTATTTTTACATTAAAGGAATGAAAAGAGAATCAAGGCAAACATATCAAAAATATAAATTGAAAGATTTACTTAAAGTTTTTGATGAGAATTTAAGTGAAAAGGAAAATATGTTTATAAATGGTTATTCAAGAGTTTATGATTCAGGTAGTTTAATTTTTAGTAAAGGAGTTTAATTAAATGACACCATATATACAGAGTTATCAACAACTTCAAGCATATATTTTAAGGAGATTAGGTAGTCCTGTTATTAATGTTGAATTAAGTACCGACCAATTAGCGGATATTATTGACGAAACTTTAGCAACTTATACACAGATAGCGTACTCTGGAAGTCAATTAATGGTCGGTACTTTGCCTGTTGTTCAGGGGCAAAATGTATATAATATGGATTTTTCGGTAGCAGCTGTAATTTATATTTTTAACCCTTTAGGATTTGGTATGTTAGGTGATTTATCAAGTCCAACGAGCGTCTTCCAGGTCAGTGACTATCTTGCCCAAAATTTTCTAAATCAAGGTTATTTCAGTGGGGGAATGATGTTGTCATACTCACTGTTCCAACAGTTTGCTGAAACTTTCGATATGAAATTTTCTCCTAAAATAGCATTTGATTATAACCAAACTACTAAGCAACTTGTCCTTGAAGATTCTCCTCATGCTAACCAGAATTTTGGAATGATTTACTATCAATATGTTGACCCTACTTCTACGGAATATCCTAATATGATTTACCTTTATGATGATATTTTCGTAAAAAAATTATCAGTAGCAATAGCAAAAAAACAGTGGGGACAAAATTTATTAAAGTACTCAGGTTCTCCTATGCCTTCAGGGTTGCAATTAAACGGAGAAAAGATATATCAAGAAGGCAAAGATGACTATGAAAAATTAATGGATGAATTATATAGTAGATATGTATTACCATCAGACTTTTTTGTAGGTTAAAATAAACACTTGACAAATATATTTTTTAATAGTATAATAATACCATAATAACAATAAGGAGATATTAAAAATGAAAACATTTAAAACATTTATAAACGAAAACACAGAAAAATTAACCACTAAAGACCAGGTTAAAGATTGGTTGGATGAAATGGGGGTTGAAAAATATACCATCAATTCCGACCTTACTGTTGATGTTAATGGAGATGTGGATTTATATGATAAAAATTTAACTAATATTCCTGTACAGTTTAATAATGTAAAAGGAAATTTTAACTGCTCCAGTAATAAGATTGTTAGTTTACAAGGTTCTCCCTTAAAAATAAGCGGATATTTTTCTTGTACTCATAATTATCTTAGTTCTTTGGAAGGGTCTCCAAAAGAAATAAGCGGAGATTTTTCTTGTACTCATAATTATTTACTTTCCTTAAAAGGAGCACCAAAAAGCGTATTTGGAGATTTTAATTGTTCTTATAATAGAATTACTTCATTGGAATATTTACCTGAATATATATCAGGAGATTTATATTGTAATCATAATCATATAAAGGATTATACCATTTCTGGAAAAGTAAATGGTAAAATCTTTAAATAAAAAGGAGATATTAAAAGTGAAAACCTTTAAGAATTTTATAAACGAAACAACAACAAAATTAACTACCATAGACCAGGTTAAAGATTGGTTAGATTCTATGGATATTAAACATTATCTTGTTAATCCAGACCTTACAGTTGAAGTATATGGAGATGCGGATTTATCTAATTCAAATTTAACTAATATTCCTGTACAGTTTACTTATGTATCTGGAAACTTCGATTGTGATAATAACAACCTTACTTCATTAAAAGGTTGTCCAAATGTAGTAGGAGTTACTTTTTATTGTAGTTTCAATAAACTTACTACTTTGGAGGGTTGTCCTCAAAAAGTAGGTAAAAATTTCTATTGTAATAATAATAGACTTACTAATTTAGAAGGTGCACCAAAGAAAATTAATGGAGATTTTGATTGTGATAGTAACGATATTACTTCCTTAAAAGGGTCTCCTCAGGAAGTAGGTGGAGATTTCATATGTAGTTTTAATAAACTTACTACTTTAGAGAGTTCTCCAGAAAAAGTAGGTAGAAATTTTGATTGTTCTAATAATAAATTAACATCATTAAAAGGTGCACCTAAAGAAGTAGGTAGAGATTTTGACTGTTCATACAATACAATAAAAGATTATGAATATAATGGCAAAATAACAGGATATATTATAAAATAAACACTTGACAAAGTAATTTTTTAATGGTATAATATAACCATAAACTAATTAAAGAAAGGAGAAACTAAAATGTTTTTTAAAAAGAATAAAAAAGATAAAATTAAAAATTGGTTAGATTCAATGAATATTAAACATTATACCATCAATTCCAACCTTACTGTTGATGTTAATGGTGATGTAAAATTATCAGACAAAAATTTAACCAATATCCCTGTTAAGTTTATTTATGTAGCTGGTAATTTCTATTGTGATGGTAATGAACTTACCAGTTTAAAAAATGTTCCTATAGAAGTAGGTAAAAATTTTAATTGTTCTTATAACTTAATTGCTTCTTTAAAAGGTTCTCCTAAAAATGTGGGTGGAACTTTTAAATGTAGTTTTAATAAATTAACTACTTTAAAAGGGTCTCCAGATAAAGTAGGCAAACATTTTGATTGTTCTTATAACTTACTTGAAAATTTAAAAGGTGCTCCCAAAGAAATAGGTGGAAATTTTAAGTGTATTGTGAATGTGTTATCAAAAAATGATGTACTTAAAAGTAAAATATCCGAAAAAGTATCTGGAAAAATAATTTCGGATAATGCTTGACAAGGTATATTTTTAATGATATAATATAACCATAAACTAATTAAAGAAAGGAGAAACTAAAATGTTAGTAAAAATAAACTCTAAAGATGAATTAAGAAAATTAATCCAGGAACATAAAGGTACGAATTACATTCAGTACCAGAATGACAAAGGAGAAACTGTAAGAAAAAGAATTGCTATATCCACTTTAGATTTTTTAATGGTTATGTGGGCAAAAAGTAGAACTACTGGAATTAATTATGAAACCCGTATTAGCGAATTAATTCAGAAAGGTTTACTATATTTTGTTTTATCTAATAAACAAACAGAAAAATTAACACCAGCGCAAGAATATATCCAGAGATTAAAAAAATGGGAGAAAACAGTAAGAACAAAAAGGCATCCAAACGTTTGGGGCGATGTAGTTTCCGATAAGAAAAGATTAACTCCTGAAAAAGAAGCAATTCTTTTAAATGACCCTGAAATTAAAACAAGTTTTGATGCGTGGTCAAAAGCAGGAAAATTAGGTTTAAATAGAATTGACGGAAAATATAAAACTACTACACTTAATACCTGGAAAATTCCTGAGTATTGCAAAGAAGGAATTAAAAAAGCATTAGATAACAAAGGTAAATATACTTGTTCTTGGAGATATAAATATGATTGTTCTGTTGAAGTAAATGCAACCGAAGATGTCCAAAGAGCTTGGTTTTCCTTAGAATATAAAGGTTGTGGTAATGGTCATTACTATATACTTTTGAATGATAATTTAGCTGTTTTTGCTGAAGATGATTAAAAAACTAATAAAGGTAAATCTGTTATGGATTTACCTTTATTTTTAATTCAAAGATATGCTACTTCCACTTAAACTTAAATTTCCGCTTGCAGAAATAGTAATATTTCCGCTTGCATTTATTTGACCGTTTCCTGATATAGTAATTACTCCATTACTTCCTACCGTTATAGTAAGATTGTTTCCTACATTGATACTATAATCGCTCTGTATATTGTCCGATTTGTTATTTCCTATTTTTACTTTTTCATTTTGTTTTACTTGTGATGTATGGTCTTGAGATACAATGGAAGTTTCATTTTGATTTATTACTCTATATGAATTAGATGTTACAAAAACAGACCTATCTTTAACAGATTTATCTACTTTGGATCCGTCTGGCAAAACAGAATCGTATGTTCCACTTTGATGTTGTAATATTACTCTTTCATTTCCAGAAGTTTCATCTAAAATTAATCCTGATTGGTTGCCGTTCTGGAATGTTTGGATTTTACCATAGATTGCCTTTTGTGATGTAGGTGCTGGTTCTGATATACCTGTCGGTGTAGAAGCGCTGGAAACGACTGGAGGAGACCCAGGACTTAAATTGGAAGATATTAAAGTACCTACTTGAGTATTTGATAAACTGCTATTTAAGCCTGATGTTACAATAGATAAATTTCCAGGTATTGAACCAGCTAATCCTTGAACTTTATTTAATACTCCTTGAATTACTCCGGTAGGAATACTACTAACACTACTGCTTAATTGTGATTGTAAATTACTTAATGAAAGGTTTGGTATTATACTTCCAGGATTGGCGATTAAACTCGAAGCGCTTTCTACTCCTGTTAATAATTGAGATTGAATTTTTGAATCTAATGTCTGAGATGTTAAATTTTGAGAAACTGCACCTGGTTCTCCTGAATCAGAAGGCAAATTAAACTGAGTATAAGGATTCATTGTACTACTCATTGAAATTTACTCCTGAAACGTTTACTTGTCCTGTATATATTCCATCTACAATATCTTGAGGATTTGGATTTACAGGAGTTAATGTATATTCAAGGAACTTTTTATATGTATCTAAAGAATATGTGTTTAAATAAATATTATCAATAATATTTTCAGTGTTTAATGGTAAGTATAAATTTGTTCTTGCGGTAAATTCCATACCCATTTCCATTAATCTTAAGTCGTTTATATCTACTTCATCAGGAAAATTAGTAGATACACTATTAATAATAAATGGAACAGAATCCGATGGATTTTCTTGTCCTAAGTAATATATATTTAAAGATAAAGACGGAGTAAATTTTATTAATATCTGTTCTATTAACTGAAACAAATCATAATAGTTTTTAGATAAAATATTTAATTCTATTTTTATATCGTAAGGAGTAGCCGTAAAAGTATATGAATTACCGTTAATATATATTTTAGTAGTTTTTGTTAATTTCCTATCAGAAGCATATTCAAAATCTTTTATAGCAGCTACCATTGTAGGTAGCACAAAGTTAGTTTTTACTACAGAGTTTTCCTCTTGCAACCTTGCAATGTAATTTTCAGGATGAGCATACATAATTTTTACAGGAACCAAAGTAACATTATTATTTTGGTCTATTCGTGCTATCTGAAAATTTGACATAGCATCCAAAAACGCAACGGATGTTTTTAAGAATATATCATTAGAAAAAAACATTATTTTTCACCCTAAAAGGTCAGTTTCATTGTCATCAACAATGTTTATAGAATTATTTTGGTTATTCAAGTTGTTATTGGTAGTTTCAGTATTGTTAATATTTAAAAGATTCTCGATATTCTGAATATCTATTAAAGCGTCTTCTTCTGTTACTGTAGGAGTTACCAAACTATCTTGTAAATTACTATTTAGGTTTGGAGTTAAATCTGGTGCAACCTGTTGATTTTCAGGATAATATAATCTACAAGATAAATGATAACCAGGATTAGAACCTTGAAAAAAGAACATTCCTGTTTTATCATCTCTGGAAGAATATGAAACTAATTCAAACAGTTTGGAAGTAATAGGAACGTAAATTAAATCTCCCGCTTGTAAAGTAATATTATAATTATCTAATTGCTGTTTAGTAATATAAGCGTCAAAATAATCGTTAGGAAAGAAACCAAACTTGGAATATAAATTACTTCTTTCAAACCCTTCCACTTGTGTTATAAACATACGGAGATATTGAGGGTTGGTTTCTATAATTTTTGTTTGGAATTCTCCTAATGCTGAAACTTCATTATAGTATGATTTCTTAAGATAAAGAACATCCCAACCGAATAATTCCATAGATTCTTGATAAATGGAAGAATAAAGGTTTGCTTCTGGGTTCTGTCCATTTCTTAACTGGTCATTAAATACGAATGGGTACGGCATATTTTAACCTCCTAAACTCTATAAATAGTACCATCTCTATCAAGATGTTCTAATTTTACTGATGTAACTAACAATCTTTCGATGCCTCTTTTTTTCAATTCTATCGCATAACTTCCGTCTAATTCTCTATCGAAAATGGGTAATTGCTGTAATACTTTTCTTGGAATAAGTGTAAATCCAAATGGAACCAAATATACAGGAAAAGTTTCTCCTAACGATAAATCTTCTATTTGTCCCCAACCTGCGTTTTCGCCTTTTTCATCTTGCCTTAAATAACAAAGCGGGTATTCTTTATTCCTTAACTTTCTCAATCTGTATATGC
>JAEHJW020009035.1_pt1 | contig 13639 bp, 16 predicted proteins | sample 9271431 | NCBI WGS metagenome assembly JAEHJW02
CGACATGAAGAGGAATCTGGGGTTGAAAACCCTTCATTGGTCGCTGCGCTACCCGCTTCAAAAACAACCCCGAGCGGGTAGCGCAGCGACCTCGCAAATCGGATTCCATGTCAAGTGTTTTTTGCATTTTTTGAAAATATTTATCGCGCGGATGGAGGCCTTCGAAATTGGAAAAAGTCTGCGAATGTCTAAAGTTCAGTCAGGAAAACTCAGCGAAGGAAGTTTCAGCACTGGATAAAATTCCAGCATTTTATATGTAATACTACCAGTCATCTGATAATAAAGTTATCGTGGGAGGTCGGTGTGTCGAAACTGCACGTTAAACAAATCGAAGGCTATCTGACGACTAAGCTTAAAAATTCTGTGAATATGGCTGACTATTCCAGTCATTCGGACCAAAGTCAGGTGCATAAAGCTGTTCTTACAAGAGGGCTTTCAGTGCTCGCTGTTTCACATCTCGCGGAAATTCCACTTGAAGATCTTGTCCCTTTTATTACTGATGGGCAAAAGGATGGTGGCATTGATCTCATCTACTTTGACGCAACGGAACGAGCGCTGTACCTCGTACAGACCAAATGGCATGAAGATGGACATGGCTCGATTGAACTAGGTGACGTCCTGAAATTCATAGAAGGTGTTCGCAAGGTTCTCGATAATGATCTTGATCAGTTGAATGAGAGGATCAAAGCCAGAAAATCAGACATAGAACGCGCAGTGTTTGATGCAAATGCTAAGTTTATTTTGGTGTTGGCCCATACGGGCCAAGAGCAATTAAGCGATGAGGTTGGGAGTGCTATCACTAGCTATGTCGAAGCACAGAATGACACATCAGAATTGATGTTTGTTCGCGTATTAACCCAGGCCGAACTGCACAAGGCTGTAGCAGCGGGTGTGTCCGGTACGCCTATCTCGATAGAAATACAGCTTGCTGGATGGGGACAGGTGAGAGAGCCACATTTCGCAATTTATGGGCAGGTATGTGCAACAGATGTGGCTGGCTGGCTGGAGACTCACGGGAATCGTCTTTTCGAAAGCAACCTCAGACAGTTTCTTGGTGGAAGTACGGTTAATCAAGACATAGTTGGTACACTAATTGACCGCCCACTCGACTTCTGGTATCTCAATAATGGGATTACAGCTATCGCGACAGAGGTCTCTAAGAAACCAATTGGAGGAAATTCCACGGAATCAGGTATCTTCGATTGTTCAGGATTTTGTGTTGTCAACGGCGCACAAACAGTTGGATCAATTCATGCGGCAGCCAAACAACGCCCTAATGAAGTCGCTAAGGCAATTGTACCGGTTCGAATCATTTCAAGTGCCAATAGTCCAGCAGAATTCAGTTCTGAAGTAACGCGGTGTACGAATACCCAAAATGCAATTGAGAAACGCGATTTTGTTGCTTTAGATCCAGAGCAAGAGCGGATCCGCCAAGAGTTGCATATAGAAGGTATTGAATATGCATACAAGGCAGGTTCGCCCACGGGCGCTGCCGTTGACAAATTTGATTTGACCGAAGCCACAGTTGCGCTTGCTTGTGCAAATCCGGATGTATCTCTGGCGGTTCAAGCCAAGAGGGAGATTGGCAAATTATGGGAAGACATCGCCAAGGTGCCTTACAAACAATTATTTAATGCGGGGGTAACCGGTCCAGCTATCTGGGAAATGGTTAAGGCACTAAGAGCCGTCGATAAGCAGTTACAAATTGTGGCCAAAAATCTTACAGGGCGTGACGCACTCGTATGTGTTCACGGGAATCGCTTCATTCAATGGGCCGCATTAAGGGCACTTGGAATTAAACCTGGTGGTGACCATTATGCCGACATTACGCTTGACAGTGTATCGAGCGTGGTTGAATCCACAGTCAAAAAGGTGGTTGACTGTGTTAAAGAGGATTACGCTGATTCCTATCCTGCAAGCTTGTTCAAGAACCTCGGAAAATGCCGAACACTCGCATCAAAGATAGCCAGAGAATCCGACATATGCCTGTTATAAAGTGATCCGCTCGGAAACTTGACAGTGAAGAATTAATAACCTACATCCAGAAAACGTCTGATTAACGTATTGATATGGCCATTCATTGACTCCAACAATGCAGGGCTGCTCAGGGGTCGGTGGCCGTTATTCGCAAGATGTGAGCAACTTCTGTCGTTGCTGGTCCCAGTTTGTAGGGATGACACGGCGGGTGAGATGCTCCAGCGCCAGGCCGTTCCCCTCACCCGCCATGCATGCCTCGACGGTTTCTGGAGCCAGTTGTGTGAGCCGACCAATTCGGCTGGCTTGACCGAGGTCGATTCCTTCGGCAGCGGCGATCTCGGTCATGGTCCGATATTTTCCTTCGTCCAGTAACCGTTGCCAGTGATGCGCCAGTCCGAGAGCCCGCATCAGGGCGGTATCCTGCGCCAATTCACGGGCCTCCTGCTCCTGGCGTGCTTCTTCAAGGAACTCCTGTGGCAAATCCAGCGGGGTAATGACCTGCTTTTTGTGCCCTCGTTTTACCAGCGTCCAGGGCACAAAGGTTTCCAACTGAACCCCGCCTGCTGGCGATGGTATCTGGTAAGTAACCGGATTACCTTTGATTTTCCCTTGATGTTTCCGGCTCATAGATCCCCCTCAAAAGTATCCATGATTTCTCTCTGGGTCTGCCAGTCCACCGGTAGGCGATTGCGCTGGAACCACATCAGAGTCAAGCGGCGCGGTTGTTTTCCCGCCATCATTTTCTCGATGATGTCGGGCGCGAGCAAGGTCAGGCGTAGCAGTTCATTGATGACCGACGGATGCAGCGCTTCTGCCCTCGCGATGTCCGCCCCGGTTTTCATCGCCCCGATGTCCAGCAGATGTTGCCAGTAAAAGGCTCGGGCCAACCCTTCGAGCAGAGTCACATCGCGAACATGGCGTTTATCATCAGTGATCCGCTGGACACCCCGACGACGCAATACCATGGGAATAAAGGTTCCCATGCCATCTTTCATGCCATCCCCTCCATTTCGATCAGTTCTGTGCCGATGCTGTCGGGCATGAACTCCCCAATCAGATCCTTCCAGCCCAATTCCCGCCATTTCACCCTGATTCCCTGGACCTCACCAGCGCGGACCAGATCAATCCGTTCGATCATCAAATTGGTGATCCGGTGACGCTCGACGGAGAATAACTGATCCCACACCCTGTTGATACGTCCCATGGCAATTACGGTGGATGCCTCATCGATCTGGGCTCCGTGGCGCTGGATATGGCGAACCACCGATGCCACGGATTCCGGACTGGTCAGCACCGTTCGGATTTGGGCGACAATTGCTTCCTCAATTTCCAGCGCAGGCAGGCGCTCGTAAGTTTTCTCCGACGCGCCGAACCGGCTCTCCGACTTGGACACATAGTAGTGGTACTTGCGCCCATTTTTTCTGGAATAGGTCGGATACATCCGCTCGCCCGAGGGCGAGTACAACAGACCACGGAGCAACGCATCGGTGCGTGACCGGGTCTTGGTCTCCACCGACCGGACATGGCCATCTCTGGACAATACCTCATGCACCCTCCCCCACAAACCGGGATCTATGATCGCGGGATGCACGCCGGGGTACCAATTTCCCTTGTGCGACAGTTCCCCGAGGTAAATCCGGTTGCGCAGCAGCTTGTGAAGGTACTTCTTGTCGATTCTGGCCCCTGGCCGGGTCTGCCCTTCCTGCGTCGTCCATGCCTTGGTGGTGATGCCCTCGGCAGTCAGACAGGCAGCGATCTTGGTCGGTGAGCCAATGGTCAGCATTTCCTCAAAGATTCTTCTGACCATCTCTGCTTCAGCTTCGTTGACGATCAGCAGACGATTGTCGACATCGTAGCCCAGGGGCGGCACGCCTCCCATCCACATCCCCTTGCGCTTGGCCGCCGCAATCTTGTCACGGATGCGCTCGCCGGTGACTTCGCGTTCAAACTGGGCGAAGGACAGCAACACATTCAGCATCAACCGACCCATGGAGGTGGTGGTATTGAACTGCTGGGTGACCGACACAAAGGATACCCCGTGGCGCTCGAACACCTCGACCATCTTGGAAAAGTCAGCCAGACTGCGCGTCAAGCGGTCGATTTTGTAGACCACCACGATGTCGACCAAACCGCGCTCGATGTCAGTCATCAGGCGTTTTAATGCGGGACGCTCGATATTTCCCCCAGAGTAGCCCGGGTCTTCATAATCGTCGGCGACAGGAATCCACCCCTCAGACCGCTGGCTGGCCACATAGGCCTGCCCTGCCTCCTTCTGGGCGTCGATGGAGTTGAACTCCTGGTCCAGTCGTTCGTCCGAGGACACCCGGCAGTAGACAGCACAGCGTTTGCGTGGCTTGTTGTTGACGGTTTGCATTGGCTCTTTCATTTGGCACCTCCGTTGCCCAATCCGAAGAACAAGGGCCCTGACCAGTGCGTACCGGTAATCTGCCGAGCCACGGCGGTCAGACTCTTGAAGGGCCTCCCCTCGTATTCAAACAGCCCCTCGGCGGTAACCAGGACCTTATGCTCCCGTTCGCCCCACTCTCGTAGCAATAAAGTCCCCGGTGCAAAATTGAGTTCTCGCGGGCTGGCGCGCAGTTTTATTTTCGAGTGCTTGGCCCCGATGGCTTCGAGCCGCTGGCGCGTGGCTGGGGATAATCCCCCCAAGACTTCTTCCTGCAACTTGTAGGCAACCCGGGATTCAATGAATACCCGGTTGGGATTTGCCGGGCGGCTTTTGAAATACCGGTCCCAGATCGTCCAAAGTTCCGCGATCGGCATTCTGGACAGGGCTGATATACGGGCTGAGACGGACTCTTGTTGATTGTTCATGACAAATTCTCCGGTTGATAGGAGGTTGTATGAACGCGCTGGTCGGGCATAAAGCCAAGGCAAATCTCTCTCTGTTTTTGATCTTCTCCAGTGATGGTGCGAATAATGGCCGCCGCAAGAATGGCGGTAATTTCGCCAACTCTGGTGACCCCAGACATCCTGGACGGTTTCGTAAGTTCGATATTTTTCATGACTGCTCCATGGAATTGTAACTGTCATGGATAATGACCCCGAATTTCCGAACAGGATGGCAACGTAGGGTAATCAATCAAGGAGAAAGTAAGTGGCCAGGAAGTCTCTCAAGAACAGCAAGCACCTCGTTGATTTGATCGGATCGGCAACGGTGCCCGCCATCGCTCAACTTTCCCAGGTCGACAAATTCGCCTTCCTGACTGTGGTGGACGCATCGCTCCCACCGGCACAAGCACGACTGGCTCTCATTGAAGGCTTTCCAACGGTCAGCCCCGATGTCATTGCTGTTGCCGACCAGGAGTCCATTCGCTTCATGCAATTGGCCAGGTTCCAGTCAGAAGCATTATTGGAACATGCCTATGCCACCCTCGAATTCGAGGGATACCCCGACTTATCAAACTTTGACCAAAAAGCGGATGTCATGACGCGCCTGGTCTGGCTACGGGCAATGACCCCCAAGATTTTTGACCAGATCGAAACGATCTACCTGACCCATCACTTTCACGGCCACAAGAAATTCCAGGGGTTCACCGTTCGCGAAGGAGACGGCAGGGATTTTGTCTGGGGCGAAGATGTCGAGCAAAAACTCCATGCCGCCGTGGGCGAGATTCTCACCCTGGATGACGAGACGAAGGCCAGTTGCGAACTGATCCATTTCGAGATGGAGGAAGGGAACGATGCTGAAAAACGCAGGCTCCACTATCTGGTGGTGTACCACCCCGGAAAGATGCGTTTGCTACATCAAATGAAGGATCGCCAACGCGACCTGCTTCATTTCATTCCGGCGCTGGAGGCGACACTCGTCTATGATCCTGCCAACAACATGGTCCATGTGCTCTCGGATCGGTCGTCCGTGGCGAAGCAGTTGGCTGATCGCTTTTCTCAGATCGGTTTTGAGAAGCCTCTTTCCCGGCAACCGGTTGATGCCATGAATTTTGAGTTGTCCATGTTCAAGCGACCGATCGATCTTACTATGGCGCAGGCCCCCGGCGCACTCATCGAAGACGGATGGATCTCTGCCCTGACCATGACTCTCGGACATACGCGCCACAGCGTCACCCTGAATATGACCTCCAGCGACAACATCTGGAATGTATCCGCCCACCATTTCGGCGCTCACAATCCGATCACCTGCTGTCGTTCGGTGCAGGAGGTGGAACTGTCCTTCATCGTGCGATTCGATGGTGAAACAGAGTCTCGAGCATTGGATATCACGGTCGGTCAGCGCGGTTCCTGCAATCTACTGACGCTGCCAGACCCACGACTGCGCCAGTGTGGTGAGGACATCCTGATGTCGCTCGGCGTGATGACACGGGTGGAGCCGGAAAAAATCGGTGCAGACCTGGCATTGTTCCAAGCCGAGATGAAGTTGCTCGATCTGGCCTTGGATGAGGTCGATGGTCATCTGCTGAACGTGCTGCAGTTACCAACCGCCGATCTCGTCAGTAGGGGCCTCCTGAAGAAAAAGGCTCCGGGCGACTCGATCACTGTGCCCGTGGAAGATTCTGATGGCCAAAATGGATTCCGTCGACTTCCGGTTCAATCAAACAGCACCAGCACCTGGGCTCAGGATGAATTATCAGGCGTTAGGTACGACCTCACCGATGGTGATCTATGCCGCTACATGGTGGACAAATCCTATCTCCGCGAACGCTTGGACACCTTGCTCAAGCAACAACTGATCGACCATGCATGTTTCCCGGATGAGCAGGAACCCTTTGTCATCGGGAATTACCCGATGGGGGACCAGCGCCTGCCGGTCGTCCTGGTTTCGCATCTTTGGGATGCCAGGCATGCCGACAAGATGGATACTGCTTTGCGTCAGGAAAACCTCGGCCTGAGCATCGTACTCACCACGACCGACAATACCTCTCGCCGATTCCTCGGCCCGGGTATCGTGGTTCCACTGAACACGATTCAGGTGGAGGGTGATGACGGGGTTGCGCTCGACTTGACGCGGATCGAGGGTGAAGTTCGCCGGAGACAAAATGCCGCCGGGGCAACCGATGTTCCCAAACTGATCAAGGACGATGCACGGAATGCTTTGCTGGTCGGCCCCTGGCCAGATCCGTGGACACTCACAAAGAAAGAATGGATCGATGTCGTTGAAATTCTCGTGGATGCCTGGACATCACGCAGGGAAAAATGCTCGAAGTTGCAATTGGAAAACGCGGCGAAAGTGCCCATGCGGTCAGTGGGAGAGTTTTTCAGAGGCGCGCCCGAATGGAAAAACTACATCCGTGGTGCTGATGGAAACGACAAACCTCGTCAGTGGGAACTCAACATCGGCGTGCCTGAATATATGAGAAAGACAATCCGCCAAGTCTCAAGTATTCCCGCAGATGGTTATCAAGCAGTCTGAAATCGATTGAGTATCAACAGGATGTAATTTATGCGTAATTTCTGCGAGAACTCTGCGTAATATCGCGGGACCCTATGCGATGAAATGGGGGCACTTCAACCAAAGGAGTGCTCCGAATGCAAAACCAATTCCCTTTCAAACAATCCGGACGGCACTCTCGCCGTCCGCTCGCCCAGAACCGTACTCAGCGCATCGCCCTCGACGAAAATGAACTCGCATCCCGTTGGGGGTTGTCGGTCAAGACCTTGCGCCGTTGGCGACAGGAACAACTCGGCCCCGTTTTCTGCAAATTGGGCGCCCGGGTCACTTATCTGATCACGGAAGTCGAAGCGTATGAACGGCGCGTCTCGCGATTCTCCACCTCAGTTCGTGTCTGCGCGTGAGGGGAATGACATGGACAAAATCGTGATACCCCATCTGGAAATGCAGGATCTGTCTCTCGAACAGATCGCCAATTTATCTCATCATCACTTGCAGGAACTCCATGTTTCTCTGGCCGAACTGACGACCTGGGTCGATCGCGCCTGTGAAACCTTTGAAGCAGCCATGGAGCAACGGTTCGGAGAAAAAGGTCGTGAAGCTCTCAAGAAATCCAACCGTGACTTTGGCGTGGTCCATTTTTCCGATGGTCCGCTCCGCGTGACTTACGAGGTACCCGAAGAACAGTTCGCTCAGACCCGCCCTATCACACCCATCAAAGCGTCCTTTAGGCTCGCGCTCACAGGGGAGGATGCATGATGAACGAAATGGGATTTCATCCAGTGAGCGCACTTTTCCCGGAACTACCAAAAAACGAGTTTGAGGCGCTGGTGGCCGACATTGCGCAGAACGGCTTACGGGAGCCGATTCATGTAATGGGCAAGGCGATCATCGATGGGCGGCATCGCTACCGCGCCTGTCTTGCAGCCGGTGTCGAACCGCAATTCATACAGGTCGCTGAAAACGCTGATCTGAATGCCCTTGTGATCAGCCTCAATTTGCGGCGCCGACATCTGTCCGAGAGTCAGCGGGCGATGGTTGCGGCGCGGCTTGCCAACCTGCCAAAAGGCACGAATCAGCATACGCAAATTTGCGCACCCACCCAGGAAGTGGCTGCAGACCTGATGAATGTCAGCCGACGCACGGTACAGCATGCCCGTACTGTCATCGACCATGGCTCACCAGAACTCGCATCTGCTGTTGATTCCTGCGTTATCGCGGTCTCTACTGCGGCTGACCTCGCGCAGTTACCCGCTGACACCCAGCGTGAGGTGCTGTCTCGCACCCCTGATGAAATCCGCTCCATCGCCCGTGAGGTGCGAGATCGCATCCACGACGCCGGTGTGGTTGGCCCTTCGGCGGTGCGCATCTTTGACAAGGTTGCTCAGGAACAGAAACTCACCGGCATCGAGCAGTGCGCCGTGGTCTATGCCATCAAGGCGGATACTCCCGATCTCCCCACGCCATCCGAGGCACGCCGCATCGCCATCGCGGGTGATCCAGGTCTGATGGTGCTGGCTTCCGATGGTCGCTACCACATGGCGCCGGGGGACCCCGAAGAGAACGCCCGCTTCGAGCGCTGGCTCATATTGCGCGACGGGCTCGAGCATCTTGGCACCATGCCTTTCCCACCTGCTGAGGCTTTCATCTCGATCCCGGCTTATCAAAAACAGAATGTCACCGCCTGGCTGGCTCACGCAGTGCCTTTCCTCAATCAATTGAACCAGCTCTGGAGTCAAAGCCATGCGCAATCCTGATCTCACCCAGTTGCGGGAAGCCGTGCGCACTGAAATTGCACGGGCCTTCAAAGCCGCGGGCTTTGCCAGGCCTCGCGACATTGCCCGGCAGGTCTGCGCCGCCCACCCGGAGAATATCTCCGCGCTCGGCGGACGTCTGGCCGAGGATGCCCTGACTGACCTCGCCCGGCGCGAACTCAAGCACAACACCCAACAGCGCGAGTCACCTTCGCAAATGGGGCTACCCGGCGTGCCTGAAGCGCTGGCCATCCAGTTGCCGCCTGCCATCAGTATTCCCGCTGGCGCTGATGGCGACGACGAGGGGGTGATTTATAAACCGCTGGTGCAGGCCACGCTCGCCGAACTCGAGGCGCACCTGACACTGCTCTCGACCCAGATTGCCGCCGATACGCATCGCCACCGGGCATTGAAGGAGTTGCGCGATCTCGCGCTCGCGGCGGGCGCCACCAGTGAAAGCGGTGTGTTGCGAACCATCGGGGCAAGTGGATCCACTCTGGCGGAGGTGGCGAACTGCCCCCTCGGTCATTTACCTGTTCCACCCACTGGGCAGAACGCTGCCGGAGAACGACATGAATAACCCAATAGAAGCCGAACCAATGATCGACAACAAGCAGGCTGCCGCCGCACTTCGTCTGCCCTATTACTGGTTTGCCGATCATCAAATGCGGGCGCGGTATCGAATCCCGCATTACCTGATGGGCCGTCTTGTCAGATTTCGACTCTCGGAACTCTCCGCCTGGGCCTCCCAATGTTCAGCAACGCATGGCAAAAACTTGACCGGATCCTCAGCAAAGGACGAAAAATGATTGACTTCAATGAACCAGACGAATTGGTCGGTCGGAACAATAACGGCAAACGCGATGAAATCCGTGTGGCGCTGTTGGCTAATCTGGAGTCGGTGCTCTTCACCCTGTTTCCCGCAGGCAAGATTCGCCGGGGCAAATTCCTCATCGGGGACATTCTGGGCAGCCCCGGAGACAGTCTGGAGGTGGTGCTCGAGGGTGAGAAGACAGGACTGTGGATCGATCGTGCCGACAATTCGGGTGGAGACATCTTCGCCTTGATCGGAGGCTATTACAGCCTTGATGCACACAGCGACTTTCCACGGGTATTGCAACGATCCTCTGATCTGGCAGGGTGCGCCCCACCCGTCAAGGTATCCAGGACCAATAAACCAACTGCGCCTGTGTATGAACTGGGACCTGTCACGGCCAAATGGGACTACCGGGATGCTCAGGGCAGCCTGATTGCCGTGGTGTACCGTTACGATCCCCCGGGTGGCAAGAAGGAGTTTCGACCCTGGGATGCCAAACTCCGCAAGATGGCTCCCCCCAATCCACGACCCCTGTACAACCAGCCGGGGCTTGCTGCCTCAGACAAGGCTGTTCTGGTAGAGGGCGAGAAATGTGCCCAGGCATTGATCGACTCAGGGGTTGTGGCCACCACCGCCATGCATGGGGCCAATGCACCGACGGACAAAACCGACTGGTCGCCCCTGTCTGGCAAAACCGTGCTGATCTGGCCCGACAATGATAAGCCAGGCTGGGAATATGCCGATCGCGCCTCTCAGGCCATTCTGGCCACTGGCGCTTCGTCCTGCGTCATCCTCTATCCGCCTGCAGGGAAGCCGGATGGGTGGGACGCGGCGGATGCACTTGCTGATGGCTTTGATGTGGTGGGGTTTCTGGCCCAAGGACCACGGATGCAGATCCATCTTCCAGAGGACGCTTCAGCGAATGATGGGGCTGGCGCTGGCTGCAGCACGGGAGATTCCGAACCAACCGTGTGGGGTACGGAAGATGCCCTGGCGCTGGCATTTACCCGGCGCTATCACCAGGATTGGCGCTATGTATCAGGGTGGGGAAAATGGCTCGTCTGGGATGGTCAGCGTTGGCGCACCGAGGACACCCTGGCATCGACCGATCTGATCCGTCATGTATGTCGGAACGCTTCCTTGAAGGCAGACAACCCCAAGGTGGCGGCCAAACTCGCTGGCTCAAGCACCATCAGCGGGGTGGAACGCCTCGCCCGCTCTGATCGACGCCACGCCGCCACCACAAGTGAGTGGGATGCCGATGTGTGGCTGCTCAATACGCCAGGAGGCATGGTAGATCTGCACACGGGGCGCATTCGTCCCCACGATCGACGCGACCGGATGACCAAGATCACTTCGGCCACCCCCAGGGGTGAATGCCCAACCTGGAAGTCGTTTCTCACCGATGTGACGGGAAATGACACGGAATTGATGGGGTACCTGCAGCGCATGGCTGGGTACTGCATGACGGGGGTCACCAGCGAACACGCCCTCTTCTTTCTGTATGGCACCGGGGCCAATGGCAAAAGCGTTTTTCTCAATGTGCTGGCCACCATTCTCGGGGATTATGCAACCAATGCGCCCATGGACACTTTCATGGAAACGCGCACAGACCACCACCCCACGGATCTGGCCGGGTTACGGGGAGCCCGTTTCGTCTCTGCCATTGAAACCGAACAGGGTCGGCGCTGGAACGAATCCAAGGTCAAAGGAATCACGGGTGGCGACAAGGTTTCTGCCCGATTCATGCGCCAGGATTTCTTCGAGTTTTTTCCGCAATTCAAACTGGTGGTTGCAGGCAACCACAAACCGGCCATCCGTAACATCGATGAGGCCATGAAACGCCGTCTGCACCTGATTCCTTTCACGGTAACCATTCCACCCGAGCGCCGTGACGGAAAACTCACGGAAAAACTGCTCAAAGAACAGGACGGCATTCTGGCCTGGATGCTGGAAGGGTGTCTCGTCTGGCAGAAAGGAGGAATTCCCAGACCAGACCCTGTGGTTTCCGCCACCGATGAATATTTTGAATCGGAAGATTCCGTTGGCCGTTGGCTTGATGAACGCTGTGTGATGGCGGTTCATGCCAATTCACTGACCGCAGAACTGTTCAATGACTGGAAACAGTGGGCCGAGGCCTCAGGCGAGTTTGTGGGTTCCCAACGGCGCTTCTCTGATCTGTTGATTACGCGCGGGTTGGAAAAATGGCGCAATCCCGCCGGGGTCAGAGGGTTTCGCGGCCTCGGGCTGAAGGAGCCAGCGAAAGATCGCTTCACTCCTTACTCCGAAAACTGAAAATTTTAACCCTTTGATTTTACTGGAGCCCGACGCAGCCGACTCAGTTCCCTATTTACCCCCATACACGCGCGTATACGCGTCATATGGAGGATAACCGGATACTGCGCCATCTGCGTCGGGGGAGCAACACTCACCACGAGAGGATCGATGAAATGAATGGTTTGATATTGCTGACCTTGGACCTTGGAACCATCACTGGCTGGGCGCTGCGAGACCGTGAAGGGCAAATCTCCCACGGCTATACCTCGTTTCGGCCACAACGCTTCGAGGGCGGTGGCATGCGCTACCTCCGGTTCAAACGCTGGCTGACCGAAATTAAAGGCATCGCTGGCGATATTCACGCCCTGTACTTCGAGGAAGTGCGCAGGCATGTCGGAGTCGATGCGGCCCATGTCTATGGCGGACTGATGGCCACTCTCACCGCTTGGTGCGAGCACCACAACATTCCGTATCAGAGCGTGCCGGTGGGAACCATCAAGAAACACGCCACGGGCAAAGGCAATGCCGGAAAGAACGAGGTGATCGCCGCCATGCAGGCCAAGGGGCATCCGGTCACTGATAACAACGAGGCCGATGCCCTGGCGCTGCTGCACTGGGCCGTTCAACTGCAAGGAGATGGACAATGATGACACCAAGACTGATTCCTGTCCTGTCTGGGACACTCAACGGTCAACCCGTCCAACTGGTGGATGCCAGGCATCTGCACGCTTCCCTTGGCGTAGGTCGTGACTTCTCGAACTGGATCAAGGGGCGCATTCAGGAATACGGATTTGTTGAAAACCAGGACTACCTGCTCGCCAAAATGGGCGAAAACCTCCCCTTTGTTTCAGGTGAGGGCTTCTCCCCCGTTTTGGGGAAGAGTTGTGGCGGTCGGCCATCGATAGATTACTTCCTCACCCTCGACATGGCCAAGGAACTCGCCATGGTAGAGCGCACGGCCTGGGGAAGGAAAGTACGACGCTACTTCATCGACTGTGAGCGCCAGATTCAGCAGTTGCAACAGGGGCTCACTCCAGCAAGGTCCGTTGCTCTCATTGAACTTTCCCGTGCCGAGAGACAGGCCATCAACCGGCAGGCATGGGCTGATGTCGCAGGGAATACCCAGGCAAAGTTCTACGCCCGGCGTGAAGCACTGCTACGTCAATGTATCCAATCTGGAGCATCCGGTCCCGCCTCGTTACCCGATGATTTCCGGCCTGACTGGGCAAAATGAAGGAGCCCCTCATGAAAATCCATCCTCGCTGTTATTCATCGCCACTTGGGCGTTATCAGCCGGAACCCATGGACATAGAAGCCACCAAGAGGAATGGCTGGCAGGAACAGCATATCCTGGTGGTTTCCGAAAACGACAGCCGTCTGGACTTCGTGGAACGGGAGTTCATCCGGCGCATCGGCAACCGGCTCTATGGAGGGAAACGCCATGGATAA
>JAEHJW020002243.1_pt1 | contig 13614 bp, 31 predicted proteins | sample 9271431 | NCBI WGS metagenome assembly JAEHJW02
ACTCTAATATCATTCATCTCAAACATAATATCCAAATCTTCAATTTTCACTTTCATATATCCACCTCATAAATTTTAGTACCCACACCATCAAGATGATAAGGTAAATCCGGCGGAAATTTATATACTTTAACTATTGAAACACGTTTTATAACTTTAAGTGGAAGCCAATTATATGTGGCTAAATAATTATCTAAAAGTAAACAATAAATATCATTCACAAATACATATTCACCGTGAGGTGGTACTTTATTTTTCCTAAACTCATTTACTAACCGATCAATAATATACTCTTCATTATTAACAAATTGCACTTCTAAAGTAAATATCTTTGGTTTCATTAATAATCACCTTCATAAATTCTTCTACCTTCATCATCGGTTCTATAAGGAAGATTCAATGGTATTTTATATACATAAAGCCCCCAAGTTCTTTCTATACACTTAAATTTAAATTTATCCAGAGAAATCATATAATTTTCATAAACTACACAGTATGTATCATTAAAATATGATTCAATACCAAATTTAACAACACTCGGTAAATCATTATATGATTCAACTAACTGATCAATAATATACTTCTTATTATTAACCCTTTTAAACTTTAAATTAAATATTTCCGGCTTCATCAATAATCACCTTCATAAATTCTAACCTTCTTAGGAACTAAACGAAATGGAAGATTTGGCGGTAATCGATATACATAAATATCATCAACTTTCTTTATGCGCTCAAAATTAAAATTATAAACAGAAACCATATAATCTTCATAAACTATAGCAAATGTATGATTAAAATACGCTAAATCACCAAATCTAACATTTCCCCACGGATTCTTATAAGAAGTAATTAATAACTCAATAATCTTATTTCTATGCTCAAATACTTTTAACTTTAAATCTGTTATCTTCGGTTTCATTAATAATCACCTTCATAATCTCTTACACCATCTCTCATAGTATATGGAAGATTCGGCGGTAATTTATATACATAAACCCCATCAGCTCTCTGTACACACTCAAATTTAAATTCAAATGGAGAAACCATATAATCATCATAAACTATAGCATATGCACTATCAAAAAATGCTACCTCACCAATTTTAATATCAAACGGCGCACCTTCCCATGATTCAACCAAAAGCTGAATAATTATTTTTATATCCTTAACTTCCTTAAACTCCAAATCAGATACTTTCGGTTTCATTTTTTTCCCCCAATACATAAATACGGTATTTATTGTTTTCCGCAAGAAGAATTATTTTATCATTAAAATCCCAAATATTCGGCGTTATAACATACATAATATCATCATCAAAATTATCTAAAACCACAAACTCATCATCATATTTTTTCCACTTAAAAAGAGATTGATTCCGCAAAATATACTCCACATTTAAACTCCCTCCCGTCATTTCATCAAACAAAGAAAGTATTTCTTTATGAGGATATAACCTTATCAACTCAATATCTTCAATTTTAGATTTCATTTTCACCCATCCAAAGAAAAAGATGCAGCATAGAATTTTCCGCAAGATGAATTACTCTACCACTAACATACCAAGTATGCGCTGATACAATATAAGTAATCTTATTAGCATCTTGAATTATATAATCACCCTGAACCTTCTTCCATTTAAATAAAGATTGACTATCCAAAACATACTCCATATTCAAACTCCCGCACATTTTGTTAAACAAAGAAATTATCTCATCGTGGAAATACCCTTCCTTTACCTCAATATCTTCAATTCGCGGCTTCATTATACAGTTCTCACCATCACCCAAAAAATCGAATGGTTCAATCTACCACCTTCAATCACGTTATCTTCATACCCCTCCGGAATACCATGTTTAGTTATAAGATAAACATTATCATCAATTAAAAAATAATAACCATCTGATTCTCTATATTCTACTATTAAATGCGGATACTTCTCTTTTAAAAGATTCATAACAAAAAAATTCCTTCTACATGAAGGAGACATTTCACAACTCACCAACTCATTATAAAACGCAAAAAGTGTAACTAACTCCTCTGATATGCACATTTCCAATTCATCAACTCGCGGTTTCATATTTCAATAACCACCTCCCCACCATTTTTAGTTAAAACATAATCGTTTATTTTAAGGTCATAAATATAACAATTTGTAGTTTTAAACTTTACCATCTTTTTTGCACCGGAAATAGCACAACCACAAAACAAATATCTTTTATAAAACAACATTCCAAAGAAATCATAATTTATAATTACATATTCGAGATTATCCAACTTAATTACACCTTCATAATAAGCGTGAAAATTATCAATTATCACTTTAATCATTTCATTCTCATATTTACTCTCATCAAAGAAGATTGATTCTAATTTATTAATTCGCGGTTTCATAACTCTATACACCTTATTCCATTACGTGATAAATGAATACTTCCCATCTTATCAGTAATATCATATACCTTAAAAGGTAAATAATTACTAAAACCTATTAACTCTTCCCTCTGAATTGAAAATGTAGTAATTATATAATGTTTAAACAAAGTAGCATATCCTCCTTTATTATCTATAAAAATGTATTCACACGATTTTGGTATTTCAGCAATCCCCCTTATAAAATCCAAAATTCTTCTTAACTCAATAAAATCGGAATCTGGCGCGGATATTACAAATTCCACTTCATTAAATTTTACTTTCATAATTTTATACACTTCCTCCCATCATCTTCATCTATGATAAAACTTTGCATCTTATCTTTTATATTATACACTCTATGTGGGTGGTAATTAATAAATCCCACTAACTCTGTTAAACTATCAATCGGATAAACAGTAAGTAAATAATGTTTAAACAAGAGAGCAAATCCTTTTTCCTCCACATACACCCACTCACAATCCGGCGGCGTACCTATCACTTCATCCCAATTCTTCAACATTTGTTTTAACTCGGAATAGTTTTTATCTAATTTACACTTTTGAAGTTTTAACTCATTGATTTTTACTCTCATAACCCTCCTTCCACAATGCTATAAAAAGATTCCAATATTCACCTTTTTCAATTAGAGTAAAGGTTATACGATTATGAGTTTCCATTATTTCCTCAAGTTCAGTTAAAATAAAATCCTGTTTTCCAACAGTAATAAAATACCCCAAATGGAAACTTTGAAATCTATATTCGGGATACTCTTTTATAAATTGATTCACCTTTAAAGGCGCTTTATTTACTTCTTCAAAGAAATTTTTAAGCGGATTTTCCCACGGTGTTTCCAATTCCACTTCATCAACCTTTATTCTCATAATCTTTCCTCCGCAAAATCATAAAAAGATTCCAATATTTACCCCTTTCAAGTAAAGGATACCTTATACGATCATAAACTTCCCTTATCTCCTCAACTTCACTTAAAATAAACTCTTGTTTTCCAACGGTAATATAATACCCCAAACGGAATTTTTCAAGCTTATATTCGGGGTACTTTTTTATACATTGATTCACTATTATGCGCGGTTTATCTACTTCTTTAAAAAACTTTTTGAGCGGGTTTTCCCACTGTGTTTCCAATTTCAATTTTTTTATCTTCGCTCTCATAACCCCCCTCTCTCCATTAGTAGATAGGTATTAAGTAGATATATATAAATTGTTGTATAGACGCAGGAAATAAATTTTTTTCCGCTGGTATAATCCCTTAATCTACCCACAACTCACTCCCCATACCGTGATCTCACCCTCCTAATATACTCCTCTATATCATAAAGAAGCCAATTCTTCCCCCGCAAAACATAACCATCTTGAAACCGTACCTCATGAAAATCATATCTAACATAATATTCCCCCAATCTTAAACTCATTCCTTTAAATTCAACCCCCACCTTTTTTAACAGATCAAAGAAGTCAACCCACTTATTACGCTTGAACCACTCTACAGTAAACACACTCTCTATTGGTATTAACTTAGTTATATCTGGCTTCACGACCTATCCCTCTGCACACGCTTTCTCTTCTTAAATATATCCTCCCTTAATACATTCCCCCAAAAAACTTGCACTTCCTTCCATTGTTTATTATCAAACAACAACCAATTCTTCCCCTCCAAAAGATGTTTCAATTTTAACTGCTCCCCCAAAAATAAATATGATACCCAATAATCCCCTATCTGTACTTCCGTTCTATTAATAGGATCAGCCACAAATTTGCGCATCTCTTCAAAAGAAAGATTTTTGTGCTTCTCAAACCACTTCAATGTATATACATTCTTTATCGGTTTTAACTCACCCACCCGCGGCTTCATAACTCCTTTAACCTCTCGAATATTAACTTCACCACGGGATCATCCAACACCTTCTTCCAATGCGGCTTCTTCTCCTTATCTTCCACAACCATCACTCTCCCAATCTAATCATAGATGAATAGGTATAGGATAAAGATATATAAGAAATTCCCCCCTAACTCACTCGTGGTTAAACGATTTCACCCCCATAGGTATAATCATACCCCTCACAAACAAAATTCACTGGCGGTGTTTAAACAAAAAAAATAAGGGATTAAAGTGAATTGAGTTTTTTGATTATGGGATTCGATTCACTCAGAGATTTCCCTCTCTCACGAGTATCTCTAAGCTCCTTTATGAGCTTCCTCGCTTCATCCACCTTTCCCTTTTCGTATCCAACTATCAGCCACTTCCAGTATCCCGGCGGTGTTCCACTGAAGAACTCAATCACAGATTTATCTGGCATCTGCGACTTGTATATCTCCACTGTTCCATTCTCATTGTCGATGTTCACCTGCTCAGAACGACTTTTTAGTATTCTGGCTAGCGTCTTTGCATCTTCCGCACTCATTTCCGCGATCTTTTTTCCATCGCGGGTAATTTCATACGGCTTCGCATTCCGCAGTTTCAGCATGGATAAATCCATTGCTCCCAACACCTTCTCCAACTCACCTACGTTCTTTTCGTTTCCCATTTTTTTCACTCCGGAGATTCTATCTATCTCCATATCCGATATCATAAGTAAGTATATAATATTTTTTATATCCCTTATCAGCACGAAAAAAATAATTTACTACCATACAAAAAGAGCATTAGGTTCAACCAAGAAAGATTCCTTATCAACCACCTTCACATATTTCGCAAAGTTTTCGGGGGTTTTATCCTCACGCGCACACACCGAAGTAAATGAATCACTTAACGACTTTACTTCTTTTTCACTCAAATAACTCGCAAGTAAAGAATGAAAATCCACCGAACCAATAAAATAATAATGAAGCTTTCTCCCACTATCTTTCTCCACCCCATCCGAATTATTCACCACATCCATCTTTAAATTACCAATCTGCGCGGATAAATCACTCAATTGTTTTATCTCCTTATTTAAACTGCTGGCAATATCCTGCGCTTTAAATATCTGCTCCTGCAATTCCCACTCGATTTTATTCACTCTTTCAAGTATATTTGTTCCCATAAAGGTATATCGTAAAGAGATATATAAAGAATAATATGGGTGATCTCTTCACTGTTCGCGGAAATTTCTATAAAAAAAAATAAGGGATTAAAGTAGTTTTTTGAGTTTTAAGAGAATAGGATTATCGTTAGGGATTGATTTTCCTTTTTCTCTTATTTCCCTCAACTTCTTTATGTCATCGCGGATTTCTTGTTCTCTATTCAATTCTTTTCCCTTAATGAGAAATCCCCAGTATCCCGGCGGAGTACCACTAAAGAATGATATCACAGATGCACTCGGTAAAGGATTATTCCCTATCTCTAATGTGTTCTGTTTTTCGTCAAGTGTTGTTGTTAATCCCTGCAAACGAAGCAATCTCCACACTACTAACGCATCTTCCCTTTTTAGTGTTGTTGTTGTTTTTCCATCGCGGAGTATGTTAAATTCCCGTGTTTTATGTGTTCTCAATTTCGACAGGTCGATTCCCTTTAGGAAATCATCGATTTTCCCATTGTTCTCTGTTCTATTCTCTATTCCGTTTTCTTTAGGTTTTATTCCCATAATTCAGTATTTCTTTTTTCTATATAATCTTTTATATATCGTATATTAATTATAGTATTCGCAAAATAAAAACTCATTTCCCTATTTTTCTCCGCTTTTTTATTTCCGCTGTTTTATTCACTCCGTTTTATTTTTATCCGCGTATCTCTATCACCCCCCATCACCCCCACCCCGACCCAGTGAAAAGATACTAATAACAGTGAAAAGGTACTAATAACAGTAAAATGATACTAATCACTACAAAAAGATTCTGATCACAATAGAACAACTATTACTCTATCTATTTATTCTTCTTCTCCCCCCGCACATTCAGTACTGTTTTCACATGTTTCTTCTATACCACCCAATCAAAAATCCCGCATCAATCAACTGAGTTATCACCGCAAAAATATCCACCACTAAAATATTTATAAACACAAAAGTAAAGAATGCCAATAAAATCCCCGCTATATAAAAAGCGAAGTAATAATCTTCCTCCCCCTCTGTATAACTCAACCCCCCAAGTAATGCAGTAAAAAACAACATCCAAATTATTATAAGTAAAGCTTCAATCATCTTTCATATCTCCTATTACAATCCACGCCCATATCACCGCAACTACAAAGATGCCAATCGCGATCCCATATTCAACCAGATTCCAAAAACTCAACTTATATCAACCGTTCCTTCCCATATACCCGGCTGCATACATTTTTCATCCCACTGACATTTACCCATCATCGCGGCTGTTTTAAATACCATTTTATTCCCCCTCCGAGCTTCCTCCTTAATCATAGCAATCCTATGATAATTACATACAAGCGTCATTCAAACTGAATCCCCGAAGTTTGCGGCTGAGTTTCTTTTATAGCCGTTGTTCCTTTAGTACTGTTATTGAATATTATATTTGTACCCGGCAATGCTGTACCATTGTAATGGTTATTCAATTCCACCAATTCCATCTTAATTATCTTCTGTTGATTCACTGCTATAACGGTAGCATTATCCGGTACAAAATAAGATGTTCCACCCTCAACAGTTGAACTTACAAAAGATGAAAAATAATATGTAGATGTTCCGCACCTCGATAACACCGCGGTAAATGTACTCGTTGGCGTTGTTACCTTATAAATCATTAAACCTTCTCCCTATACTTCTGAATCAACTCCGCAAGTATCTGATTATAGGTTTTATCCCCTTTCAACATTTGAAGTTTATCCAGCGTATCTTCTCCCAACCATATAGCCGTTTTTTCCGTCATAGTAACTGCTTCACCACCTCATCCACGTTCTTCTTATGCATTTCATACTTTAGCGCCTGCAATTTATCTCTTATCTCCGGCGATACCCATATTCCTTTAAACCCCTCTTTCATTCTAACTCCTCCGATATTTTCGCTACTGTTTTAACTATCATTGTTAACAGTTCATTCTTCCTACCCTTCTTATACTCCTCCAATGATTTAGATTTCTTTTGAGAAGAGATAAAAAGATACTCCTCCGCCAATTCTATTACCGCTTGTAATTCTTCTTCCATCATATACCACCCTTAAAAGAATCCGCTATCGTAAATACAAATTTATTACTATCTGACGGCATCATCCAATATTTTTTGTTATTCTCCACATATAAAGTAAATCCTGTATTTTTCTCTTTCCAATATTTCCCCAGTTTCCGCACAATAGTATAAGCAATTATCAGATTGTTCACCGTTCTACTCATTACATTATCATCCTGAATATTCAACGATGTTGATATCTCTTCCTTAATATAATCCAATATAGCATCTATATCAGAACTAGCAGGAACAACCAAACTAATCAACGACTTTCCAACCTTCTTCTCAATCATATCCATTGTTTTCTCAACCTCCTTACCCTTACTCATTATCATATTACCTCACTTCCCGCAAAAGTAGCTACACTAGATGGCGTTTCTTCAAGAGATATTTCCACCGCATAATGTTTAAATGGCTCAGATATATAATGACCATATCTATCCTTTAAAAGATTCATACACTGATAAACTAAATACTCACTAAGGAGTTCTGCTGTAATAGCTACTTTATTCAGAATAATCACATCTTCTCTAGGAACTGTATATTTTTTCACTTTCTTATTCGGTTTTATTACCTCAAATGTTACAGTATCCTCATCCATACTTTTAACCTGATTTTTAGCTAAGATTAAATGATGATCCAACTCCTTCACCAAATTACTTATCTCATCAAAATTAATAACCATACCACCAACTATAAGATTCCCAGATACTTGAATATGTGCCTTATAATTATGTCCGTGCAATCTACCACACTTTTCCTCATAATTTAAAATATGCGCGGCACTAAACCAAACCGTTTTACTTACAATATGAAGCATACCTTCCCCGGCTAAATTTCTCTCCATTTCAATCTCGTTATTTTCCGTATAAATTTCTGTATTTTCCATAATCCAATATGTCAATCTAATATATAAATCATATTATCGGTATTCTCCGCCGCGACATTCCTTCCATAATCGTTGATTTAACATAAGCAGATTGCATATCAAACAAATCACCGAACCCTTCAAACGGAACAAAACTATATCCCATACTCAACCCAAATAATGCCAACACAAGAGCATCCACCAAATCATCATGAAGAGAATCATCCTTAACTATACGCATCGCTCCCGTAACACCCACCTTTAATGTATATCCACCAAACTGATATAGCATCTTCCTATCATTCTCATTCAACCGCAGCTTCCTATTCTCCATCAATACCTTTAAATTGTTATAAGCTTCCTCCCGCCGTTTTCCTTCCAACGCTACACCAGTAACCTTAGCACCGATGTTAAGCTTCAATAAATCTAATACTCCACTACCAATACCGATCTGATCAATAAATACTCTCTCAGCTCTTACTATTGTAAATATCTCGCTAACCTCTCGCGCAACCTGAACAATATCAGCCTTACTCATTGTTTTAGCAAATGATACTTCCACTTTCAAATGATCTCTATCTTTAGGTACAAATATAACCACAATAGCCGTTTCATCCGTTCCCATTCGTGCTACATCAACCCCAATAAAGAACTGCCCTTCAACCTTTTTACCTTCTAAACTATACTCATAATCACTAGCATTCTCCAACACTAATTCTAATGGATAAAATCTACCAACGTTCTCCAAGAACTCCGCTTCATATTCCTGAGCAAACTGCTCCCCAGTCATTATACTTCTTTCCTCTTCAAGAAACTCTTTACTCACATAAGGATTATCCCGTGTTGGTATCTTATACGTACTCCACTTTTTATTCCTCCTCATAAAATTATTCTCCCACACTGAAAAGAATCTACCCCGCTTACCCATTGGAGTTCCACTCAATATCAACTGAGTACCTCTCACTGCCATTGCTGGTTCTAAACTAATAAACACCTCCTCCGGTATTAAACTAGCCTCATCAAATATAATCATACTCGCGGCAAATCCTCTCGCAAAACTACCTTCCCTACCAGCAGTTAAACACCGTATAATACTTCCATTATCAAATCGTGTTTCACTCAATGTAAGCTTAACAAGATGCTTATTTAAAAACTCATTAGATGAGCATAATTCATACACCTTACTATACACTATCTGCGCCTGTCTAAATGTTGGAGCAATAATAAGTATATCTTCTTTCGGATGAGTAAAAGCTTTCCACACTGCCTTCCAACTCAACATTGTACTCTTACCAATCTGTCTTCCACCCACTATAATTATCTTATCAGCATTATCCTCCAAAAATTCCGCTTGATATTTTAACGGTGTCATTCCAACCACTTTCATAATAAAAAGAGTGGGTGATTTAAAAACATCTAATCCACTAATCTGCTTTGTCGCCATCTACAATCTCTCCCTCCTTCAATTTCTTTTTAACCCGCTGTTCAAACTCCTCACCATACTGATTTCTTATAGTAATCAAATCCTTCTCCATATCCCCGAAATTAATCTGCTGTTTATCAACATTCATTACATTTATATTACCCGCCAATCCCTTAAATCTCGCAAGTAATTCTAACTCTTTAGCTAATTGTGCTTGTAAAGCTAACGTTGATTTATCAATACCTCCTCCAAGTATCTGTTCTTGATATACCGCATAGTTTAATCTAACAATATCATTAGCAACTATATCTTCCAATGTCTTTGTTAACTGTTCTTTATTTCTTGTATGTTCACCGAGATTTCTCCAATGAGGTAAGAAGAAACATAAATCATTTTCAGGATCGGTAGATGCAACCGGGCATTTATCATTAATCGCGCAATTATGACAAACCAACGCCCACTGATGAAGCCCCTTAGCAGTTACCGCATGTTTCGTTGCGTTATATCTCGAACCTAAATATATACTCTTAGGTCGCCCCATCTTATCAAACTCCTTTGCCCATGCTGGTAATGGCATCTGATTCCCCTCAGCTAATGTTAATTGTTTCTCATACTTCTTTTCACCATTAGCATTATTCGCTTCATTCCATAAAGCAATCTCTTTCAAAGAATAAAAAGAAAAATAGAAAAACTTATTCTCTTTCAACCTCCTCTCAAAATCTTTCTGATCAAACAACTTAAACAAATCATCCTTCAATATAGATTTTAGTTTAAGCGGATTCTCCCTCGCATTCCACATCGATATCTGCTTACCCCTATGTGTATAAAGATTCGCCGTTTTTGTTGCAGCTAACCAACTTGTACTATCAGTAGTATCTGCATTACACTTTCTAAATACATCCAACGGTGTATAAGCAAACCAATGAACCTTCATTCCTATATCCTGAGCATTTTTAGTTAAACTTTTAATCTTTATTTCATTCCCCGCTATCTCACCGAACCCAATATAGTTTATACCTTTACTCTTCCAACCCTCTATCAATTCCTTATTATCCCCCGCTCTCAAATGTAATACAAACATAATAGGGATGCCCCGCCGAATAAACTCCTCCCTCCATTCATTAACCTTATCATTACCAACTATAACCTGAATATCCAACTCAACTGCAACATCATATAAATCTTTATTATTCTCCAAAAAATCCATATACTCTTTTACGTATTTATCAGGATCAGATTTAATTTCTTCCACCTCTTTATTTATAGGATGCCAACTATCCGATAGCATCTTATTCTCCGCCATTTCAGCATATACTAATGCATGCGCTCCACTATCAAGATATATATTAACACCATACTTACTTCTCATTAACTTAATCTTCTCTATTGATTCAGGTTTTTTCCTCAAAGATAAATAAGATGCCATTAAATACTTTACAGGATAACCCGCTTCTATCATCTTTATAAGATGTTCTTCGCTTCCCTCAATTCCAGAACTATATATAACTACCACTGTTCTCACAGGTAAATTACCTAACATTATTTAAAGGTTATCTACTCACCCTCATAATATGCTCCATTAATTCCCTCTTCTGAAACATCTATCTTATATTTTCTATGGGGGTACTTATCACGCAAATAATTCAAAATCTCACGTATCATCATCTCACAACTACCAACCTTCTCCCCTAATGTATTAACAAAAGATTCAAGTTCACCCCGCAATAAAATAAACTCTATCTCCCTATCATCCGAATCAACACTAACCCACACTTTAAAAAAGAAATAATGGTGGTGAAGATTCCGCAAATATTCAACCTTACCACTCGCATTATTCCACTGATGAACCCCGCCCCTCTGAAAAGTACAATATACGTATTTTACTCCAACCATAGTTTAAACACTCTCCTCCAATCAAACTGTTCCGCTATACATCTTGTATTAATCCTTATATCATTTTTAAGTCGCATATCTAAAAACTCCTTAATATATTTATACTCAATATCATTCGGATATCTATATTCCCGCGGTACATAATCTACATAAGAAAAACCATTAGGAACAAAGATAGGTACATTAGCTGCTAATGCTTCCATTGCACTCACACCAAAATTCTCTGCTCTCGCGGGTAAAATAACTAACTTAGCTTTCAATAATAAATCATAGTATTCTTGCTTAGAAAGATTCATTTTATGCGTAACTTTTATATCGTATCCATCCGCAATTAACCTTTCAATAATATCATAACCCTTATCATAACTCAATCTACTTGGAAATATAATTTGATCACCTGATCTTTCTTGAACTTTAATAGCATCAATATTAAGAGGATCACCTGATACAATTACCTTATCATCACTATGAATACGAAAAGAACCATAAAGATGATTTCTAAAATAATTAGAACCTACATACACCTTATCAAACATATCCAACCATCCTTGTTCAGTATGGTAAACTCTAACATCATTTACACTAACAGGATCATACGTATCTGTTACTCCCGCCGCAAAAAACCCTCTCATTTCTAATTTTATATGCTCCATCTTCCTAATATACTCAAATATCTCCACACCCGGCGTACACATATCCAAAAAGAAAAGCATATCCCCATCCTTTATCTTCTCAAAAGAATCTTTAAACAAATCATACATATACAAGAAATAATCCCGAAAACTAAAAAACTCATTCGGTTTAACTTTAAATATTTTATTATCCTTATTAACCACCTCACAATCAAAATGCTCCTTACACCACATTCTCGCGGCTTCTGTTGAAAAAACTGTATTCCTATATTCAATCGGCATCAATGTAAATATATACTTCATTTTATCAATCCCAATACTTCCATCTTAAGCTGCTCATTAGTTAAGAAACTACCCCTCATAACAGATGTAATCATCTCCGGTGAATCTCTTACTCCTCTCATCATCATACACATGTGCCTCGCTTTAATTAACACCATCAAACCCTCCGGATTAAGTACCTTCTCAATCTTATCGGCAATATCAATACCAACCTTCTCCTGTAAACTTGGCTTCAATGAAACTGAACTAACTATTCTACTCAATTTACTTACCCCAACCACTTCCGTAGATGGTAAATAAGCAATAGTAACTGTACCAAAAAAGGGAAGAAAATGATGACTGCACAAACTATAAAACTCCATATCTTTCAATATAATTAACTCCCCATGAGCCTCTACCTTAAATGTTTTAAATTTATCATAATTTCTTTTACTATTAAACTCCCCAAACATTTTAACAATCCGTTCAGGTGTTTCCTTTATATCTTCTTCCGGCATATCCCACTTATATTGCGTATTAAGCTTAGTAATAATACTACGAATATTATTAGCTAATTCTTCATCTGTATAAATCTTCATGCCCCTTACCTACATCTGCATAACTTACAGAATTTTTATCCCATACAAGAGCAAATCCACCATCAGCATACATAGCATAAAATCTCTTATGCTTCTTCAACACATACAAAAAATCCTTATCCAATCCATCCACCGTTATACTACCATCCTCATTAATCTTTATTTTAACACTCATAAATAACCCTCTTTTATCTGATATCTATCTGTTATATGAACACTACGGAAACCATCTCTTGAAAATTCATAAAGATGCTCCCGAATCATCTCAATCCCTTTATCCAACTTTTCCTTTGTTACTCCTTCCGGCATCAACCAAATATCATCATTCCTATCAACATTATATTTAAGCAACCACTCTCTTATCTTTAAATTACTATCACTCTCATCATATACAAACTTCCAAAGATGC
>JAEHJW020001194.1_pt1 | contig 13610 bp, 9 predicted proteins | sample 9271431 | NCBI WGS metagenome assembly JAEHJW02
GTGGTGCTGACCGAGGGAGAGATCGACGCCATGACGCTGCACCAGGTCGGCCACGCTGCGCTGTCGTGCAACGCCGGCGCCGGCAATCACCAGTGGATCGAGACCGACTGGGAGCGCCTGCAGCGGTTCAGCGACATCGTGATCGCGTACGACGCCGACGACGCCGGCCGCAAGGGCGCGCAGGACGTCGCGCGGCGGCTCGGGTTCGAGCGCTGCCGCCTCGCCACCTTCCCCGGCTACAAGGACGCCAACGAGGCGCTGCAGACCGGCGAGGATGGCGAGTTCTTCTGGGAGGCGATCAAGGCGGCCAAGCCGGTCGATCCGGCCGAGCTGCAGCCGATGAGCGATTTCGTCGCCCAGGTGAAGGCCATGTTCTACCCCGGTCCGGGCGCCGATCCTGACGACGGATACACCTTCGGCCTCGGCGACATCCGCCATGACTGGCTGCGCCTTCGCAGCGGCGAAGTGACGATCTGGACCGGTCGAAGCGGTCACGGTAAGAGCCTGCTGCTGTCCCAGCAGGTACTGCAGTTGGCCCAGCAGGGCGCGCGCTGGTGCATCTTCTCGGGCGAAATGCAGCCGGCGATGCAGGCCAAGCGCATGGTCAAACAAGCAGCTGGCGTGGACCGCCCCTCCCCCGCCTACATCGACGCGATTGGAGACTGGCTCCGCGATCGCGTCTGGGTGGTGGCCACGGTGGGCACCGCCAAGCTGCCGCGCCTGCTTGAGGTGTTCGCCTACGCCAACCGGCGCTACGGCTGCGACCAGTTCATCATCGACTCGCTGATGCAGCTGGACGTGCCGGAGGATGGTCCCGGCTCGCTGTCCGAGCAGAAAAGGGCAATCCAACTCCTCGCGGACTTTGCCAAACGCCACGGCGCGCACGTGAACCTGGTAGCGCATCCGCGCAAAGGGAAGGACGAGCGCGAGGCGCCGGGAAAGATGGACGTCGCCGGCAGCTCGAAGTTGACCGACAGCGCGGACAACGTGATCTCCGTGTGGAGCGCGAGGCTCGACCCGGATGCCCCGGACTATGACTTCGCCGCGCCAGATGGCCGCGTGACCCTGCACAAGCAGAGGAATGGGGACGTGCAGGAGCGCTCTGTCGCGCTGTGGCTGCATCGGGGTTCGCAGCAGTTCTGCCCGACCCCGAAGCGCCACACCGTCAACTTTGTGCCGTTCGAGCGCCGGGAAGTGAGATGCCCAGCTGATCGTCAACCCTTGCAGGAGTGATCCCATGCCGATGATCCCGCGCCAGACAAACCAGACCGTCTTCACCGAGGGCGTGCTGCCCTCGCAGCGCATCGACGCCGAGCCGGCGGACTTCGGCGCCTTGCAGGCCGGGGCGATGCAGCGCGTCGGCCAGAACCTCGCCCAAGCAGGCCAGGAGACGACGCAGACGGTGATGCTGCAGCAGCAGTATGCGAACGAGAGTTCGAGTACCCAGGCGCTCAATGCCTTTCAGTCGAAGGCCGACGACCTGCTCAACGGCAACCCGCAGGCCGGCGTGCGCGGCTACACCACGCTCGAAGGCCGCGATGCGGTCGACCAGCAGCAGAACTACCAGACCCAGATCATGGGGGCATTCAACGCCTCGCGCGACAGCCTGAACCCAGCGGCGCAGCGCATGTTCGACATGATGGGGCACTGGGCGCTGCGCTCGGCGATGTCGCGCCTCGGCTCGCATGCCGCGCAGCAGCAGGTCAGCTACAACTACCGCCAGGCGCGGGCCTCTGTGGCGCTGAACCAACAGGCCGCCGTCAACGGGGCAGACGATGCGCACACATGGACGAACGCCCTTGCCGCGACGCAGGATGCGAGCCTGCGCTCCTCGAAGATCCTCGGTCTCGACGGCGACGCGGCGGAAGCGCAGCGTCGGTCCGACCTCTCGCAGATTTATGTGCAGCGCACCGAGCAGCTCGCCCAGCGCGACCCGACCGCCGCGGCGGACTTCTACCAGAAGAACATCGGCATGGTGATGCCGGCGCAGCGTTATGCACTCTCGCGCATGCTGCAGACGACAACCGACGCGCAGTATTCACGGGCGGACGGCCGCGATGCGTTCCGTGCGGCGATCGGCCGGACCGTGAACAACTCGCCGCTGCCGGCCGACGTGGGCGCGAACTTCGTCAAGCCCTACGACGACAAGCAGATCGCCAGCATCGTGCAGCAGGTGAAGGCGCCGTCGCCCTACGACGCGACGATCGACCAGGTCGCCAAGCAGTACAACCTGAACCCGACCGAGCTCAAGCTGCGTCTGACCGCCGAGTCGGGTCTGAACCCGAAGGCGGTCAGCCCGCAGGGCGCCGTCGGGATCGCGCAGCTGATGCCCGACACGGCGAAGGCGCTCGGCGTCGATCCGACCAACCCCGAGGCGTCGATCGACGCCGCGGCGCGGCTGATGGTGAAAGCCGGCGACACCGTGGGCAACACGGACCCGTCGGCCGCGGACCGGCTCTACTACGGCGGCGCGACGGATGCCAAGGGGCCGAACACCGATCAGTACGTCGACAACCTGCGCGCGGTGCGCGTGCGGCTGTTCGGGCCGTCCGCTCCAGCGCCGATGACGGCAGCCGATCTGGAGGGCCGCGAGGCCGACGTGATCACCCAGGCCAAGGCGTTCGCCGAGCGGCGCCGACCCGGGGATCTGGTCTACCAGGACCAGGTCGTCGCGGAGGCGCAGAAGAACTGGGCGCGAGACGTGCAGTCGCTGCGAAACCAGGAGTATGCGAACACGAGCGGCGTCCTCGATGCGGTCGTGAAGGGCAACATCCAATCGCCGAGCGAGCTGCCGCCCGACATGCTGCGCATGTATAGCCAGCTCACGCCGCAGAACATGGAGAGCGTGCAGGCACAGATGGTGCGGAATCAGCGCCAGGCCAGCGGCGAGTTCACGCCGTCCAACCCCGGCCTGTTCAACAGCCTGCAGTCGCGGCTGTATCTGCCGCAGGGCGACCCGAACCGGATCACCGACCCGAGCCAGATCACGCCCTACATCGCGCACGGCCTGAGCTATTCCGACAGCCAGCGTCTGATGACCGAAATGAAGGAATACAACTCGCCGTCCTCGAATCCGTTCTTGCGCCAGGCGAACCAGGTCAAGCTGACGGCGATGCGCATGCTGCAGACCAGTCTCAACGCGACAGCTCTGACGCATCCAGAACTCACGCAGGAGTCGGCCTACCGGTTCGACTATGCGCTGGACCAGGACATCGCGGCATTGCGCAAGCAGGGCAAGGATCCCTCGATCCTCTTTGACCCAACGAATCCCGACTATGTGCTCAAGCCGGCGCGCGTGCTCTCGTTCCTCCCGAGCGAATCCAGCGCCGTCGGTGCGGTCGCGCACGGACCCGCCACATCCGTAGCCGGCGCCGCGCCACCGTCGCGCCAGCCTGGTGAGTCGCCTGCGGCCTACCTCGCACGTGTCCAGTTCCAGGGGAATCCGTGATGCCCAGCGCCACCGCTGCCCTGCAGGCGGCCGGATTCTCGCCCGCCGAGATCAACTCCTACGCCGCCCAGCAGCGCGTGAGACTCGGTGCCGCCGGGTTCTCGCAGAAGGAAATAGACGACTACCTGGGCCCGCAGGCGGTGCCCAAGCCCCAACCCGACACGCGCGAGGCCAATGCCTCGTTCTCCGCAGCGCTGAGCGCCTCGCTGGTGGCCAACCACCAGGTCGTCACAGGAGGCGCGCCGCTGGCGCCGTCGCCCTCGGCAGATGCGCCCCAGGCAACGCCGCCCGGGCCGGCGACCGACACGCAGCACTCGCAAGCCGGACAGGCGACGTCCGACAGCCAGCCGCAGTCTTCGGATTCCATCCTTCCGCCGGTCGGGCGCCTCAGTGATGCCGGCCAGACCCTGGAGGACGTGGCCACTGTCTACGGGCCGCTTGAGGCTGCGGCGAACGCTGTCACCGGCATGGTTGGCGGCGCGGTCGGTCTCATCGGTGGCGCGGGAACGGCGTTCGACCGCTACGTGCTGGGCAACCCGAACGTCGATCCGAAGGCGGTGACCCAGCGCCTGCAGAGCCTGCTCACCTACAAGCCGGTGAGCGCCGCCGGGCAGCGCCTGGCCGAGGATGTCGCGCTGCCCTTCGAGACCCTGGCGCGGGCCGGCAGCGCGGCGGGGCATTCGGCAGCGGACTGGCTCGTCCGTGAAGGACATCCAGACGCCGCGGTTGCTGCTGGCGCCATCACCGACGCCACGGTGCAGATGCTCCCTGCGGTGCTGGGTGGCGAACTGGTGCGCAAGCTCAGCGGCCAGACCGTCACCGCGGACGACATGAGCAGCACCGCGAAGGTGATCGCCGGCCAGGGGGCCGCGCCCGAGACGGTGCAGCACGTCGAGAACAGCCTGCGCCAGACCTACGCCAAGACCGGCATCGGGCCGTTCACGGTGCTGCAGGAGGCCCAGCGCGATCCGAATCTCACCGCCGAGCTGAAAAGCCCCGACATCAGCGTGCCGAGCAGCTTCCAGGCCTACGTGCGCACGCCGCAGATGGGCTTGCCGGTCAGCCAGCGCATGCAGCTCGTGCGCCCGCTGGAGGCGGCCACGCCAGTGCCCGATGGGGCGCCATTGCCACAGGAGTCGCCCTTCGAGCAGGAGGTGCGCGCGCACGCGCCGGACGTGGTGAGCACAGCCGACCTCACACCGCCGCCGCAGGAGGCGCTGCAGGGTGCGGGCCTCGGCGACACGCCGGCCGATCGCGTGGATACCGCGCTGACCGCTCGTGCTCTGCAAATCGATCCCCAGGCGGTCCAGGAAGCCGCCGAGACCCATGCCAACGATGACGGCGCATTCCTGGGCGCTGTGCGGAGCATTGTGAATGGCCAAGACGAGAACGCAGAAGCTGCTGCAGGCAGCGCAGGCGATGAGCTTGCCGGCGGCGCTGAGCCCGCTGCAGACGGCGCTGACGCAGCCGAAGGCGCTGCAGGTGCAGGCGAGGGAGCAGCAGCAGCCGAACCCGGCGCAGCTGCAGCAACTGGAGCAGGCGGCGCAGGCGCCAGCCTCTACCCGAGCGGCGTCGTCGAGCTGAACGCCGGGATCACCGCCAAGCAGGCCGCAGACGGCATGCGCCAGATCGCGCAGGACCTGGCAGCCACCCATGTAGGCCAGAAGGTGGCCTCGGTGGTCACCGACGCCGTGCACGATGCCCAGCTCAAGGTCACACCGATGGCGGCTGGCTCGGGTCGGGCCATGGCCATTGCCAAGGACGCGGCGAACGCGATGCGCCTGGCCGAGTGGCAATGGTCGAAATTCGACGACCTGCTGCGCAAGGGCTTCACGCCCGAGCAGCGCACGCGCATGTGGAACGCGGCCGAGGAGGAAAACACGCTGCGCACGCTCGGCGTGCAGGACTCCAGCCGCGGCCTGGGCAGCCTGACCAACGACGAGCGCTCGGCCGTCGAGACGCTTTCCCAGTACGGGAACCAGCTGCTCGATCGCGCCCGCAAGGTTGGCATGTTCAGCGGCGACGGCGTGCCGTACTGGACGCCGCGCATGGTGGCCATGATCGGCGAGGACGGCGAGGTCAGCATGCCGCCGCGCCAGGGCGAGCCGGTCGAGTTTCCGAAGCAGGGCGGCAACATCGGCACCAGCGCCAGCTCGCTGCGTGCGCGCAAGCACGCCACGGTCGAGGAGACCGAGGCGGCGGCCAAGGCCAAGTTCGGCGCGAACGCCGCGGTGATCCGCGACATCCGCACGATGCCCATGGCCATGGCGCGCATCGAGCGGGCTATCGCCGGACGCGAGCTGATCAACCGCATCAAGGATGTCGGCCAGCAGGTCGGGCTGGAGACGGTCGCCGGCGGCGAGAAGCCAGGGTTCTTCACCATCGACCATCCGGCCTTCAAGACCTACCGGCCGCGATACGTCGAGCAGCCCGACGGTAGCGTGCAGGCGCTGCGCGACGAGGAAGGCAACACGGTGCTGGACCGCGTGCCCCTGTGGATCTCGAAGGAGTTCGAAGGCCCGCTCAAGGCGATCATGTCGGAGCGCTCCGGCGCGATCTACAAGGGCCTGATGAGCCTCAAGGGCAAGGCCACGAGCCTGATCATGTACTCGCCGCTGATCCACAACGCGGTCGAGTGGGGTCGGGCGCTGCCGCTGATGCCGGGCAAGGTGCTCACCGGGCGAGTGTATTTCGAGGGCAACGCGGCCAAGAACGACCCGATCACCATGCGTCGCGCGATCGACGCCGGCCTGGTGCCCATCGGCAAGCGATTCTTTAACCAGGACATCACCGGCCTAGCCGAGCGCCCCGAGATCCAACCTGGTCGCAGCCTGACGGCCAAGGCGGTGGGCGGCGCCGTGGGGCTCGTCAACGACGCGGCTGGCGACGCGGTGAAGGCGGCCATCGACCGGGCTGGCGACCTCTGGCACAACACGCTGCTGTGGGACCGCGTGGGCGACCTGCAGATGGGGCTGTTCGCCAACATCGAGCGCGACCTGGTGCGCAGGGGCGTCGACGGACAGACCGCCTCGCGCCTGGCGGCGCACTTCGCCAACCGCTACGCCGGCGCGCTGCCCAACGAGGCGATGTCCGCCGGTGCGCGCAAGCTCGCCAACCTCACGCTGTTCTCGCGCACCTACACGCTGGGCAACATCGGTGCGCTCAAGGACATGATCACCGGGCTGCCGCAGGACGTGCAGGCCCAGATCGAGCGCGACGCCGGGCAGCTGTCCCGCCTGGGCGCGCAGAAGCTCGGGCGCCAGAAGGCAATTCACGCCTTCGTCATGGACGTGGGGCTGTTGTACGTGGGAAACGCCATCATGCAGAACGTGATGGACCACCTGATCCGCAATCGCAGTCTCCCGACGATCCTGGCCGGCTACGCGCTGCGCTTCAAGGACTACCTGAGCCGCGCGGAGACCAATCCGGCGGCCGCGCTGGATCTGAGCAGCCTGTTCCCGCAGTCCGAGAACGAACCGGGGATGGAAAACCGCGTGTTCTTCAAGACCGCGCCGGACGGCACCGGCATCTACATGCGGCTACCTACGGGGAAAGTCGGCGAGGATGCGGCAGGCTGGCTGACGAGCCCGCTGGAGACGCTCAAGCGCAAGCAGGGCACGCTCGCGCGCCCGCTGCTGCAGACCCTGGAGAACGACAAGGGCTTCGGGCGCAAGATCTACGACGACCAGGAACCGGGCTTCAAGGGCATGCTGGACGCCGCCGGCAACATCGCCTGGAATGTCCTGCAGCAGCAGGTTCCGCTCGACTCGATCCAGGCCGGCTATCGGCTCCTGAGCGGCCACGGAGACGAGACGGACGCTCTCAAGACAGTCGGCCCGCTGCTGGGGGTGACCTTCTCGAAGGGTGCGCCTGGCGGCCCGCAGGTTGGTGTCATGTTCCACGCCGAGGAGCGCCACCAGAACGAGGTCGCCAATGCCATGCCCGGGATCCGGCGGGCGATCAAGGACGGCGATTTGCACAGCGCCATTCAGCAGATGGAGGCCGCGCACATGACTCCGGCCGAGCAGCGCCTGACGCTGCGCTACGCCATGAACCCGCAGCAGCGCCTCAACCGTGCCCGCCTGCGCAAGTTCGAGCAGATCGCGCCCACCGACATGTTGGACCGCATGGAGGAGCTGCAGCAGCGCGAGCAGGAAGACCAGCAGCTCATCGAGGGCAGCAGCGCCACCAAGCAACCCTGACCAAGATGCGGATGCTCCCTGATGGCATTCATTTCCAAACAAGCGAACAGAGGACATGATGGCAAATCCCGAAGACCCGCGCCCAATGGGCAGCGTTGACGCCGCTGAGATCCAGGCCCGCGGCATCCTGGCGGAATTTCGCATGGCGCGGCACCCGTTGCCGCAGGTTGCCCCTGCCGATGCCGGCGAGCCGCAGACTGCGGCACCCAGCTGGACCCGTGAGCGCGCCCTGGCGGTGCTGCTGCCGATCGCCGAAGGCGAAGCGTCCGACAGCGCGCGTGTGGCGGCCGTGGCCGAGCTCAACCGGATGCACGGGCTGCACGGCCCGACGCTGGGCCAACTCGTCGAGGCTGCGCAGCAACCCGAACGCAAGCCCTGGGAAGGCGCGATCTGATGCCGAGCCGCTCGTCTGGTGCTGGCGCCAAGCCGCGCGCCGGTGCCCGCCGCGGAAGTTCTCGTGCGCGGCGCGCAGTCGGCGCCGTGACGACCACCAACGCGCAGGGACTCACGCCGAAGCAGCAGCGCTTTGTCGACGAGTACCTGGTCGACCTGAACGCGACGCAGGCAGCCACCCGCGCCGGCTACAGCGCCAAGACGGCCTATTCCGCAGGTCAGCGCCTGTTGAAGGTTGTTGAGGTCGCAGCGGCGATTTCCAAACGTCGCGCTGAGGTCTCGGATGCGGCAAAGGTCGATGCCGCATGGGTGCTGCGCCAGTGGGCCGCGGTCGCTGCCGCTGACCCGAACGAGCTGGTGCAGTACCGCCGTGAGTGCTGCCGGCACTGCTGGGGCATCGGCAACGCCTACCAGTGGACGCCCGCCGAGCTCAAGCGCGCACGGGCCCAGGCCAAGGCGGCCAAGGCGCCGGCTCCAGATGCGTCGGGGGGCACCGGATTCGACCGCCGGCGAGAGCCGAACCCGGCATGCCCGGAGTGCAACGGCGACGGACACGGGCGCATGGTCGTGGCGGACACGCGCAAGCTACCGCCCCAGGTGCGCCGCCTCTACGCCGGCATGCGGCTGGGCAAGGACGGCCTGCAGGTGCTCATGCGCGACCAGGACGCCGCGGTGGCCAACATCGCCCGGCACCTGGGCATGTTCCAGGACAAGCTAGAGCTCAAAGGCGGACTGGACATCAGCGGCATCGCCGAGAAGCTGCGGCAAGCGAGGGGACGTACTGATGGATCGCGCTGAGGTCATCGGCGAGATCGTGGCGCAGCTCGGCGCCTGCTCACGCGACCCGATGCGCTTCGTTCTCTGGTCGTTCGAGTGGGGCGACGGTGAGTTGGTCGACCATCCGGGGCCCGACGAGTGGCAGTCCGACATCCTGTGCGCGATCCGCGACGGGCTCCTGAGTCCTGGTCAGGCCGTGCAGATCGCCATCGCCTCCGGCCACGGCATCGGCAAGTCCGCGCTGGTGGCGTGGATCATCCTCTGGGCCGTGTGCACGTTCGAGGACGCGCGTGGCGTGGTCACCGCGAACACCGACAACCAGCTCCGCACCAAGACCTGGGCGGAGCTGGCGACCTGGTACCGGCGCTCGATCGTGGCGCCGCGGCTGTTCGAGCTGACCGCCACGGCGATCTACAGCCGCCAGGCCGAGCACGAGAAGACATGGCGCATCGACATGGTGCCGTGGTCGGAGCGCAATACCGAGGCGTTCGCCGGGCTGCACAACAAGGGCAAGCGCGTGCTGCTGGTGTTCGATGAGGCATCGGCCATACCCGACATCATCTGGGAGACCGCCGAGGGCGCGCTGACCGACTCGAACACCGAGATAGTTTGGTTCGTCGCGGGCAACCCAACCCGGAACTCCGGCAGGTTCCGCGAGCTGTTCGGGCGCCTGGCACACCGCTGGATCCATCGCCAGATCGACAGCCGCACGGCGCGGATGACGAACAAGGCCCAGATCGCCCAATGGGTGCAGGACTACGGCGAGGACAGCGACTTCGTTCGGGTGCGCGTGCGGGGCGTGTTCCCGCGTGCCGGCTCCATGCAGTTCATCGGCTCCGACCTTGTCGACCTGGCGGCTCGACGCGACGACATCGACGTGCAGATCTTCGATCCCCTGGTGCTGGGCGTGGATCCCGCGCGCTTCGGCGATGACCAGAGTGTGATCTATATACGCAAGGGGCGCGACGGTCGCACGCAGGCGCCGATCAAGCTCCGAGGGGTGGACACCATGACCCTGGCCGCCAAGGTCGCCGAGCTGTACCAGCAACTGCGTCCGGATGCCGTCTTCGTCGACGGTGGCGGCGTCGGCGGCGGCGTGGTCGACCGACTGCGCCAGCTGCGGATTCCCGTCATCGAGGTCCAGTTTGGCGGCGCGCCGGACCGCTCGATGCCCGACGACCAGGGCACAGCTTACGGAAACAAAGGCGCCGAGTGCTGGGGCGTGATGCGCGAGTGGCTCAAGGGTGGTGCGATTCCAGATGACCACGAGCTGCGCGCCGAGCTGGAAGGCCGCGAGTACGGCTACACCATGCTGCGCGGCCGTGACTGCATCGTGCTGGAGAAGAAGTCGGACATGAAGAAGCGCGGCCTAGCCAGCCCGGACACGGCTGATGCGCTGGCGCTGACGTTCGCCTATCCCGTACAAGCCAGCCGCCAGGCCGGAGGTTTCCCAGGTGATCGGCGCACGCAGAGCAACGTCGTCTCGGACTGGGATCCACTTGGCGACGCCTGACAATCTCCTGGTTCTGCGCCACCGCGTGGACTGGCGCGCGGTGCTGGAGGATCTGCGCGGCTGCGAATGCAGTGGCTACCGGCTGGCCGCGCTGCTCGGGATCGAGTGGTCGACGGTGCAGCGCTGGCTGCAGGGCAGCGAGCCCCGGCACAGCTACGGCGTCGCAATTCTCGAGGTGCACACCCGATTCTGTGGCGCTGCAATGAGCCAGCAGCGCCTCTGCGAGGCGAAGCTATGCGGCTCGGCCGACGACCTGCCTGCAATGCCGCGGCGCGCACCAGCGTCGAGAAACACGACTATGGAACCAGGCGCGGGCGTTGACCCTGCTGCTGGGGACCTGTGCACAGGCGCATTCTGGCCAGCGGTCCCGCGCCGTGGGTAACGCGTCGACGCGCCATCGAGATGCTGGTGCTGGGCCGCCGAGGCTCGAAGGCGTACATTGCCACGCACGGCAACGTTCGGAGAGCACCATGATCTGCGCTCGCTGCAACACCCCGATTCCGCGAGGCGCGATAGCTTGCCCGGTGTGCAACGCGCCGGCGCCTCCTGCTGTGAAGCGCCCATATGCCCTGTACATCCTCGGCGCATTCCTCGTCCTCGGCTACACGGTGCTCATTCTGCTGGCGTGGACGGAACCGGGAGGCGCTCCGCCGCCCCAAACCACGGAAGGGCTGATGTTCTGGAGCGGCGTATTCGGCTACTACCGAGCGAAGAGGCTGGGCGGCAGCCGGTGGAAGTCGGCCGGCCTCGGTGCGCTTCTCGGCCTCCTGGGCGCTGTGGTCGTTGCGTTCATCGCAGGCATGAGGGCTTGAGCGACTGGGCTCTTGACAGGCAACCGCTTGTAGCAGCACCATTCAGTCGTCGCCCACATGGCGACCGGGGGTGGAAGCCCGAATGGAGCGGCGAAAGCCGCGTCGCTGCTGCACGCGGCTTTTTCGTGCGCGTCTGGTGCGCCCTTTTTCGGCGGGCCGGCGAGGGAGCCTTCGGGCTCGCCGGTGCTCCATCGGTCTTCCAACCTCGCCTTGGCCTGCCACCCAGATTGGAAGCTGGATGGTGGGCTCCTCAACCGAATGGAGCGCATCATGACCAAGACCACCACCCGCGCCGCCGCGCGCACCAGCAATCCCCTCGCCGACCACGCGTCCGACGTGAAGCTGCAGGGCATTCCCACGCCAGATGCGGAGGGCGTACTGCAGGGGCAGCCCAGCGACACCGTACTTGGACCGCGCACGCCGTCCGCCATCGTGGCGCAACTGTGGGAGGCTGCGGCGCCGAACCTGACCCGCGAGCAGCTGCAGTGGTTTGCACAGGCCGGCGGCGATGCCTTCGAGAGTGCTCAGCATCTGTGTCGCGTCATGGCCGGGGTCGGCTGTCTGATCGCCGAGGACAGCGCTGACGGCAGAGTTGGCGCCGGCAGCTTTCGGGATGGCGTCGACGCGATGCAACTGCTCACGGCCTTTTCCGAGGCTCTCGACGGGATCAGCAGCATGATGTACGTTGCCGACGCTGCGGTGGCCGATCTCATCTGGGAGCCGCCGACCGCGTGAGGCGAGTGCGCGGTGCCATCGTCCGCGCATCGCTGCCACGAATGCCAGAGCCGGCCGTATGTCGGCTCTACATCTGCGCGGTAGGATCGAGCCCCTTTGTTCAGCGTCCGGACCCCGATTGTGGCCGCAAACCTCCTCACCGCCCGGCAGGTCGCCGAGCAGCTGGCCGTCAGCCAGCGCTTCGTCTACGACCTGGCCGCACGCGGTGATCTGCCGTCGGTGCGCATGGGCGCCGTGCTTCGTTTCGACCAGGCAGACGTCGAGGCGTTTGTCGAGGCCAGCAAGGTTCCCGCGGCAGTGAAGCCGAGCGCGGCAAATGCCGGGCGCCCTGCGACAGTGCGGCTGAACGCGAGCGAACCCGATCAACTCGCTTGCTTCCGGCGCGCTGGCGTCAAGCCGAGGCTAGAAAAGCCAACAAGAGGGAATGTGCGATGACCCTCCTCACGCCTGAGCAGCTCGCCGCACTCCTGAGCGTCAGTGCGCGCCAGGTCCAGCGGCTCGCATTCCGAGCGTACCTGTCGGCGCGCCGGATCGGCACTACGACCCGGAGGTCTACAGGCCAACGCCGAGACGCTGAGCGGGAAAACGCCGCTGGCACAACCGACCGAAGCACGTCTTTCCGCGTCCGCCGCGTCCACCTACACGGACGCCACCGCCGGGTAAAACTGCAGGTGATGCCAAGCGAGCCGAAGCGCAAGGGCGGTTGATCGGCGACAGATCCGCGTGCGCTACCTACTGCCCCTGGAGCGCGGCTTCAATCAGATGCGTGGTGCACTCGCCAAGGAAGTGCTCCCCGCTTAGCTTGCGGATGCGTAGCTGTTCAAGGTAGAGGCCAAATAGAGCCGTATTGTTCAGCTTCTCCCCCACTGGCCAGGTCAACTGTTCGCCGTGCCGGAGGAGGCCGCCTTGCACCATCAGGCTCAAAAGATCGTGCGTCTTCGGGACTTGCCAGGCCACGGCCGGGATGATCTGCATCGTGCCGCTCTTCATCGGCACCAGATAGGCGACGACACGTTCGGGGTTCCATGCCTTCTCGAAGTGAGGCGATGCATCGAGGTCACACGCCACGCCGACCCAGTTCTGGCGCTGTTCCAGCGCGTGCGCGCGAATGACCGCCTCGCCATAGGTCAGGTCGCCCCAGACGTAGCTCCCGCCAGCGATCGCGCCGCGGATCGGGAATGACTGCTCGATGCCGACCGAGAGAAGCTCCTGCGCGAAGCCGACGAGGCGGTGAAAGTTCTCCCGCGAATTCCCAACGGCTGCGAAGACGGTGTCCGACATGAGCCTGAATTGCGAGACGCCCGCATGCTCTGCTGCCGTCGCAACGAGTTTCGTCCAGGCAGTGATTCTGTCATCTAGCTTGCCCGGCCCCTGGCGGGTCAGGTTCGACACCATGGCGCCGAACCCGAGCAAGTCCGCGACGAGCACAAAGCCTTGAGATCCCACGATGAGTCCCTCCAGAGAGATCGAGGGCAGCGCGCTCAACGCGCCGCAGAACCGCAGCAGGTGATCGACCGTGGAAGGGAGAGCATTTCGCTCGAACCCTTCCACCACCATTACACGAGGCCATTCGGCGGCCGGCGCCCTCGGGGTTCAAGCGGCTGGAAGCCTTTATTTCTGGTGCCCAGAGCGGGACTCGAACCCGCACAGCCGATCAAGGCTCGCGGATTTTAAGTCCGCTGCGTCTACCAGTTTCGCCATCCGGGCCGGAGCAGTCTTCCGACCGCGAC
>JAEHJW020006599.1_pt1 | contig 13582 bp, 23 predicted proteins | sample 9271431 | NCBI WGS metagenome assembly JAEHJW02
GTCCTGAGACTCCAATAAGGGGCAAAGATGATCTTTTTATGCTCATGCTGAGACAACAGCAAATTGACGCCAAAAGGTCAACCGAACAGCAATCAGACATGTTCAAATTTATGATGCAGATGAATCAACAGAACATGCAGATGCTTGTTACCGTTTTGTCACAGATGGGAAAGAGCGGTGGCAACATCGATATTGGAAACCTTATGTCTGGCATGTCGAATATGCTCGGAACATTCAAGGGCCTTGTCGGAGGGGGCGGCGAGAGTGATGGCGAATCAGGCGGAGTGATGAAGCTCGTAGAGAGCCTCGCTCCAGTAATCGTGTCCATGTTTGAGGCGGGAAAGCAACCCGCGCAGATAGTTCAGGAAGTCCAGACACAGCTCCAATCAGGTCAAATGCCGAAGGCTGTGCCAGCTCCAAGCAAGAAAGCGATTGACCCTCCTGCAGAGGAAGTCAAGGTAGTCGAAAAAGAAAAAGTTGAAGTGAAATCCGAAGCTCCGCAGAAATCAAGGAGCGAAAGAAAAGCGGAAAGGGAAGCGAAGAAGAAATGAAACGGCTTGCTTTAGTAATACTTGCGGCATTAACTCTCGGCATAACCGGAAGTGCAAGCGCACAGTTCGGAAGGAATTACTGGCTACTTGTCGGCGATACGCTGGAAGTCGTGAATCCTAACTGGTATATCGCTGGTACCGGTTTCATATCATTGCCTGCTACTAATTTGAATCTTTTTATCGGAGCAGGAACAGGAAATAAAACGCTAACAGGCATATACAATATTGGAATCGGTTACAATCTCATGTCCAGCCTCACAACGGCAAACCAAAACGTAGCCATTGGCTACGCATGCTTAGACAGCCTGACCTCGGGCTACAATAATATCGCAATGAACGAGGGGTCACTACAGAACCTAACGACTGGGCATGATAATATCGCTATCGGTGCTGGCACTGGAAACGCCAACGTGGACGGTTTCTCTAATATCGCGCTCGGCACTAATTCCATGTACCATGAACTCACTGGTTATCAGAACGTTGCTATAGGCGTCTTTTCCATGAGCAAAGATACAGCCGGCTTCAATGATGTAGCGGTGGGTATATCAACGCTCCAAGAGTCCCTGTATACGCATGATAATACTGCTGTCGGGTGTGCGGCTCTTCAGTATACCACTGAAGGCGACAACAGCGCGTTCGGATCATTTGCATTGCACATGAACACGACTGGTACTGCAAATGTCGCCATAGGAATGACGGCATTGGAAAAAAACCAAGATGGATACGACAATATCGCTGTCGGGTACTCTGCGTTAGATAGCAATGTGAGCGGATACCAGAACACTGCAATAGGATTTCAGTGCCTCCAATCATCTCTGGCATCGGCGAATACCGCTTTAGGATACCAAGCGCTCCAGAACTGCCAGGGGGTCTATAACGTAGGCGTCGGGGTTGAGGTCTTGCGCAATGAATATGGCAACGGCAATGTTGCGTTCGGGTATGAAGCTGGTGCTAACGCCAACGGTAATGACATGCTATATATCGCAGGGCATGCTTCACCTGCTGATTCAGCACTCATACAAGGCGACTTCGCAAATGATACTCTCCGGATCTATGGCACATTAAACACAAATGGCTACGTATCTTCGCATAGCGACTTTTCTACTACTACAACTACTTTACAAGATGTCCCTGGCCTCTCTGTACATCTTAACGCAAACACAACCTATTCCTTTACTGCCCAGCTCTTTACTTCCGTTGCGGCAAGTGCAGGAGAGGCTACATCAGTTTACTACGGAGGCAACACCCCGACCTATGTGATATATGGAATTGTTGCGGAGGATAACTCAGTCATCGATGTGTCAAACTGGACGAACACAATCGGAACTCCGTTTTCAGACAACACAGGCTCGGCTGTTACGCCGATGATAAAAGTGCAAGGCACAATTACAACCGGCGCAACGGCTGCTAACCTCACAATTCAATACGCACAATCGACTGCGCAGGCAACAGCCAATGTGGTAAAGCGAGGAAGTTGGCTCCATGTATGGCAAACAAATTGAAAACGCTTATAAAATGGGTTTACTCGATTGAACCCTCTTGGTTCAGGAATAACGGCTGGATTAATGAATCCGTAGCTGGCTTTGTCGGAACACTCATTCTTATGCTGGCGACCTCAGGAAACATCTGGCTATCTGTAATCGTGTTTACGATTGTCTCTGTATTCTACGAAAAGGAAATAGATCCGAACGGCTGGAGTATCGTAGACGTTCTGATGCGTGTCCCTGGAATGATCTTGGCGGTGGTATTGTATAAGCTTTTGTAGCTTCTTCCTCCTCGCTCTCATCCTCCGCCACAAAAGGAAAAGCGGGAAGGGGTTTTTCAAGCCGCCACAGCTTGCTTTTACCCTTCCCGCTCACGGCGGAGATAATGCGAAACTTAATTTACCGTCTGGCCACCTTCCGGCATCTCTTCGTAGTCTCTCATAGCATTCATTACCAGTTCCAAACATGCAAGGAATATAATGCCAGATGTTATGTCGCGGCCTTTGAAGTGGCTATACAAGCTCTCGATTTCCCCTTCGAGGCGCTTATCAAGATCGTGCGCTGACACGGCTTTCATGCTTCCCGTAACAAGCATTTGGAATTCTTCCGTAAAATACTTTTCTATCGGAAATTTGCTCACCCTATTTCCCCTTTCCCTTTACATACGCTGCACACTTCAATAAACCTTTGCTTCGATTTTGCGCTCGTGTCCGACATCATTACTGTCTTAAGTGACAGCTTGAGCCGCATAGCGTGTTCGGACAGTGTTACGGTTGCCCCGAAGCATTGAGGGCAGAGCTTCTTACGGTTAAACATTTTCGTTCTCCTTTCTTATGTCACCTCCCCATTGTTCTGCCATAGCACAGGCGATGCCTTCAAAGGTTCTTGAACGTTCGATTGAACGCATAGGGGACGGCCCCAATAGTGCCGTTCCGGAATACTTACTCGTACCGCGCTTTTTAGACTTACATATAGTATAGTCGGGCGCCACAATCGCTGTGGGCACAAGAGGCGGCAACCCACTTAGCCAAAGACAGGTTTTCTTGCTCATTTTATGCCCGAATTGCCACGGTTGAATTATTTGGTCCGGCTTGCGATATGTCGTTGACATGACCCCGACTGGATTTTCAATAGCGGTCTTCGGAATATCTGTATCGGCAAATCGCATAAAGAACTCAATCGCTTTTTGTTGTCGTCCATCTTTACGCTTTTGCTCGAACCACGTAGCGCCACTAACCGCGAGGTCGGTACATGGCGGGAAAGCTATCATCAAATCCCATCCGTCATTGAGATGCGGTAGCACATCATCTTGAATATGCCAATCGGGATTCCCTTCCGTTGGTAGTATATCGCAGGAATACGCCTCGTGTCCGAGCTTGCGGAACTCATTTGTAACGCGACCGGACATTTCGCAGGCGACAAGAACCCTCATAGCCCATAGCTCCTTGCAAGCCCTTCAAGTTCTTCATGCGAACTCAGGGCGATTGCGTTCTTCACGCTTCCTTGCAGTGGAGAACCTTTCTCGTACTCGTAATGGATTTCCCGACGTGATAGACCGTCAAGGGTTGAGTATTGTAGGCGCAGGAACGCTTCCACGTATCGGGCTGTGTTCGCGTCTACTCCGCAAACTTCTTGAATTGTCTGATTGTAGCTTGAATGTGGCATTTTCTTATCTCCGTTGTTTGTTGATACAACTTAACACATCCTTTCTGTTTTATCTGTGACGAAATTCACACCCTTCCTGAGAACTTTGGCACGAAAATATTTTGCAATTCAACCGCTATGCCGAAAGCCTCATTTCCGCTGTGAGTTTAATCACAGACAATCACGGATTCAGATATTAGATTGTTCAAAACAACGGAGATCAAATGTACGTTATTGAGTTTATCGACACGGAAGGCAAGCGGCGGTTTGTAAAAACCGACCGGCTGCATTCAGGAATGTCCGAGGCGATGATTCCTTTCATTGCAAAGGAAGAATACAATAAGGGTGTTCCTGCAAAAAACAAGATCAAAGGAGTGAAGAAAGTGGTGAAAGTAATGGAGGAAAAGAAATGAGCGATAGAGAAATCAAAAACGCTATCATCGACTATGCCCATGTCGAGATCGAAGATCATGGAAGCCTAACAGTTTCAATCGGCCTTGACTACGGAGGGCTTCATCAAGGCTTCGGAGGTTATGCCTTGTATCTCCCGAAAAGCTTCAGCCATCATCGGATTGATATGGGCTTTGCCGGACATTTCATTTATCGAGTGATGGCGATTGCCGAGGTAAAGCGCTTTGATGAACTCAAAGGGAAAACCGTTCGTGTTGATTGCGAATGGGGAAAGGTACATGGTGTCGGGCATATAGTGAAGGATGATTGGTTCTATCCCGACAAAGACTTTGAGCCGTTCAGGAAGAAGGAGGAAAAGGGAAAATGAGTCCGTCCACAATCAATTCTATGCGGTCTACGAAGCCCCAGGACGAACGATCTAAACCGGACTCGGAAAAGTCTTGACAATGGCTTGTATAATCACTAATTTAGAATAGAGATGATTAGAGAAGAAAGAAAAGGAGCATGAGATGGGCTTAGATATGTATTTGTACAAAAAGACATACGTCGGATCTAGGTGGTGTGTGGTGTCTCCCTTGATACGAGGGGTAAGGTCGGAGCGAATAGCTTACGTTATTGAAGAGGTCGGCTATTGGCGTAAGGCCAACCAGATACATGGTTGGTTTGTCCGGAATGTTCAGGATGGAAATGATGACTGCGGGGAGTATAGTGTAGATCTAGCCCAACTTCACCAGCTCCTTTCGCTATGTGAGACAGTACTGGATTCTCTCCGCATGCAGAATGGTGAGGTTAGTATAGGCTTCATCTGTGGTCCTAATGAACCATTCCATGAGGTGTTTAAGGATGGAAAGGTGGTTTCCGATACCGTAATGGCAAAACGACTACTGCCTACTTCTAGCGGACCCTTTTTTGGTAGTACCAACTACGATGAATACTATCGTCAAGACATCGAGCATACCATCGAAATACTACGAGAAGCGGTTAAAGATGATTACGGGAACTATTATTATCACAGCAGCTGGTGAGAATAGTGCGAATTAGAAAGGAGAAATAAAGCGATGGGATGGATTTCGACTCGACATGCTCTAAGAGGCGGTAGTATTAACAAAGACCCGAAGAACAACGGAAGTAATAAAGGCCCGCTACGTAAGATAACGGAGCATCTCCGCTATGGAGATGGATTCTTTGATAGAGATCGCGTCATGTTTGAATGTGGGCATGAATGCGAAACCTGTGGAGGCGAGGGAAAGACAGAAGAAACATGCTCTTGCTGTGATGCAAGGGTTGTCTATAAAGCGATCAGGGTACACGAGGAAGCGGCATGGAACGCAAACAGAATGAGCACGATGGGGACGCCAAAATGATCCCCTCAAACGAATTCACGAATGACCCGAAGAACAGCGGGATACACACAACGAGAACGGCGGAGCTTCTTGCCGGAAAAGACAAAGCCTTATCTACACTGACTGAAGGTGTGAAGCAAAATCTTTCCTTCCAAGAACTCGACCAGCTCGAAATGCGGTGCCTTGAATCTGGAGCTACGTTCGAGGAATTACACAAAGCGTTCCTAAAAGGGAAAGGATGGTAGAAAAAAATATGACGCGATATGAGACGTTATCACAATTCAAAAAGAGACAGCACTGGCAGTGTGAATGTGGTAAAATATTCACATATCAGAACGAACAGCATAAACATGCTGAAATAATGAGGCATTCTAAAATCCCACGCTGTAATTCTCAGAATAAAGATAGTATGCAATGTCAAATGCCGTCTGGCCACACAGGAGATCACGGCTGTACTATCTTTGGAAATAAAGTGCGAGTATGGAAATGAAACAAGGATCATACAAGGCAGATTTTCTCATAGTCGGCGCTGGACTTGCCGGTAGTGTGTTCGCTCGCACCATCGCAGACGCTGGATATACAGCTGTGCTAATTGATAAGCGAGATCATGTAGGCGGGAATTGCTATACTTATGTAGACGAACAAACAGGAATAACAGTACATAAATATGGCCCGCATATCTTCCATACTAACTCTACGCCTATTTGGGAATTCGTTAATCGGTTTGCGAATTTCATGCGATTCAACCTTAGAACCAAAGCTATTTATGGATGTGAAGTATATTCCTTCCCTATTAACCTGATGACAGTTAATCAATTCTTTCATAAGGCTTTATCTCCTACTGATGCGAGAAGGTTCATAAGATATATTACGAAAAACGCAGAACGGGCACTGAATATGAGGCAGTTCCTCTTATCTACTATTGGGCAGGAACTATATGAAACGTTCTACTGGGGTTATACAGTCAAGCAGTGGGGAATGAACCCAGAGCAAATCCCAGTATCAATCGGGCAGCGGTTGCCTATCAGATATACCTATGATGATAGGTATTTTGACGATATTTACGAAGGCATACCTGCCGATGGATATACTGCTATGTTTAATAATATGCTCGCGCATGACAATATTAAAGTAATACTCGGCGAACCATTTAGCGAGCATATGGATTGGAGAGTACACTATAAGCATTTGGTTTTTACTGGGTCATTAGATGAATACTTCAACTATGAGCACGGGTATTTGCCATATCGCACAGTACGATTTGAGACGATACGGGACACAGAGATTCAGGGGAATGCAATCATAAATTATACGTCAATCCATAAACCATACACGAGGATCCATGAACACAAATGGTTTATGCCCCACAAGAAGTTCAACAATTCCATTGCATTTGCTGAATACGCATACGCCACTGATAGCAGAAATGAGCCATACTATCCTATGCCTGATGCTCATTCGCAACAGAAGTATGCTGAGTATGAACACATGGCGATGCTTCAAGCAGATGTGTCTTTCCTTGGACGTCTGGCTGATTACAAATACTACAATATGGACCAGGTTATCGCACGAAGTATTCATAAGGCAGAACAAGCTATACAACAACTGAGAGGATTGTACAAATGAAACAGCCCGACTTGTTTGGGTACGATAAGACTGTGGAACTGGACGGCAAATATACGGCGAAAGTTACTGCCCCTATTTATGAACCGAAAGGACGCCAGCCACATATACTTGAATTATTAGACCAGTCTAAAGCGAAGGAACTGATAAGAGAAATCGAAGCATCAACAGTCACAGCGGAAGAGAAAGCGTTTCTGGTCGAAGCAGCAAAACGCCATAACACATTCTACTATTCTAAGATCGCTGACTACTATGCTCATGCAAGTTTTGAGATGCAGATATTGATGGAGAAGTCTGCGCTTGTTATTATCGACTTCAAGCAAGCAATAGAGCTGGGATTTGTCAAGCTGACTCAGGATATGGCATCAGTTGATAACTTTGGTGTCAAGACGGTCGCACTATATGCGCGGGATTATACTTTCCAAGCCGCCAAGGATTTGGGCTACAAATACTTTATGATACTCGAAGATGATTATGGAGGGTTTCAGTGGAGATTCGGAAAGTATAGCGAGCCGATCAACGGTATTGAAATGCACAAACTGGATGAAGTACTACTCCTGATGCTCAACTATTATAAGTCAATAGATGCTTTATCAATAGCATTTGCTCAGGGAGGTGACTTCATAGGAGGGAAAGAAGGCGGTATTATGGGTGGCAAGAGTCCTCGCCTCCGCAAGTGCATGAACTCGTTCCTATGCTCTACAGACCGCCCATTCAAGTTCCGAGGCACATTCAATGATGATGTCAATACATATGTAACGCTTGGGACTGTCGGTAAATTATTTCTTACTATCCCTATCATAGCTTTGAAACAAGAGCCAACTCAGGTAACTTCTGGGGGAATGAGTGACATATATCTTGCCTATGGGACATATACAAAGTCTTTTTATACAGTCATGCTGCAGCCTTCATCCGTTGTAGTAGCTATGATGATAACTAAGCACCAGCGGCTTCACCATATGATAAAATGGGAGTGTACTGTTCCAAAGATCATACATGAGAAATGGAGAAAGTCAAGTTGAATTCGAATGCTCTTGTAATCGCTAGCCCTATTTTGCCTTCTGAACCTGAGACACTTGAGGATTTGTTCAAGGCTTATCTTCGCTATCTAGTCGTGCTCCAAAAAGCCGGAGAAATCACAGACAAGACTTCTGAAACTTACGCCTGGGGAACGAAGAAGTTTATCTACTGGCTCGATGCCCACAAAGGCGAAGTCTCAAACGAAGTTATTCGGGAATGGATTGCCGACCTGAGGGCGAAGAACATGAGGCCGAACACAATTAACACTTGGCTTTCAGGCGTCCGGCATTTCTTCGCTTGGTGTCTGAGGAATCGTAAAATCCAATATGACCCCACGGTTGGAGTGAAAGGGGCAAAGAAAAGCGGTATCGCTCAGATGCACTTACGAGAAGCCCTGACCGACGATGAGGTAGTAAGGGTATTTGACTCGATTGAAACCGCAGACCTTATCGGGAAAAGAGATAAGGCTATGATAGCGCTTATGGCTTTTTGCGGTGCCCGTGAATCCGATGTTCACCGCGCCGACATCGAACAGCTCAAGACAGAGAAAGGCAAACTTGTCTTGCACGTCATGGGCAAGGGCAGGGTTGATTATGACGAAGTTCTCGTAATTGCGAATCCAGAAGCAGACGGCTATTTGAGGGACTATGTTTCAAGCCGAGGGAATAGCAAAGGAGCTTTGTTCCAGAGCTATTCCCCCCGTTCAAGAGGGGAAAGAATCGCCTTGTCCTCAATCCGGGCAATCGTGAAAGGATATTACCGCAAGGCTGGGGTTGTAGGAGACAAGAAATCTACGCACAGCTTAAGACACGCTGCGGCTGTGAACGCGCTTTCACATGGGGCGCCGATTACAAAGATTCAATCCATGCTCCGGCATATCAATATTGCGACGACTATGATTTACGCAAAGGAAGTCTCAAGAATTGAAGAGCCTGGGGAAGAGTTCATAAACTATCGGACACAAAACAAAACAGGAAAGGAGTAGCTAATGCAGGTGCACATCGCAATCAATAAGGACCAATCCGCCTATGTCGAAGCGTTTGGAGTATTCGTGAACACGAAGGAGAAGAAAGCGGATTTACTTATCTCGCCGGTTCACGTTATAAACCTAACATTCGACGAAGTAAGCATCCAGGATGATAAAATCGCTTTCATCTGTCCAAAGGGAACGGAGAAGCTCAACATCTCTGTCAATCCCTTCCCGCAGCTTGACCTTATTCAACAGGAACTTCTCAAACAGAAAAGTATGAGGCTTGTCCAGTAATGAAAACTACGCCGTATGTAATCACCGGAGAGAAACGGGATATTGAAATCGAAGTTATCGGCTTCAATGTCCGAATCTCTATCATCGACGAACAGGGCCGAGTAGTTGGAGCATGGGAGGAATCCTTGATCGGCTTCGCCAAACGCATCGGCCTAAATTATGCCATGCTTCTTCCGTTCCGTTCTCTCAATGTCCGGAAGCTGAAGAACGCAATCAAGCAGAACCTTCAACCGGCTATGTATGAAGGGAACGAGGAAAGCTTAGTGGCGTCTATCCATTTCCTTGCTTTGAGGACAGAAATCATTGATGAAAGAGGGGAAAGGAAAACAATCGAGACAACTGAAACGCCAATAGTGCAGCTACTTGCCGGTCTCGGAGTTCCGATAAGTCCTGAGATTGTAATTGCGGCAAGCCAGATGCACGAAGAAATGGTAAAGGGGAGACAATGACAATCACCGTATCAATCTGGGAAGCCGGTAAGCAGACAACGCTCGAAGATTGCAGAACAATATCAATCGACACGGAACATAATCACTGCGAAGTATTACACTTCAAGACACGACTTAGTTTTGATTTTGATTCCGTTATGGTTCACCCGAACGGGAGCGTCGGTGCTACTTTTAACTTCTCAATAGAGGGGAAGAAAAAATGACAATCTGGGTTATCGCTATCAGCTTTGTCTACGCTGTCCTCATGGCGGTACTTGCCTCCCGCGCTTACTCGAATGGCTTCAGAGACGGATATTCGTGGAGCAGGTGGGAAGCCGAGAAGATAGCCGGATTTTTTCCGATTCATCCCCAGATATGGAAAGCAAGGGGAAGACCGATCTGGACTGTTCCGGCTGACAATTCACACACACTAAACTAACGGAGAAAAAATGACAAAGAGACATCGTGGAACAGTTTACCTACGCAATCCGAGAGGAAAGAATCCAAGGGCTTTAGCAAACCCACAGGAAAGGCATCCGAAGCGTATTCCTATCAGGCGCAATCGGGTTGACCTTGTGATGGAAACGGAAATCGGAGATGTGAATGTCTCGTTCGGTTTCGAGTCGGCATTTCTTGCAGAACATTTTTTTAAGTTCGCGCTTGAGTCTTACGCGGTGAGGGGTGCAACGCTCATACAGCACGGAAAACTCAAGGGCGGTAAAGATGGGAGAGGAAGCTAATGACGGACTTACAGATTCTGAAATCGGGAGAGTCGTTCATATCGGAGGAGTTACTGAATCTCTTCGAGGAGAACGTTCCGAAGATGGGATTTAAGACGGAAGGAAGCGAGAGATTGTTCTTTGCGGCGCTATTTACAGCCCTTGATGGTACGGAGGCCGAACCTTTTATCGCCTTTGAAATAGGCACTGCCACAGGGCTAACCACGAGAGCTATCGAGGCGTATGTTAGGCCGTTGATGGCAGAATTCCTCCATTTCCGGTGGCGTATTTTTTCCTGCGACCTTCCTGACGGCTGGAGCTTGAACGTTGACCAGCTCAAGAAGAACTTACCAGATGAATCTTTGATAGACGCTTCAGGCCGGTTTGAATTGTCTCCCGATAATCGCGTGACGGTCTTTCTATCCCCGTCGGAAAAAGTTCTCGCCTCTCCGGTTGTCCCTCATATCAATTTTGCTTTCATCGACGGTTGCCACTGCTACCAATGCGTGATGAAAGATTTTATCAATGTAGGAGTGAAGTTAGTCCAGGGCGGAATAGTTGTTTTCCATGATACGGGGCTATCAATTCAGTCTCCCGACAACCATTCGAAGCACGGCAAGCACATGATCTATACTCGCCTTGCAGTTGAGGATATAATCAAAGTATTCGGAGACGGCATTGAACTTCTTGCTAATCTCGAATCTGATTCAAACCAAAACGGAATGATAATAGTGAGGAAAAGATGAGATATTTTTTATTTAGCACCATTACCAACTATCCTGATGGTGTCGTGTATGGAGCTTTCACACTCGCATCATCGTACTTTCCCACGTGCTCCGTAATACAGAAAAAGTCGCTATTAGTCTCCGACCGGCTGAGCTCGAAACCGCAAGAGCGGTATGGCGGTCCGATAGTCATTTCGGTCTATGAGTTTAGGGACTATGCCGACTACGAAGAGTACCATCGGACAGAACCAACCGAAGAACAAGGAATAGTGAGGACAAGATGAATCTCCTAACTCTCACGACCGACATTGAAATCTACCGCTCCTATTCCCGCAAGCCAATCGAGATTCCGGCAGGGGAATACCTCGTGCACCCGAAGCTTGCTAACTACATAGCAGAGACATACCCTTTCCATGCTGAGACACGTGGCTGGCCTGTTATAAATAACAAGGTTAAAGATACTGACGTAGGGAAAACAGTATTGCTTATTTGTCCGGCCGGAATAGGCGACACAATCTTTGCTTTGCCGACCGCAAACTATATCCGCAATGTAATGGGTAACAAGGTCACGCTTGCTGTAGCCGAAAGCATGATTCCGCTTATCCCGTCAATCTACTACGATGATATTGTGGCTGTGGAAAAACTCCCATTTGACTTCGCAATGAGGCATGGCCGAATTATTCCCTTCATGTGGACGCTTGACCCAGAGCATAGGTCCGACCAGTTCCACGGAGCCGCAGAGCTCGCAGGGCTGCCAGAAAGCGTTCCCCTGGTAAAGCCTCAGCTCGATGACCCACAGTATGATCTGAGTAAAAACTGGCAGCGTGAAATAAGCTTCTTTGGCTTTAAGAATGCCGTCTTACAGTACTCCGCAAGCTCTCCCGTTAAGTCACTGCCAGAGATAAAGCTCTGGGGAATCACCGAAGCACTTATTGCGGACGGTTACCATGTATGGGTCTCGGATGTACGGGCCAATGAAGGTAAAATTGAATTCCTTCATCATCATTGCGTCGAGAGTAACCGCGTAACGAATTTTGCTCGTATGTCTCAAGATATTTCCGACTTTGCTTTCCTTGTCTCTCGTGCCGGCCTTGTTATCACTCCCGACTCTGCGGCTGTGCATCTTGCTGGCTGTTACAATACCCCTTGTGTTGGAATCTTCTCGCCGTTCCCACCAAGAGAATCCACTGGATTGATTTACGATTCGGTTAAGCCAGTCTTTGTGCGAGACGGTTGCAAGTACAGGAACGCCGAAACCGGAGGCTGTTACACTTACGGTTTAGACCCGTGCAAGGCCGCTCAGGAGCAGGGAAAGGAATATTCCCCATGCTGGGATAACCTCAACGTGCAGGATGTAGTTGATGCGTACAGGTCAATAACACTTGACAAGAAGTAAGTAGAAGCGTATATTCAAGACATGAGACTATCTTTGACGAAAGATTACTCCAACCTTAATCCGTTGAGCGGAACACATCTCTTGGAGCGTGAGCTTCAAGCGGGGCTTCGTCACCTCGCGTCTCATGGTGTGTTCCGCTCAAAGTGTTTCGGAGGGAACGTAGATGCTCTTTATATCCGTGAACCCAAACCACTATGCGATTATTGACGATAGTGATGCCCTTACCGTCTTACGGCACAAATGGCATTATGTGAATGGATACGCAACCACCGCAATATATAGGCCAGAGACCCAGTCACAGCAGACCTTGTCTATGCACCGCATGATAATGGGATCGCCGACAGGTTTAGAGGTTGACCATATTAACGGAGATAGGTTAGATAATAGGCGCGAAAATCTTAGGGTTTGTTCACATGCCAATAATGCATCTTCCAAGCGAAGAGGATTAAACAACACGTCGCGATATAAGGGTGTTGCCTGGGTTAAGTCAAGAGCTAAGTGGATGGCTTACATTCAACCGAAGGGTAGACTCATAAACCTCGGCTATTATAAGAATCGACACGATGCCGCTCTCGCTTACAATAGGGCGGCGCAGAAATGGTTTGGTGAATACGCTATGCTCAATACAGTCGAGACAAATGGCTAAGAGATTCACAGCATCTGAAAAGTGGGAAGATTCCTGGTTTAGAGGGTTGCCTCCCGCACAAAAACTCCTATGGCTTTACATTCTTGACAAGTGCGATGCCGCTGGGGTGTTCGAGTTCGATCAGGAGCTTGCCGAATTTTGCATAGGGGACTCAGTTGATATTTCTTCCTTAGGAGATCGCGTCTCAAGACTCAACGGTAGCAAGTGGTGGATACCAAAGTTTATTCCATTCCAATACGGAGTAGAGATTACAGAGCTTGACTCAAAAAGCCCCGTCCATAAAGGAGTGTTGAGAATTGTTGAAAAATACGCACTTACTAATAGCCTA
>JAEHJW020000587.1_pt1 | contig 13572 bp, 14 predicted proteins | sample 9271431 | NCBI WGS metagenome assembly JAEHJW02
GCCTGGGAAGTACGAGCGCAAGCTTAAAACTCAAAGGAATAGACGGGGATCCGCACAAGTGGTGGAGCATGTGGTTTAATTCGACGGTAAGCGAGGAACCTTACCAGGGCTTGAAACTTAGCTGCATATACTAGAAATAGTATAGCCTTCGAGGGTGCTAAGCAGGTGCTGCATGGTTGTCGTCAGCTCGTGCCGTAAGGTGTTCTGTTAAGTCAGGAAACGAGCGCAACCCCTATCGCGTGTTATATATGTCACGCGAGACTGCCCAGAACTTTGTTTATAAAAAATTATAAACAAAGTTCTGGGAGGAGGGTGGGGATGACGTCAAATCAGCATGGCCCTCTGACGCCCTGGGCAACACACGTGCTACAATGGACAGTACAAAGGGTAGCCAAACCGTAAGGTGGAGCCAATCCCATAAAGCTGTTCTCAGTTCGGATTGAGGTCTGCAACTCGACCTCATGAAGTTGGAATCACTAGTAATCGTGAATCAGCTATGTCACGGTGAATACGTTCTCGGATCTTGTACTCACCGCCCGTCACACCAAGAGAGTCGGTAATACCCGAAGGCCCTGTTTCAAAGCAGGGACCACGGTAGGATCGATGATAAGGGTGAAGTCGTAACAAGGCATCCGTAGCGGAAGCTGTGGATGGATCACCTCCTTTCTAGGGAGAATTTGGTAGAATCTGAGAGCATTACACGCGAAGACGCATCGGGTCAAACTGAAGCGTTGTGGAATGTAGATTCTATCTCGCTGGTCGATTCTTTTATCTTCGGATAAAGGAAAACAGCTAGGCTTAACAGAGCCAAAAAATTCTGTAGCCGTAGGTTTTGTACAACCTCCGCTAGACTCTTGGACTAATCGCAAAAGACTGTGATAACTATAACAAGGACAGCAATAAAATGCTGTTTTTGTGTTGCTTAAAACCAATAACTCCCTGGAAACGTCCTAAAACGAGGGAGATTTTTCTAGCTCTACTCCGCTCCGCTTTCGGGCGGCTTAAATCTGTGATATATTTAAATCATTCAAAAATAAACATGATTACAAACATAAGTTTATCCTTAGTTTTTCTGCTTCTGCTTGGCCTTACCATTATTCATGGACGTTATGCCAAAGCCGGAATCGGTGAAACACCAATCTTGTATCAGAGCGTGGTCGTTCAATTTTTCTTGACCGTTTCGCTTATAGCTTTCTTGCTTTTCTCTGCATTTTTTATTTTTTTCAACTGGAAATTACTTTTGATACTGATAATTGTTGGCTTGCTAACCGAAAGTTTTATAATTATTCCTATTATTGAAAAAACACTATATTTCTTGACTAATGCGGTGATAGCCAAAGCTGAAAAGAAAAAGACTGAGGTCTGAGGCGCTAGTTTAGCTCTTCAGAAATTTTTATTTCTTTGAGACATGCTGGTGCAGGTAATGCTAATTGGTTTTTGACCAAAAATTGACTATAAATTTACCATCTCAAAAATATGCCAATATTCAAAATTGAAAAATCAAAACTTACGCCAATCAAAGAGAAAAAGATTGATCTGGAAAAAGATATTCAAAAAATAACCGAAGAAAACATAGAAACGATTTTTGGTTTAAAGTTTGTCAGCTCGGAATTTTCCCTCCATAGCTTTCGAATTGATACTCTCGCATTTGATGAAGAGGCGAAATCCTTTGTGATTGTCGAATACAAAAGGGACAGAAGCTTCAGCGTGGTTGACCAGGGCTTTGCGTATCTTTCACTAATGGTAAACAACAAATCCGATTTCATTTTGGAGTTCAATGAGAAAACCAATAAAAATTTAAAACGGGAAGATGTAGATTGGTCACAATCCAGAGTAATGTTTCTGGCAAATTCTTTTACTAACTATCAGCAGAATGCTATCAATTTTAAAGATTTGCCAATTGAGCTTTGGGAAATAAAGGTTTTTGATAATGCTACCATTTATTACAATCAAGTTAAGGCGTCATCAAATTCTCAAGAATCAATCAATAAGCTGGCTAAGAATAAGGAAATTGAAAATGTAAGTCGGGAGGTAAAAAAATATTCCATAGAAGACCACTTCAATAAAGATTGGACTCACACCAGAGAGCTTTTTGAAGACATAAGGGAAAAGATTTTAGCTATTGATGGCCGGATTGAAGAAGTGGCTAAAAAGTATTATATCGGCTACAAAATAGGTTTTTACAATATTTGTTCGATTCACGTGTATAAATCCAAGTTGACGGTTCATCTTGTAAGAGTAGAAAAGAAAGACTTGAAAGATCCGGACAACAAAGTTGAAACTATTCCCTGGGAACAACGGGGATGGGGGAAATTGTGCGGATATACAATTTCGAAGTCTGAAGATATTGATTATGCGATATTTCTAATCAAGCAGGTTTACGAAAAATTTTATAAATAACAGTAACAGATTTTTTCATTGGAGTGGATAACTTTTTCTTGACTTCCTTGCCCCAAGAGCTACCATCGCGATAGCGATGGTAGACAAGCTACATCACTAAAAATACGTGAACCAAAAACAGGCCTGAAAACGGCCTGATTTTTGTTGATTTTAGCAGTGGATAACTCGCCTTGCTTTCCTGTACCACGAAGCTAATGTGTGATTGCTAAACATTAACTTTTAAGTCATGAGAAAAGAGAAATTTTTGGTCTTTGAAAAAGTGCGGCGAAGTGGACTAACCAATATGTTGGATATTAACGAAGTTAGATTTATAGCTGTTTCTAAATATGGTCAGGCGCTAACTAAGAAAGATTGCTTTGATATTATTCTTAATTACGATAAATACAAAAAGAAATATGGAAGCAAGAAAGATTAGCAACACAACGGAAGAGTTTCTAGCCTGGCTCCAGGTAGAAAAAAGATTTGCTAAAAGCTCGATTATTAGCTATCGCTCACGGCTGAAAGGAATCGTAAGAGATATTGGCGATTTGGAGATTAAGAATATGACTACGGAACACATTTTTAAACTGAAATCTATATTGTATGATCGCCAGAACTCGGAAGTATTTACTGGAGTAGTCATGGCATCAATTAAGGGACTGCTACTCTACTCCAGAGACCAGCTAGGATTGAAACTGAAAATTGATCCATCAACAATAACTATACCTAAGCGGAAGAAAAAAGAAGTGGTATATTTGACAATCGACGAAGTGAATCGGTTTAGGGACAGTATTAACATAAACACAATTTGTGGACTGAGATTTAGGACGCTTATAGAAGTATTACTTGGTACTGCCTGTCGGATTTCAGAATGTCTAAGTTTGAATCGAGATTCAATTTCCAGAGCGGAAAAAGAAGCTCGGATAATAGGCAAGGGTTCAAAAGAAAGAGTATTATATTTCAACGAAGAATCGTTATACTGGATCGATAAATATATAGCGAGTCGGACAGACAAATGTCTGGCTCTTTTTGTAACGACTGGCGAGAAACCGAGAAGACTTCGTAATCAAGATTTGAGTCGATATTTTAAACGCCAACGAATCTTAGCTGGTATTTCAAAAAAGGTTACTCCGCATATATGTCGCCATACGGCCGCGACTACGATGGCCATGAATAACTGCTCAGCTATATTTATCAAGGAAATTCTAGGTCATAGTCGGCTTCAAACTTCGATAGACTACTATATCTCATTAGCCGACAAGCAAAAGGTAAAACAAGCGCACAGGGATTTTTTGAAATACTGATGTGTGGTAAAATCATATCAGGTAGGGGAAAATAATAACGAAACTAATGGAAGAAAATAAAAGAAATTTAAGGCTTACGAGAAAAAGGTTTATTGCTCAGTTACGTGAGAATCTTAAGAACGCACCCAATACTGATAATATAACTCACTTTAACCTGGCACCGTATACAGCTGAAAATCAGTTGGTAGCAGAAACAGTGAGGGACTTTATATACAAATGTCGGGATATTCTTGGGGTTCTGGAAATTTTAGAAGAGCGTCATTCGGAGCACGAAAAAATATCAGAAAAACATCCGGAGATTAATTGGTTTAAAATAGGAGTCCATCGGAAAAAATTTACTGAGCTGTGCCATGATTATGGAATTAAGGGGCCTGACGAAGAAGATGAGGATGATGATGACGAATTTGCCAGTTTAAAAACTTCGACTATCGAAAAAGCGAAAGAAGTAACTGGGAATCCAGTCAGGAAAATGGAGGTTTCCAAAGATCATCGGGGCTATCATGTTAAAGTAAACGGCAAATTCGTCTATTCCACCAGAAGCGGAGTTTATGGCAAGCGAATTTACGAAATCGCTAAAAATGGTAAATACGAAATAGACTTTGATTTAGGTAAAGGTGTTTTATCCTGGTTTAACTCGAATTCAGACAATCCAATTTACAAAAAAGGAGGCTTTGATAAAACGAAGATATTGGAATATCGCTCCGATTTTTTGTATCCAGCTAACGATATTAAAATAACCTTGAAAGAATAAGCTGCTCCAGATTAGTTAGGTAAGAGCAATTCTTAGTTATTCTTAGCTAGAAAATAACCGCTTAAGTAAGCGGATTTTTTTGTATCCAATTCTTACTTTACTCTTTTTTTCTAAGCCATTTTCCAATGAGAAAATATATGCATGAGATTTATATTTTCCAAAAAATTTATCATTTCTGAGTGTTTAAAGCGTTTTTTCATTCGTATTCGTGCCGACTGTCTTTTAGCTGTGCGATCGATTGAAAAGTACGAGGAAATTGCTAGGCGTTTATTGGGTCTTATGGGCGATGAAAGCATAAAGAACATTAATGAGGAATATATCACCCGGCTGAAGCAGAAGCTTAACGAACAAAATCTCAGTTCTTCCCGCAAAAATCAATTCATCGTATTAGCAAGAAATCTTCTCAAGTATATGGCGGAGATCGAACATGAGAAAGTCTTCGATTATCAGAAAATAAAAAGATTCAAGGAAGAAAACAAAGTAGTGGAATTTCTGACAGACGAAGAAGTCGAAGTTCTTTTAAACTCTATTCCGGAAACCTGCATTACTAAGTTGCGCCTCAAAGCTCTTGTTATTTGTCTTCTAAGTACTGGCTCTAGAATTTCAGCCATGCTTTCTCTTGATAAATGCGATCTTAACTGGAAAACAGGTGTTGTTACCTGCAGAGGGAAAGGGGGGAAGATGAACCAACTAATTTTTAACGAAATGAGTCGAGAGTACTTGAAAAAGTATCTGGCTGAAAGAAAAGATAACAGTCCAGCTCTATTTGTGACTACTAAGGGAAAACGTTGGCAAATCAACTGTGTAGAAAGAGCCATAAGAAATCAAGGAAGACGGGCGGGGATAAACAAGAGGGTATATTGTCACCTCATGAGAAAGACGTCAGCTTCAAAAATGTTTTTTTCTGGTACTCCGTTGCCCATAGTATCCAAGTTTCTGTGTCATTCTGATTTGGCTACTACGGAGAAATATTACCTGCGAGGAGCCAATTTCCAAGAGGTGCAGCAGTATCACAAGACTCTAGATTATAGCTATTTGGTGAAAAAAGAGCCAGAGGGAGGCTAAAAAGCGCAAACACAAAGTTAATAATCATTAATTCGAAATTGCAATGAAAACATTACTGGAATATCGAGATGAGCTGATGCTCGTCAAAGACAATCCGCAAAAACTGGCTGATTTAGCCACTGAAGCCGGCGGTGACTACGCCTATTATTCCGAACAAAGCGCCGAGTTGAGCATAAAGCGAGCCATATTCATGGATGAGGAGAAGTATAAGTCTACTCCGCCGCTGTCTGACAAGGCTTGTGAGAACAAGTGGATACTAACGCCGGACGGGCAGGAAGACGTGAGGGTCCATAAAAAATTAAAAGGACTGGAAAAGCTGATGTCGGCTATCAAAAACGCTACAGTAGTGGCTACGGTTAGTGCGAGGAATCAATATTAAACATTAATTCGATTAAAAAGATGGATGTATCAGATAAATTATTCAGGAATATAACAGATGGAAAATTCGAAAGAAATTCTAGAAAGGAGGTGAAAGTTAATTAACGACCAATATGAAATTCCAGAAAAAAGAAAATATGGGAGTGCCATTTGCCAAAAAGGGAGTGGATATTCAAGAAGGAGACATAATAACCCTAAACAGTGAAGGCAAGATCGTAGAGGGTCAATTTGGAGCACAGAACATTTTTGAAATCAAAAATGTTGATGGTGTGGAGTTGGCTTTGTCTATCAACCAAACTAGTATCAACGCTCTAGTGGACGCTTTCGGAGAAGATAGTGCTAACTGGGTAGGCAAGAAAGTAAGAGTCCATTCTATCAGGCAAAATGTAGCTGGTAAATTTATACCTGTCTACTATGTTGCGCCTGAGGGCTATGAAATGGGTGAAAACGGATTTGAGAAATCCGGATCGACAGGAGTAGTAAACGCTCAGATAAATGAACAAAGTGTCATTATATCCGACTCTCCTTTCTAGATCGAAATTTGATTTGTGTGCTAAGCGGAATTTTTCTGCTTAGTCATAAGTTAATTTTTAAATTCGCCATTGACATCAAATACATGGGTGATACAATTATTATAACAACTGAATATTTAAGCAAAGAGCAAATAGGCGAAGTCTTAGAAATTAGGAAAAGTTTGAGTTACAATTTTTCCGAAAGTTCTAGGACTTTTTTTCGTGGTTAAATCTAACAATATGGAAATTTTTGACTGGAAAATATATTCGAGATTCATGCTGGTAGTAGTTGCATTTATAGCTGCTATTGAGCTGATTTTTCGCTTATATGATTTTTTCAGTAAGTAGTTTGAAATAAATAGCAATGAGAAACTAAACAAATTAAAATATATCGGTTATTCCCGCTGACTGAAGACGCGATTCATTCTGTCCGTCTTCAGCCAGCGGGAGTGGCGACAGAATGAAATGCGTTACTCTAATGTATCGGCTAAGGAATATCTTGGCGAAAAAGGAATAGTTTTTATTGAAACAGGCGATGAGCTAAGAACCAAATGTATTTTTGGCGATTGTGACAAAGACAGTCGCGAAAACGAAGCTCATCTGTATATTAACGTTGAAACTGGTTTATACAAATGTCACAAGTGCAAAACCGAGGGTAATTTAATAACTCTGGCCAAGTATTTCGGAGATACTATCAGTCAAACAATTACCATCCCAAAATTAATCCAAAAACCTAAATCTATTTTTAACCCTTGCTGGGTGGAAAATAACCATGGAAATTTATCGTCAGAATTCAGGGATTATCTGAACCAGCGGGGCATCCCGAATGAAATCATCAACAGGCATAGAATTGGTGAATACAAACTCTTTAACAAGGAAAAACAGGAATATATCAGATGGATTACTATTCCAATCCTTAACGAGCTGGCTAATCCAGTATATTTTAAGTTGCGCCGTGATCCGAGCAGTACGGAAAAACCTAAGAGTAAGTTTTTTCCAGCCGGAAATGAATCGAGTGTTTTTAATGTCGAACTGTTAAACACAGAGCAGGAGAGAGTTTTTATTACTGAAGGTGAACTGGATGCTTTGGTGCTCGAAGCGCACGGCTTAATTGCGGTTTCCTCGACTGCCGGTGCCGGAACGTTTAAGGATGCATGGGTCAAGTTCTTTGAAAAGGCAAAAGAAGTATATATCTGCTACGACAATGATGAGGAAGGTAAGAAAGGTGCCTCGATGGTGGCGAAAAAATTATCTGTGGCGAAAAATTCAAAGATTTTTATCGTTACGCTTCCAGAAAATATAAAAGTTGGAAAGAAAGGCGACATAACCGATTATTTCACCCAGTTTAACGGAACGGTCGAAGAATTACTGAGTTGGGCAGAACCGTTTGTTCTAGAGGAAATAAAAGAGGATGCGGAAAAAACGGCTCAATCATATGAATGCGAGCGGGACGGGTATCGATGGTTATTTGAAAAGCGAAGACTGAGCATAACCAGAATTTCTGACGGGCAAGTTGTTTTTAGTGATGCTTTCAGTTGCGAGTATTTTTGGATTCCGTTTTCCAACTTGGAAAAAGTCAGAAAAGCGCTACAAAAAATCGGATTGTACGATGATAAAAAATATGCGCAAAAAGTGGTTTTTGAAATTTTTGCGGAAGTCAGAACTAACTGGAAACTTGAATCGAAAGAAGACGAGTTGAAGCGAATGAGCGAGGAAAAATTAGAAGGGTTAATTTTAGACAGAAAAATTACACTTGATGAGGTGCATGTATCGGTAGCTAAAATCGGAATGTATCCTAAAGAACTTCTGGAAATAATCATTGCCGTCGCTGTTTCGGCTCAGATGAGAAATAAACCGCCGCTTTGGCTGCTAATTGTCGGACCTCCGTCATCAGTAAAGACGGATTTGGTAAAAACGCTTGATTGTCTGAATGGCACATTTGTATACTATGTCGATTCCATGACGGAAAACGCTTTCGCTTCAGGCTTCTTGCCGAAAGACGGTTCGGAGCCGCATGATCTGCTTCCGGAACTGGACGGCAAATGTTTTATCGTCAAAGATTACACGACCATGTTTTCTTTAAATGAAGAAACTTTGAAAAAAATTCTTGGCGACATGACCAGTATGTTTGATGAAGATTTCAATAAATTTTCAGCTACTCGCGGCAATGTGGCATATAAATCCCTATTCAGTCAAATCGGTTGCATTACTCCGTCGGTAATCAACAAACACCAGCGGTATATGAGTCAAATTGGAGCGAGATTTTTGACTTATCGCATTCCTGAACTGGACGCTGACTCTGAAAAGAAAGGTTTTGCCATTGCCTGGAGCGATGAAACCGGCGAACAGCGTAAGCGACTGATAGCGGAAGCAAAAATTATTACCTCGTCGTTCTGTAAACAACTAATTGATGAACTGCCCAGTATTCAGCTTGATACGGAAAAAGAAGAAATCAGGGAGAAAATAGACAATCTGGCCAAGTTTATTTCCAGAGCCAGAGGCATAGTGAATACTCGTCCAGCCAGTTTTATTAAAGATGGCAAGGAGATTAAGTATCTGGAAGTGACTGATATTCAAATCGAACAACCTTGGCGAGCTTTTCAGCAGATGCGGTCTTTGGCTAGATTTTTAGCGATCACCAGAGGTAAGCAAGAGGTAGGATTAGAAGAAGTTGAAACTATCAAAAATGTGGCGATTGCTTCCATGCCAGTGCATCGTGCCAGAGCCTTAGCCGCTTTCAAGGGTAATAAAATGCTGGAAGCTTCGGAACTAGCGGATGCCGCTGGAATTAGCCTAAGAACTGCCCAAAGGGTGCTAAAGGAACTGATTTCGCTGGGAATTTTGGATAAAATTCAAGAGAATGAGTGGAAAAAGGTAGGAAATGTCGCCAATTCATATTTTCCCGTAACTGATTTTGAAGAGATTCTGGTGGGCGAGCCGATAAATACAGAAGAAGTGGCAGTAGAAGCACCGCTTCATGAGGAAAAGACTGAGATAGACGTGAATTTGTTATTTGAAGAAAATAATTGACGACACAAACTCCGGTGGGACATAGCCTAATTTTTATTTTTTTGTTCCTTCTGCAGATCTTGGCTTAATCAACGGAAAACTCAACAAATGCCTTATTTAAGTCAAAATATGAAAATATTGAAAAAGGGGTGTATGTGGGACCGGAGTTCGTGACGTTAATTAAAAAGCCAGGAGTTATTAGTTTTAGACAATAAGTCAACAGAAAAGAGATTAAGCCATAGGCAAGAGTTCATTAAAAAATTAATTACAAAATGTATGACTCAGAAAAAAGCAGACTTCCAAGATTTAATCAGTGAAGTCACCCAAGAATTTCCGCAGTTTGAAAAAACTGTGCCGGGACGGCAGGAATTCATAACTATGAATGCCAACGAATTGTTCATGTATAAGGCTTTATGTGCCGAATTTCGCAAGCACAAAATTATAAGCGAAGGCTTTGCGGTGGCGGTAGCCGCGGCTCATTTTCTCAGAAGCATTAAAGAAGAAAATGATGAAGCGAGCGAATAAAAAAATTTACGAAGCCTTGCCTCCGATGCTGGGCGGTAAAAGGCGCATGGTAGATATTATCGGACAGCACTTTCATGGAAAGTCCGTGTGCGATCTCTTTATGGGCGGTGCGTCTATTTCACTAAAAGCAAAATCGATGAATATGCAGGTGATTGGAAACGACATTGCCCGGCGCAGTGTCTTAATCGGCCAAGCGCTTATTTCAAACCAGAAAGAGAAAATAACGGAGGAGGATGTTTTCAGCTTATTTGTATCGACAGAAAACGAACATTTTGTAGAGCGCAATTTTTCTCCGTCAGTTTTTACTCCAGAATTTACTTGCTTCTTGGATACTGGATTTGCCAACGCTAGAAAAAGAGCGACTCCTAAAAGACAACTGTTGGAGCTGCTGCTCTTTAAGCTAATTATGGCGACAAGACAATTTGGCGGATTTCAAGTGGGAAAACAGGATAACGAGATGATAGCCAATAATCAGGAAAGAGAACTTTTGGAATTAGCCAGTGAAGCGAGAGGGAAAAAAATTAAAAATATTCTTTCTCATCCGTTACCAATACTTATGAGGATTAAAGACCAGATAAACAGAGGAGTATTTGATAACGGACAGGTAAATGAAATACACCAACTCGATGCTTTTCTGCTTTTAGGAAAATTAAAAAAAGAAGGCAGGCGAGTAGATACGCTTTATCTGGATAGCCCATATAAAAATTCCGTAGTATATTCTTCTCACTATAAAATTCTCGACCAGATTCTGGATCAAAAACTGGAAGTGGAGATAGAAGATAAGGCCTTCAATAAAGCTGATGCTCTGGCGAGCTTTGAAAAGCTATTCGCTCTGGCCAATGATGTGTCGGAGAAATGGATTATCAGTCTCGGATACAATCCTGACAGCGATGGGGGAATAAAAGGCGAAGAACTATTGGCAGTTGTCCAAAAATTCAAACCGGCTGAGATTTTATATCTTGACCATATCTGGGCAATTAATAATCTATCAGGAAAGAGTCAGAGCCGTAATGTTGAATATTTAATCGTAACCAAATAAAGCTATGAGTGAAGAAATAATTTCCGAGGTCGAATTAATCGATATTGATTCGCTAAAACCTAATGAATACAACCCAAATGAAATGACAGATTTGCAATTTCAAGTCTTGGTCGATGACATAAAAGAAAACGGTTTTGTGGCGCAGCCTATCGTCATAAATGAACTTAATGAAATTATCAATGGCGAGCACCGCTGGAAAGCAGCTAAACTCCTGGGATACAACCATGTTCCTATAGTTAGATTCAATCCCATTGATAAAGATCACCAGAAAATGCTTACCGTAGGCTGGAACGCCAAGCACGGCGAATTTAATCCGACAAAGCTAGCTCAGCTTGTTCTTGACCTGTCACAGCGTCATAGTCTAGATGAGTTGGCTATCAAACTTGGATACTCCGAGGAACAAATCAAAGACAAATTAGCCATGTCTCAAGTGACTCCAGAATTTATGGAACAAATCAAAAATCAAGCCGAAGAAAGGCAAAAAGAAATTCCTATTGTTATGAATTTCGCAGTTACTATTGAAGAAGAATTAGTTATTCTAGATGCCTTGGAATTAGCGGAAGGAAAAACGAAAGGGGAGAAGTTATATAGCATTTGCCAAAATTACCTAACTCAAAAGTTACCAAGCGATGGAAAATAATGAAAGCAAAATTTTAGCCAAAGGCCGTCCGACATCTCCGGAAGCGATTGGGCGAGTAACTAAAAATCTGAAGCTTCAAAGGAAACATGGGGCATTTGAATTTTTAAGAACCGGAATTGCCCCAGTCCCGTCATGCAGCCAATGTATTTTTTCGGCTGAGTGTAAATATTTTCAGAAAGACGGTAAGAGCTGCCAAGCGGTTCTTGAGGCTCAGGAAGAGATATATGACGAAATATCCGCGCTTCATTATATGACCCCGACAGACTTACTGATAGCAGACAGATTTGTCAAAAATTTTTGCTTTCTGTTGGTGGCGGAAAAATGGTTGGCGCATGTCGGTCCATTCCGTATTCACGACAAGGGATTCGACATCCAGCCGGTACTTAATATCAAAAATAATTATGAACGCCTTTGCCTAAAGCAGGCAGAGGCATTAGGAATTGGGCCGCAGGCTAGGGCAAGACTTAATTTAACAACGGTTCAAACATTTAATTTCGCCGAAGCTTTGCAAAGAGCCAAACCGATTAACAATGAAACGGCGAAAATAATTCTTAACGATTATGATTCAACCGATAACAGCTGAAAAATTGTTGCAATATAGAGAAGGGGATATATGCTCTTTTTTGGAAGACCAATATATATTGGAGAGCGGAAAACCGATAAAACTAGAACCAGTTCAGCGGAAAATTCTTGATGATATTTTTCAGGCTAAAGATAAAAATGGACTTAGAATATATAATGATGCACTTATTGGCATGATTAAAAAATCAGGTAAATCCACATTGGCTTCTGGCGTGGCTTTATATATGCTCTTTTGCGATCCGATTTTTGACGAACCGAATTATGTTTATTCCATCGCTTTTGATAAGGAGCAGGCTTCTATCATCTGGCTGAAAACTAAACGAGCGATTGAAAGGAATCCGATTCTTCTTGGTAGTGTTAAAATATACCGGGATGAAATTCGAGTTCTAGGTACAGGCAGTTCATATAAAGTTTTGAGCGCAGAAAGTTTCTCAGCGCACGGTCTCGACCCGACTTGTGTTATCGGGGATGAAATATGGAATCAGAAAAATCGTGATTTATTGGATGCCCTTCAGTTTTCTCCGACCAGAAAACAACCGCTCCGCTTTACGGTGACTTACGCTGGCTCTGGTGCTGATCCTAGTAATCCACTTTACGAACTTTATGAAAAAGGTATACGAGGGGAAAATCCGAAGATGTATTTTCACTGGTCACATGAGCCAGAAGTGTCTTGGATAACCAAAGAGTTTATAGAAGAAAAGCGCAAGGAATTACCACCCGCCATCTTTCAGCGATTCTGGGAGAATCGATGGACATCGGGTGAAAATGCATTTTTGACACGGGAAGAAGTGATGCAGTGCATTGACTCGGTGCTTAAGATGCAACTGGAAGGCAAAAAAGACTTTCGGTATTATCTGGCCATTGACCTTGGCTTAGTAAGAGACCGTACTGTACTTTCCATAGTCCATAAGAATCCTGAAGACAATCTGGTTTATCTTGATTACGTGAAAACGTATAAGGGGACAAAAAAGAATCCGGTATTAATCAGTGAAGTGGAAAAAGATATTATTTGGGCAAACGAAAATTTTCATATCGTCAAAAATTCATGTGACGTTTGGCAAATGAAAGGCAGTGTCGAACGCTTAAAAAAGATAATAAGAATTGAGGACATCTCGTTTACCTCCAGTTATATCCAAAAGTTATCCCAAAATTTATATTTCCTTTTCCACAATAACCTGATTCGTATTTCACCCCTCAAGGACTTGGAAACCGAGCTTCTTAATCTTAATTGCGAATCTAAATCTTACGGCTGGCGAATTGACCACAAATCAGGACAATTCAGCGATCATGTAATTTCCTTGGGTATAGCAGCTCTGGAGGCGGTGAATAGCGGTAATTCTACTTCTGGCATATATTTTGGCAATTGGCAGCCAGCGCGGCCTATTTAG
>JAEHJW020003207.1_pt1 | contig 13571 bp, 17 predicted proteins | sample 9271431 | NCBI WGS metagenome assembly JAEHJW02
CTTCAGGGAATATGGAAACAAAACAACCTGAGGGAAACTAAGGAGTTGATCAGTCAACTCAAGAAGAACCCACAAAAAACTTACCATGTTTTTCATGGTCGGGGCGAGAGGATTCGAACCTCCGACGAAACGAACCATGACGAACCAAAACCAATGAATACACCATATTCGACGCGGGGTTGCCTGTCATGGTTCGTCATGGTTAGTCTTGAAATAGCCACAAAAACGCCACAAAAAACCGGCCAACCCAAAAGGGCTGACCGGTGAATACTGCTCTACAAAGAAACGCCCGCCCGTAGCGCGTCGTTCCAATCCTTGAAGCCATCTGGACTGAATTGACGAGCCCTGATTCCGTGACGCTCACACCCGTCAAGAATCTTGCGGGTGTTTCCTGTGCCTGCATCGTCGTTGTCGAGTGCAACGAATAACTCAAACCCAGGATACTTCACCGACAACCGGGGAAACCAGTCATCGCTCCAGGCGGCCGCACCAGGCAGGGCGATGACATGCCCCTTCCAGCCCATCCTGATGACCGATAGACCGTCCACCGCCCCTTCAGCCACCAGAATGATCCGCCGCGCAACCTCGCCTGTCCAGAACCAGGGCGTGTGCAGCCGACCTTGGCGGATTGACTTGGACTCACCCTTTCGAGGGTTTTTGGTCATCCTGAATTCGCATCCGGTCTTCCATTGCGGAAACAGGATTGGCCTGAATGCGATGCAAGGCCAGTTGGAACCAGGCTTTATACAACCAGCATTTCGCATTAAACTTTCCCCAGCCTTGGCAACCAGGTATTGCATTGCCTCGTTTGGATCGTTGCTGGTCGAGTACACCAGCCTACGTTTGTGAGCCTCGCGGGTCAGGGACTCGGGGATACCACGCCCCTCCAGGTACTCAACTGCAACCTCGCAGCCAAGCCCCGGAATGACTTTGGCCAGAAGTTCGGCAAAGGCTTCGTACTGGGTGTCTTTGTCCCCGACAGACATGGGTGCCACTGCGTCCGGCATCGACGCAACCCGGTCTTTCAGAGCCGGGCTGGCTTCGCCGTTGTTGATGAACGCCACCGCCTCTTTGGCGGTAACCTCCAAGGCAGCAACCACCCAGTCGATGCTGCTGCTGGCAGGACAACCGCAGGCGAAACACTTCCAGCGCCATGCTCCGGCACTGGAAAAAATCGAGACCTTGTTGCTGGTCTCGCTCCCCTGCCCACACTTCGGGCAGAAGGCGCTACCGTACCCCCCGGACTGGGGGGTCAATTTGTAGCCCAACCCCCGGATAATCTCCGGGAGATGGGCCGCTCTCGCTTTTTCAAAAGGGGTCATGATCCTCTCCTGATTACCTCCGGCAACGCGCCGGTTTGGGTTCAGGAATATGGGATTGCAGGCAGGGGGTAGACCAAAGAAAACCGGTCACCCTGTGAAGGATGACCGGCAAGACAGTTTTACGACTTGTCGAGGTCTATCTTTATACGACTGCTTTAAATACTGCTGACATGCAATTTTACGCCTAATGCCTGCATCACTTTCAGAATGGTGTCAAAACTTGGAACTCGCTCACCAGAAAGTGATTTATACAAACTCTCGCGAGAGAGTCCTGATTTCTCGGCAACTTGAGCCATGCCTTGAGCGCGAGTAATATCCCCGAGAGCCTTGGCAATGAAAGTTGCGTCACCATCTGATTCCTCGAAGCAGGCATCCAAATACATCGCCATTTCTTCCGGTGTACGAAGATGTTCTGCCACGTCATAGCGTGTAGTTGTGATCATTTTTCGATCTCCTTTAATTTTGAAGCCAAGTCCAACGCCATTTTAATGTCTTCCGCTTGCGATCTTTTGTCGCCACCTGCAAGAAGAACAATTAATACATCGCCGCGCTTAGCAAAATAGACTCGGTAACCGGGTCCATAGTCGATACGCATTTCAGATACGCCAGCACCAATGGGTTTTACATCCCCCGCATTGCCAGCCCTGAGTCTTTCGACTCTAGCCAGGATTCGCATCCGTGCCTGCATGTCGCGAAGCCCGTCAATCCAGTTGGCATATTTTTCCGTTTTGCGAATTTCGACCATAGACAATTGTAGCCCACTGGCTACGCCTGTCAAGTTCTTCATATATTTCCCTTCGGGTTTATCAATGGCATTTCACGGCCAATCCGTGAAATGCGCTGTTCGCCTATATAGGGATTGCCCGCTCACATAACGCACGACCCAAAGAAAACCCAAAGGCAAAAGCCCTGGGTGAAACTCAAAAAACATCCTTCTCCATCGCCTTGAACACGGCAGCTGGAATGTCCTCCGGGTTACACGCGCAATGGTAAGCATCGAGAGCCTTGTTCTTACCCCCCAATGCAACGGCATACCGTCGCACCCCGGCGCGTTGTCGGGTTTATCGGAGAAGGAATATGGATCAAGACGCGAAGATGGTTGAAATACGCACTCTCTTTGGAGTTGATGCCCCGGAGGGTGCGGGAGTTTTTGTGGGGAAGGGGAGCCGTGCTATCAACCACGGCTACGTTTTCAATAAGAGGATTTTGAGAAAAGTCCTCTCCTGGTTCGATGGTGAGCCGGGGTTTCAAAACCTCGGCGTGGTTGGGAATGCCGGGGTGGGCAAGACAACGCTCCTCAAAGAATTCTGTGCCCGCATGGGTGTGGAGTTCAGATCCGTCTCCGTGTCCGGGGACACCCGGTTCGAGTCTCTCTGCGGTCGTAGGGAGATCAAGAACGGCTCCACGGAGTATGTGGAGCAGGGATTGACGGAGATGTTCCGTCATGGGGGTGTGTTCTGTGCCAACGAATTTTTCAGGATGGACGCTGGCGAGGCCATGCGGATGGTCGAGTTTCTGGATGAAGGAGGTAGTCTCACCAATCCAGAGACCGGAGAGGTCATTCCCCGTCACCCGGAATTCCGATTTTGTTTTACAGGGAATTCCGGTGGTTTCGGAGACGAAACCGGGGCATACGCGGGAGAGCGGCGCGGTAGTTTTGCACTGAGAGATCGTTTTTTTATCCTCGAACTGCCGGAAATGACGGAGGACGAAGAAAAGACGATGCTCATCCGTACCGTTCCACAACTGGAAAACACCCCGTTTGCAGAACGAATGGTATCGGCAGCGCGGGCTGTTCGTGCCGCTTTTGTCGGGCGAGGAGGCGGGTTGCCTGTGGATGTTTCCCCACGGGCACTGGTTCGTTGGGGGAATTTGTTTGTCTCCCCGGCGTACCAGGCTTATGACACCGGCAACGGGGTCATGAGCAACCCGCTGGCGGAAAGCCTGGAAGATGCCTGCCTGAACGGGGCACCCCAGGACGCACGGGAAGCCGTGCTGGAGTTGGTTAACCAGTGGATACTGATTAACTGATATTTTTGATGTTCACACCGGTCAGCCCTTTTGGGTTGGCCGGTTTTTTTTGCCTAAAATTTACACCGCAATGCCAAACAATTCTTGTTTGCCGGTTTTAGCAGGGGCGCGGAAACCCTCCCCTGAACGGGGGAGGATGGGTAGCGCGGACACCGCAGGTGTCCATGTTGTCAGCTAACCGGGCGTCTGCTGTTGCTCGATGTATTGGCGAATGATGGCAATCGGTGCTCCCCCGCAAGAACCTGCAAAATAGGATGGCGACCACAATGCGCCGCCCCATATTTTTTTGCGAATACACGGATACTTTTTCTTACGAATCATTCGGCTGGACACACCCTTGAGGCTGTTCACCAGCACTGATACTGCCAGTTTGGGCGGGTAGTTAACCAGGAGATGTACATGGTCATCCTCGCCATCAAACTCTATCAGATCTGCTTCAAGGTCAGAACAGACCCCGGCGAAGATGCCGCGCAAGTCGTCAATCACTTCTTTGGTGAACACGCCACGGCGGTATTTCGTCACAAAGACCAAGTGGACGTGCATTCTGAAAACGCAATGTCTGCCATGTCGAATTTCGTTGTCTTTTTCCATAGGCCAAGTATAATTAAGCCATGAAACGCTTGCAAGCATTCAAATTCGAGTTGCAGCCCAATGGCGAACAAGCCCGTTCCATGCGCCGTTTTGCTGGAAGTTGTCGCTTTGTCTACAACAAAGCCCTAGCATTGCAAAAAACTAATTATGAGGCTGGCGGCAAATTCCTCAATCATTGCGCAATGAACAAGTGGCTCCCTGTCTGGAAAAAAGAACCCGAAACAACATGGCTGAAAGATGCCCCATCGCAAGCATTGCAAAATGCGTTCATAGACCTTGAGCGTGCCTACAAAAACTTCTTCGAGAAACACGCCGATTTCCCAACTTTCAAAAAGAAGGGCATCAAAAGTAGTTTTTGTTTCCCACAAGGTTTTGAAATCGACGCTGGCAATAGCCGCATCCGGCTTCCCAAGCTGGGCTGGCTGCGCTACCGCAAAAGCCGTGAAATCCTGGGCGCAGCCAAAAACATCACCGTGTCCTGTGTTGCTGGCAAGTGGTATGCCAGCATCCAGACCGAGCGCGAGGTTGAACAGCCGGTGCATCCGTCCACGTCCATTGTCGGCCTCGATGCGGGTGTTACGCTGTTCGCCACGCTCTCTGATGGCACGATGTTTGAGCCGGTCAACGCCTTCCGCAAGAACGCGGCAAGGCTGGCACGGTATCAGCGTGCCATGTCTCGCAAGACGAAGTTCAGCAACAACTGGAAAAAGCAGAAGCAGAAAATATCACGATTGCATCAACGGGTAGCTCATGCACGGAACGACTTTCTCCATAAGACTTCAACTATCATCAGCAAAAACCACGCGATGGTGTGTATCGAAGATTTGAAAATCGTTAACATGAGCAAATCGGCAGCAGGCACGGTTGAGACTCCAGGGCGAAACGTCAAAGCCAAGTCCGGCCTCAATAAGTCGATTCTCGACCAAGGCTGGGGCGAGTTTCGCCGCCAGTTGGAATACAAGCAGGTTTGGCTGGGTGGCGACGTGCTGGCGGTTCCCGCACGCAACACCAGCCGGACGTGTCCGGCTTGCGGCCATGTATCCGCCGAGAATCGCAAGACACAATCCAAGTTTGAATGCGTCGAATGCGGGTATGCGGAGAATGCAGACCTCAATGCGGCCATCAATATTCTAAGGGCAGGACATGCCCGGCTCGCCTGCCAAGTGAACGGTGCGGCAATGCCGTCAGCAACAGGAACTCACCGAAGCGATTCAGGGGTGGCTCGATGCCACGCCTGAGCGCAGTAGGAATCTCCGTCAGCGCTGTGCGTGCCCATAAAGGGCATCAGGGCGGAGAGGATGTCAAGCAAAGAAAAACCGCCTCGACAAGAGGCGGCTCACGGTCACTTATTCGTGCGAACTCTCTGGGCAGGGCGCTCCGTGTGCGCTCCGACCCAGACCGAAATCCCGATCAATATCAAACACCAGATCGGGAAAACGACAGCAAATGACTCTGACATTGTTTTAGTCCTCGTCAAAGCCCTTGAGGTACACGATTGTCGCGTACAGCGCTACGGTCATCAGCAGCACTTCGACACGACCAACCAACCCCAAGGTAGGGTTGATAAAATCCAAACCAAGAACCGTTACCGTACCGGCAACAATGTTTTCCAGAACCGCAGCAACGGTCTTGGCATGGACATTCTTGAGAAACTTCATTTTACTCTCCTTCGATAACTTTCTCCTTTTGGCGCAAGGCCATCAATCAATGGCTGTAACCAGCCTCCCGCCTGTTTGCACAGGTTCGCTGGTATGGATTTGCAGGGATGGGTACAGCAAAAAAGAACCCCAGAGCGTAAGCCCTGGGGTGTGATGCTAAAAAAAGTCTTTTTCCATTGCCTTGAACACTGCGGCCGGAATGCCCTCAGCGTTTTCGGCGCAACCGAAATGTTTTATTTCGGCATTCTCGAAAAAGGCTTCGTCCGCGCTTCCAACCAAAACCCCTCTTGTCTCGATACCTTGAGTTTTCAGGGTATTGACCAGAACAGAGGGTTCTTCTCCCAGATCACCGTCCGTAACGAACATGACGATCTTCCGGGATTCCCGCCTCATTGCCAGAGTCTTGACCGACTGAATGACCGTCGGCTGAAACTCTGTTCCTCCGCCCGCACTAAGGCGGGAAAACACCTTGCTCCGGCTGGGGAAAGACTCATGGAATTCTTTGACCACATAAATGCGATCATTGAATCCCTTGACCTCCAGGGCAACCCCCTGGCTCTCGAACTTCGAAAGAGCCTCGGCCAGTGCGTAACCAACCGCCCGTGCCAGAACCATTTCCTCTCCAGCCATTGATCCAGAGCAATCAACAAGCAAGGAAACAGCCACATCCAGCCCTTCCTTTTCGCCAGTAACACGGCGAAACACTTGCTGATCCCCTGCAACCGCGTTGACCAGTTTTCGGCCACACAGCCGTCCGTCATCACCATAAACATCACGGCGATTGGTTCGGGCTTCAAGCAGTTGTTCAAGCCGGGCGGCCAGGCGATTTGCGGCGGCTTTGGCCTGAAGATCTGGCAAATCACCTTTCATGAGCCGAATCACGCTCATTTCGTCATCACTGGGTGGAGTTTTGACCTTGGCGATGTGGCAGCCTTGGTTTGTTTCCGGCTCTTGCCCGGCTTGCTCGGACAGAATCCCCTCAATTGCCGAACCAAGGTCTGACAGCCCAGGGTTTTGACCTTCAAGGGCCGCGGCGGCGTTCTTTGCCTGACCTTGACCTTGACCAGACTGACCTTGATCTTGATCTTGACCTTGACCAGACTGACCTTGATCTTGATCTTGATCTTGACCTTGACCAGACTGACCTTGATCTTGATCTTGATTTGCTTGGCGTTGCAGAAGGTCCAAAATCTCCTGGGCCGCCGCAATTGATCCGGCGTTACCCTCCACACCCGCCGGAGAATGCGCCCCTTTCAAAGCAACCTCTACCATTTTGCGGCAGAGTTCTTCCCCAAACATCGGGAAAGCAAGCGCCTCAAACGGCGTCGGATCAATGTTCTGACCCAAATCCTTGCGGACATGAAACAGAAGAAGCCCTTTCAGAACACCCTCTGGCGGGGTGTTTTCGTCGGGATTGCCGAAGAACTTTCCTTCGGCAACCATCGCATCCACGCACCTCGCCAAGATGCTTCTGACCGCAGGGTATGTGCGCCATGCCGCGCGCTCAATCCTGCCGTCCTCTATAACATTGAGAATCGCATGGGCCAACTTTGACCCTTGCTTTTCAGACCAGTCCCCAGACCTTTCAAAGTCGGTGTTGTGAACATGGCCCAATATTTCATGGGCCAAAAAACCACGGAGAATAGCCGCTTCTCCCTCCGTGGCATCCTCCTTCAAATGGGAAGACAACCACACCGTCTTCCCGTCTGTACATGCCGTTGGGACATCGGCAAACTTCACCGACACCCCAACCTTCCCCGCAAGCAACGAGCCCAGTGTTGCGGCTATTGCTGGCAGGGAAAACCGTTTGTTTTCCTTTTTCATGACCTTCTCCATTGACCAGCGACATGCCGGGTGTACCGGTATTGAACTTGCAGGCATGGGTAGGCCGGAAAGAAGGGAATGCCAACCTATGCAACGGTACATCCGTCAGACACGCTGACCTGGCAGGTTGGTAAACAAGGGATAACTGGCTCTCACAGAGTTTTTCTCGAATAACGCCAATCTGGTGAAGTCGATTCATCAGGTTGGGAAAATACACTTCCGGTGGTTGCCGCTGGAAGATTTTTATAATAACGGGGTTTTAGTGCATCAGTCGCCAAAATCCCGTCGGGCTTCAAGGGGTCGGATACCGGCTTCTTGAAATCAACGGGCGTGTTGCCACGCCCGCGAATCGAACCACTGGGGGGAGAGTTTTCAACCTCGTCATCAGTATCGTCCTGCATCATAACTGGATGCTGGAAGGGGTAAAAACTGGAGAACAAGGGTAGAGGTTTTGATCATCAAAAATTGCCATTGTGTTTAATAAATTCTGCCGACCGTTCCCGGTCCTCTTTTGAGCAGAACAAATAAGCCAAAATATTCGCGCAACCGCCGTTTTTCACGAACGACTTGTGCCACTCGGATTCTGGGGGCTTGGATTTCTGAGGATCAGCAGAAGCACCGCTACGTTTCGCTATCTCGACAAACTCTTTCTTTACTTTCTCATCCGCTACGATTTCCTTTGCTTTCTCATCGAATACGATCTTGGCGGGTGTTCTGCTCTCCATAATGATCTGCACAACATTTTTATCGTTTGCGTCCTCACCATTCACAGAAACTGGGAAAGCCATGGTTTGATAAACAGGATTATCTCCCCTGAAATACAGAACATACTCGTCAGGTCTTTCCTGAGATTTGGCGGCTCTTTTTGAAAGTATTCGATATTGGTCTTTGCCAAGCACGCTAATCAGCCAGTCACGACGCTGGTTATCATTAAGATTTCCGTTCTTGACTAATTGATACCCGTCTTCGTCAACGAAGTCAGGATTCGTGCCATTCGCGTTGTCAATACGCGCATTTTGCTTATTTGCCAGCACAGCGTACAGCCTTATCTGACCCATGCAATTGATTTCACCATCTTTCAGGAGATCATTGTCTTTTTGCAAAGTCAAAACATTCCCTTTTATGGTGACGGCATCGCCAAAGAATTTCGCCATCAGGTTTGCCTGTTCGCTCCAGTCCCATGACACGTTTCCGCCAATGGAAACATGGGCAATCGCTTTTTCGGGGTTGCTGGTTGGCTCGATCCTGTCAAGTTTGACGGTCAGGTTGTTCTGGAACGAATTCCGAACGATGGAATTGGTGATTTCCTTCATGAACCGGCACACTTGATCGTATCCCGGATTTGGTTTTTCTGGTGTCGTCATGGGAACATCGGCCACCAGATCGCCAAAGGTGATGTTGGGGCCGCCAAAGGGCTTCTGTGGTAGGCTGGCCAACGCCTGAGCCTGGACGATGGTCGTGGAGGTTTCGTCATCTGCACGCTTCCTGAGCAAGTCCTGCACCTGGTTCTGCAGCACGGCATTCTGTCTGCGAACGATGTTCAGGTCATGTTCTTTGGACACCAGATTTTTAAGTTCGTTGTCGTCAACGCTGACGGTGGCGGTCAAGGTCAGGTTTTGAGAGGGCGCAGGGCCGTTACCGGGAGTCAGGCTGGTTGTATACCGGTCAATCCTGATAAGCCGCGCCATGGTCACCGTGGTGCTTTCTAACAGGTTTTGCGATGCGTCCATGGTTGAGGACTTCTTGATGTACACCCCTGTTTTGTTGAGCGCGTCCTGTCGTACCTTGTCGAGCAGGAAATCAGTGACTTCCTTGGCAGTCTGGCTCTCGGTGACGATCCCATGCTCAATGTAAACAGAGGTTTTAGCCAGAACGGACAAGGGGGCCAGCAGGATCAGCATGGACCACCTGATCATAGCGCAATCTCCACGCAGACCTTGCCATCCTTTTTGTACTCGTTCAGCACGGTCACCGGCTTGTCCGTGACTATTTCGGCGTTTTCGTGAATGCTCGCCGTGTAATGTTCGTTCCTGAGATGTTCTTCCCCTGATACTTCACGATCCCCGACATCCTGCATCATGGCAGACTGGGCCAGCATCAGCGCAGATTCACGGGTGTCAGCGCAACCCGCCCAGGTCTGTGCCTGGGCATGAGAAAGCGCCGGAAAAAGGAGAAGCACTCCAGCCCATTTGGAATGATTAGTACCATCTAAACGGTGCATGGTGAGTATCGTCCGTGACTGCAACATTGTTGGCAATAGCAAAAGTGCAGGCGAGCCGATTGTTTCTTGCAAACCTGTTTGTGAACCGATATTTCGATTTTGTTATCCATTCTCTCCTCCAAGAAGAGGATCGGCGGTTGAGCGATCAGCCGCCGATTTTGGTTAGAAATGATACGCACACCCAAGGGTTATGTCACCAATCGCTGATGGAATATCCGCCGGTTGATCCCAACTTGACATACTCAACCCGCAACCTGGCATCCGAACCCGGAACGGCACCAGTCACCCCCAGAATCATTGACGCAAAAAAACTGCCAACCTGGGTTGGCAGCGGGGAGTTATTGTTCGTTCGTTCCTTGACTCATAACGGGTTACTCGAAAACCTGACCGTCGGGAACCGTTTCTGGAGAACAGAAACCGGGTCGGCGATTTCCCGCAACCTTTTCACAACCCCTTCCGGTACGCCGTGAACATTCTCGAAACGACCCGAGCAGGTGATGACTTCCACCTCAACGCCTTCCTTGATGGCCATCTCTACATACGGCGCAAGGTGGTCGCCATAGGTAAAGCAGTTGGCCACAATGACCAGGTTGGAACCCCCGATCCGGCTCGCGGCCTTGCTCTTGCACCAGTCATGCGCCCGGTGCAACCGTTCAGGGGAGTAGCGGTACTCATTTTTGTTGTTGGTGAAAAAGTCGTCGGCTTCAACATGGAATACCGACAGACCGCTCTTTCTGGCTTCGCGCTTCAATCGCTCGGCCAGAGTCGTTTTACCCGATCCGGGTGCGCCCCGGATCAGGAGCAGTTTTTTCATGATCCTTCTCCTATAACCGGCGACATACCGGGTTCGATGGATATGGACTTTCAACACGGGGTAAAACAAAACCGGCCAACCCAAAAGGGTTGACCGGCAAACGACTACTTAACCTCAAAATCCTTCTCAACCGTATGCCTGATTGAGATAGATTCTGAACCTGGTTTCCTGAACGACTCAACCTGCTCGTCCGTAATCCCCGCGATCTTTACAAGCCCAGGGTAATCCACTGCACCTTTGCGGGTGCTGCGGATCACAGAAAGGCCACCACCGACCTCTTTAGGCTTGTCGCCCAAAAGTTCAATCAGGTGAGCGCGAGCCCCTTCCAGGCGGCCCTTGGCCTCGTCGATCTCTGCCTCAATAGCCAGATAACGACTGGCCGCCGCCATCCATGCCGGACCACAAGGCAGCGTGTCGGACGATACGGATGTCCAGAACGCAACCAGTTCAGGAAGCAGTTGCCGGGCCAGGTCTTTTAGAACACTGACCAGCGGAAAATACACCCCGCCTTCCTTGATGTGATCAAGGTGTTTCATGTCATCCGCTTCCGGGTTATATGAAACATAATGGGCGTGAACATCAGACGACCAGTCGTCCGGGTGGCCCCACAGAACAAGCCCCTGATGGGCCATCTGCACCAGATAATGCTTTGGCACCTTCTTCTGGTCAACCTCGGCGTGTGTCCGCTCCCCCGGACACTTTATTTCGACCAGCGTCTTTTGACAGAAAGAAACTCCGTCAAAAGACGCCCGGATGAAACCAGAATTGATATTCCAGTTCGTCGGGCCTTCCATCTCCCCAAACATCGGGGCGACCTGTATCCCGGTCTTTTTGATGAAAGCCTCACGCGCCGGGCCTTCGCCCAACTTTCCCCGCCGCATGGCAGGGTTGTCCGGGATGGCCCCGGAGATCCGCCCGGTCTTGACCGCCCACAACCACTGGGCAGGCTTGACCCAAGAGGGTGCCGGGTGAATCAATCCGGCGCTGGCAGCAACGATGATGCTGTCACTGCCCCCAACACCAGCCGCACGCCAAGCGTGCCATTCGGGGCAATCCGGGGAACCGGAATCCCCTCCAAAAGTTACAGTTCTCATTTTGTTTTCCCAATTGAGAGTCCGGCGACATGCCGGGTTCAACAGGTATGCGGTTTCGCGTGTTGGTAGCCTGATTACCAGCCCACGACACGGCTGGCATGGTTGCGTCTCAACGGGAATCGTGACCGGGGCTTTGCCACCGTTTTCTCAATCAGGTCAGCCATTTCCTCGTCTGATAGCAATTCAGGGCCTTCAGGACTGCCTGGCCAGTCAACAAAAAGCCCGTTCTTGCCACGACCAAACGAAACAGGGTTCCATTGTTTGTCGGAATCGCGGTAATAGAGGCATTTCCCGGTTAATGTGTGATTTTCGTCCATGATCTTTTCTGAGATCAGAAATTTGATCACTGTCTCGATCTGGTTGGTCATTGATACAACGGAAGACGAGCCGTAGATAAAAATCCCAGCGCTGGTTTTTCGGTAATGGAGGTTTTGAATTTTGCCGGCGAGCAAATAATCAACTTGAACTATTCCCGTGTCATCAACGCTTTTTGTATCCATTTATAGCCTCTTGCGCTTCTCTATAATGTGTGTATAATGATCATATCATGGATGCAGAAAAAAGCAAGAGGATCAACCAAAAATGACGCAGACAATTTTCTGGAAACCTTTATATGACGGGATTCCAAGCCCTATCGATCACCCGCGCGTGTTGGTCTATGCCGAAGGATTTGACAGAGGTTGTCCGCAAATTTTTGATGTCGAAACTTCGCGCTTGTGCGCCGAACCGACCGGTCCAGATGATGTTGATAATCCGGCCTTCGGAGCAACGCACTGGGCACCATTACCGATCCCGGTTGACACAAACGCAACCTTTCAACATATTCGAGCGGCCTGACCATGTACCACGACCAAGATTCAAACAACACCTGTCAGTGTGACGACATTCTCCAGTGCGATTGCGAACGCACGGACGCCATTCTTTTGTTTGTCGTCATGACCAGCATTATCATTCTTGTTTCGCTCGGCTATGCCGGGTTTTTGCAGTAATATAAACGCGCTTAATAACATAACATTCAAAACAACATAACCTTCAACAGGAGTACCAAGGATGATTACCACAAAACTCAATAAAAGCCTTACCCTGACAGCCGCCATCGCCTTGCTGGCAATGGGCGGATGTTCAACCACAACCAGCATGGCTGACATTGCCAAGGATCAGGCGAAAGCAGATCAGATACGACAAAACGCAGAGGCGGCACAGGCAAAAAAACGACAGGCTGCCATGTCTGACGAAATCAATGCCATGCCCGAATGGGTCACCCAAGTTCCGCCCACTGACGCAACCGGGTTTTATGCCGTGGGCCAAGGGGCTTCGGACGACCTTCGGGTCTCCATGGAAAAAGCCCGGATGGACGGCGAATTCGGACTGGCTGAACAATTCAAGAACTCTCTTTCTGGCCAAGCCCAGCACCGGGACAAGGAAGGGGCAAACGGCCGCCAGGAGGACTACAAGCGCATGGTTGACAATCTGGTTGCCGAAGTACCGCTCAACGGCTATCAGGTCATTCACCAGGATGTCAAGCCAATTCAGGGCAGGTTTCATACCTACATTCTGCTGCGCCTGCCCTTTGCTTCTGTCAACCGTGTTGTGCAGGAACAGGAATCCCATACGCACGATGCAGAAGTCAAACAGGACTTTCAGGAATTGTCAGACCGGATTGAGAAACTGAAGGAAGACGCCCGCCTCAAGGCCGCTGCCGAGAAGCAGGCTGCCGTTATTGCAGCGCCACAACCGGCTGTAACGGTCCCACAAGCAGCATCAGTGCCATCCGCTGCACCAGTGGCGACATCAACCGTTCCGTCGCTCAATGACGCGCTGAATACCGTCAAAAGCGCCGCTGATGCCCTGCCGGTCAGCAAGCAGTGATCCGCTCAAACTTTTTTCTATCCCAGGTACAAGTTGAGCGATTGCGCGAAATGTCACGGGAGAGCGGGTTATCGGTATCCGAACTGGTCCGGCGGGCTATTGACGAGTACCTAATACGGCTTGAAAGGGCAAAACAGGTTCGGGTCG